>JGI26082J51739_10002179_pt1 | contig 12028 bp, 10 predicted proteins | sample SaaInl5LU_22_DNA_FD_51739 | JGI IMG/M metagenome (IMG submission 51739)
CTAAAGCTGTGCCCTCACCGCTAGTAACCATATTTGTCTTGACTGCTATAGCGGTGGCTATGGATCTAGATATCCGCACCGTTGGTGACCTCGGCGCCCTGCCCGACACCCTACCGATATTTTTGTGGCCGCAAGTACCACTGACTTGGGAAACCCTGCAGATCATATTGCCCTACTCCATTCCGCTTGCCATGGTGGGATTATTGGAATCCCTTATGACTGCCACGATCGTAGATGATCTGACTGATACACCCAGTGATAAAAATCGTGAATGCAAAGCTCAGGGGATCGCTAATTTTGGGTCCGGACTGCTCGGGGGAATGGCCGGATGCGCCATGATTGGCCAGTCCGTAATTAATGTTAAGTCCGGCGGTCGTGGGCGATTATCCAGCATGACTGCAGGTGTTGTGCTTCTGATACTGGTGGTATTCCTAAAGGATTGGGTATCCCTAATCCCTATGGCTGCATTGGTATCGGTGATGATTATGGTTTCTATCGGCACCTTTAAATGGTCATCAATTCAAAACCTCAAAGAACTACCGCTATCTTCCAATCTGGTTATGCTCACTACAGTTGTTGTGGTTGTCTGGACACATAATTTGGCTTTGGGCGTGTTTTCAGGCGTCTTGTTGGCGGCCTTGTTCTTCGCCAATAAGGTCAGCCACTTCATGTACGTAGAATCAGAATACGATGAGACAACAGACACTCGAACCTATCGAGTGGTTGGGCAGGTATTTTTCAATTCTGCGGATAAATTTTTAGCTGCCTTCGATTTTAAGGAGGCCGTTGAGAATCTGGTTATCGATTTAACCCCTGCACATTTTTGGGATATCACAGCGGTATCCGCACTGGACAAAGCCGTTATCAAGTTTCGCCGCGAGGGTACCCGTGTTACCGTCAAAGGCCTGAACGAAGCCAGCGAAACAATTGTTGATCGGTTTGGTTTACACGACAAACCTGAAGAAATCGACAAAATATTGGGGGCCCATTAGATGCAATCGAGTCAACCAACAGAAGGCCAAGCAACCACCAAGTCTGTATTGGCCTGCATCGACAGTGCTGCCTACAGCGAGGCTGTTTGTGACTACGCGGCCTGGATCAGCCAACGCCTAAGCCTGCCATTGCAGTTATTCCACAACATTAATCCGCCACCAAAAGCAGCTGTTGATCTTAGCGGTGCCATTGGCTTGGGCAGTCAAGAGCTTCTCTTAGAAGAGCTCACGACATTGGAGGAGGAGCGCGGCAGGCTGCTATTGAAGAAAGGTAAGCTGATGCTCAATGCCGCCCGAGAACGAGTTGAAACTTTGGGCATTCTTGAACCTATGCTCAAACAACGGCATGGTCCTCTGGCCGAATCTCTGCTGGGAATGGAAAACGATATTCGCGTTCTGGTCATGGGGATTCGCAATGAACAAGATCTATCGGACGAAAAACATTTAAGCGCGCATCTCGAATCAACTATTCGTTCGCTGCATTCACCAATTCTGGTAGTCAATAGTGACTTTAAAGTGCCAGAGCGCATCATGCTGGCCTATGACGGTAGCCAAGCCTCTGGCAAAGCTCTCGATATGCTCGCAAAAAGCCCTCTATTTAAAGGCATTCCGGTGCACCTAGTCACAGTGGGAGATGGCAATGCCGAAGCACTTCAAGCTCAAGCAACGGCAAAGTTGACCCAATCTGGACATCAGGTGGTTGGCGCAATTCTTCGCGGCCAACCCAGCCAAGCGCTCTGTGAATATCAGAGAGAACACAACATAGACCTGACTTTGATGGGCGCTTTCAGCCACTCGAAATTGAGAGATATTGTTCTGGGCAGCGTGACGGCGAAGATATTGCTGGGAGCGAATAAACCACTTTGGCTGCTGCGCTAAACAAGTCCGAGGTATCTGGAAATTATCTAAGTGGGGCTCTCCCTCAAGCAAAGCTTCCCCAGAGCCGCTAGATTGGATAGAATCGCCGCCCTTTTTCCCGTATTCTAAATCGCTGAGCCCCTAGCTCCTAAAATTTAGGGGCTGAGCAATACAACTGAAGATTGAGTAACACATGGCACGAATTACCGTAGAAGACTGTTTAGAAAATGTAGACAACCGTTTCGAACTTGTTTTAGTGGCAAGCAAACGCGCTCGCCAACTATTGGCAGGAACCCGGGAACCTCTAGTTCCTTGGGAAAATGACAAACCCACTGTAGTTGCGCTTCGTGAGATAGAAGCAGGGTTGATCGACGCCTCTATTTTGGAAGAAGAAATTCAAGATACTTTCTTCGAGGATAACTTTTCTACTGAAGTTCCTGAAGGCGTGCTTCTGGAAGGCACTGAAATACCTATGGGTATCGGCGCCATTATTGAAGAAAAACCAGCTGCGGAATAATCCAATCCCGAGTCGGGTTTGATCCGGACGCGGAATTGACCCGGAGGCAGATTTGAGCAGCATCGACGAGCTTTGTGACCGGCTCACCTCCTACCTAACCGAAAAACAAATCAAAGACGTTCGGCGAGCCTATACCTTTGCCGAGCAGGCTCATGAAGGCCAATATCGAAAAAGCGGTGAGCCTTACGTAACCCATCCCCTCGCTGCCACTAACATCCTTGCCGATATGCATATGGACCATCATTGTCTGATGGCATGTCTGCTGCACGACGTCATAGAAGATACTCCCGCCACCAAAAGCGTTCTGGCCAAGAAATTTGGTGCGGCAGTTGCCAATCTAGTTGATGGCGTAAGTAAGCTCAATAAAATGGAATCGAGCGGCGATACGCATGAAGAGCAGCAGGCGGAAAACTTCCTAAAAATGACTCTGGCGATGTCCAAGGACATACGGGTCATCATCGTTAAGTTGGCTGACCGACTACACAATATGCGCACGCTGGGGGCATTAGAACCACAAAAACGTCGTCGAATCGCCAAGGAAACGCTGGAAATTTATGCCCCTATCGCTCAGCGACTCGGCATCAACGATATGCGACTCGAGTTCGAAGATCGGGGCTTCGCAGCCTACTATCCAATGCGCGCTGAACGGCTGGCGGTTGCATTAACCAACGCCAGGGGCCGCCGACGCGACCTGGTTCTCGAGATCCAGCAGGCAATTGAAATACGGCTAGAACATGAGGATTTTGACGTTCAGGTCATGGGAAGGGAAAAACATCTGTATAGCATTTACAAAAAGATGCGTGACAAACATCTACCCTTTAAAGAAATTATGGATGTATTTGCCTTCAGAATTGTTGTTGGCACTGTGGACGAGTGCTACCGCGTGCTTGGCGTTATGCATAATCTGTTCAAACCGGTAACCAGTGAATTTAACGACTATATCGCTATTCCCAAGGCTAACGGTTATCAATCATTGCACACCGGTTTGGTGGGCATGCACGGTGTGCCCATAGAAATTCAGATCCGTACCAAAGAAATGGATGACATGGCGAACTTTGGTATTGCTGCGCATTGGTTCTACAAATCTCAGGGAGATAGCGAGCCGGTTTCCAGTCGCGCAGCAGACTGGATTAAAGGTTTGCTCCAGATTCAGCAGCAAGCCGGCAACCCCCTTGAGTTTATCGAGCACGTTAAGACCGACCTCTACCCTGACGAGATTTACGTATTTACCCCCAAAGGTCGCATCGTTACACTCTCCGCCGGCGCCACGGCTGTGGATTTTGCCTATGCGGTGCACACTGATATTGGCAATCGCTGTGTTGGTACCAAAATCAACAATAGACTGGCAGCGCTTTCCGAAACTCTGCAGAGTGGCCAGATGATCGAGATCATCACCGCGCAGCGGGCCCAACCACACCCCAACTGGCTCGATTTTGTCACCACCGCCAAAGCTCGCAGTGCAATTCGCCATGATCTGAAACATCGCCAGCAGGGTGAATCACTCAGACTCGGGCGGCGTCTGCTTAACAAAGTACTGTCTTCCGCATCTATTTCTCTCGACGAAGTCGATGAAAAACTGATCAAAGCAACAATCAAATATTATGGCGTCGCCAGCTTCGATGAGCTCTTAGAGCAAATCGGATTGGGCGATCGGCAAGCTTCGTCGGTGGCCAAACGGCTGGTAAACGAAGATCAAGAAAGCCAGCTGGCCATGCTGCATTCACCCATCACCATTGACTCGTCGGACGATCACGTAATTTCATTTGCCGGCTGCTGTCGACCCATTCCTGGCGATCCCATTATTGGCCACTTCAGCTCTGGGCGAGGCTTAGTGATTCATATGGATCGATGTAAAAACGTAGCTGGATATCGAAAACAGCCAGAAAGTTATACACCCGTTGGTTGGGCCACTGATGTGTCCGGTGAATTCCAAGCCGAACTTTGGGTCGAGGTCGAAATGTTCCGCGGTATCATTGCTGAACTGGCTTCCCGCATTAGCTCCTATGAGGCCGGGATCGACAATATCAGTATCGAAGAACGCGGCTCTAGCTTGAGTGTATTGAAATTGCATATCCGCGTGACGGACAGAAAACATTTGGCTAATATCATGCGAAGAATTCGCCTGATTCCAGCCGTGAAGCACGTGCGTCGCGGCAGCAACGCATAAAATCAAATTCAAATCATACTAATTTCGGAATAGCAGATGCCCAATAAAGCCATCATCAGTACCACCAATGCTCCAGCAGCTATAGGAACCTACTCTCAGGCAGTCAAGGTAAACAATACCGTTTATCTTTCCGGGCAGATTCCACTGGATCCGGAAAGTATGGAGATAGTCAGCGAAGAAACATCCGCACAGATTGAACAGGTATTTAACAATCTCGCAGCTGTTTGCGATGCGGCGGGTGGTTCTTTAGCCGACATCGTCAAACTCAATATCTATCTTACCGACCTCGGTAAATTTGCCTTAGTGAACGAAATAATGTCACGGCATTTTGAACAACCCTACCCGGCGAGGGCCGCAGTAGAGGTCTCTGCTCTGCCCAAAGGAGCCCAGGTAGAAATGGATGGCATTATGGTGGTCTAGAACCACCTGTTTCGCTCTAAAATAAGCACACTAGTAAATCCTTTTGTAAATCGGACAGAAGCAGTGGCTATCTATATAATGCCGCGCCTTATCTATCCACAATAGCCGTCGCACCAGGCCCCTTCAATGATCAGCAAACTGCGTAATATCGCCATCGTCGCTCACGTCGACCATGGGAAAACCACCCTTGTAGACAAACTCTTGCAGCAATCCGGCACGCTCGATCGCCGCAATCAAGACGCAGTGCGGGTAATGGATTCCAATGATCAGGAAAAAGAACGCGGTATTACAATTCTCGCCAAAAATACTTCCATTAGTTGGAACGACCACCGTATCAACATCGTCGATACACCCGGACACGCCGATTTTGGTGGCGAAGTTGAACGAGTCCTTTCCATGGTGGACTGCGTATTACTGCTGGTGGATGCTGTTGACGGCCCTATGCCACAAACGCGCTTTGTGACACAAAAGGCCTTTGAGCGTGGCTTGAAGCCCATCTTGGTAGTCAACAAAATTGACCGCGACGGTGCACGCCCTCATTGGGTATTGGATCAGGTTTTTGATCTATTTGACCGTTTGGGTGCAACTGATGAACAACTCGACTTCCCGGTTATCTATGCCTCTGCTCTGAATGGAGTTGCTGGTTTGGACGCTGACCATATGGCGGAGGACATGACTCCTCTTCTGGAACTAATTGTTGAAAAGGTTTCGCCTCCTGATGTCGATATCGAAGGCGATTTTCAGATGCAAATTTCCGCTCTGGACTACAGCAGTTACGTCGGCGTTATCGGCATAGGCCGTATTACTCGTGGGAGCCTTAAACCCAACCAACAGGTTGTGGTTGTGGATCACGAGGGCAAGCAGCGCAAGGCGCGTGTGCTTCAGGTAATGGGTTATCACGGCCTCGAGCGAGTCGACACCGCTTTGGCCAACGCCGGCGACATAGTCTGTATTACTGGCATCGAAGGCCTGGGCATTTCAGATACGCTCTGCTATCCGGAAACTATAGAGACCTTGCCGCCCCTCTCAGTGGACGAACCGACTGTTAGCATGACTTTTCAGGTTAACGACTCACCCTTTTGCGGAAGGGAAGGTAAATATGTTACTTCGCGCAATCTAAAGGAACGGCTAGAGCAGGAACTGATTCACAACGTTGCCCTGCGCGTAGTTCCGGGCGACTCACCAGATAAATTTAAGGTCTCTGGCCGTGGCGAGCTGCATCTTTCTGTACTAATCGAAACCATGCGACGTGAAGGTTTTGAACTAGGCGTATCCCGCCCTGAGGTGGTTCAACGCGAAGTTGACGGCGAAATCCACGAACCCTATGAAATGGTAGTTATCGATATCGAAGAGCAGCATCAAGGTGCGGTTATGGAGGAAATGGGGCTGCGACGTGGCGACCTTAAAAACATGGAACCTGATGGCAAAGGCCGCACCAAGCTTGAATATTTGATTCCCTCCAGAGGATTGATTGGCTTCAGAGGTCAGTTTCTTACCCTGACATCTGGTGGCGGCATAATGACCAGCATCTTTGATCACTACGGCCCGGTTAAGACTGGCGCTGTAGCTCCACGTGCCAACGGCGTTTTGGTATCTATGGTTAAAGGCAAAACTCTTGCCTACGCACTATTTACATTGCAAGATCGCGGCCGCTTGTATTTGGGTCACGCTGAGGAAGTCTACGAAGGTCAGGTGGTTGGCTTGCACTCGCGCAACAACGATCTCGCTGTCAATCCGACCAAAGCGAAACAGTTGAATAATATCCGCGCCGCAGGAACTGACGAAGCGCTGACCTTGTCGCCACCCATCCGTTTTACCTTAGAACAGGCACTGGAGTTTATTGAAGAGGATGAATTGGTTGAGGTGACACCCAAGTCCATTCGATTGCGCAAAAAGCTACTCACTGAAAATGAGAGAAAACGCGCCTCTAGAGCGCCAAAAGAGTAGCAACCGGTTTCGACAGGCCGGCAGCCCTTAGAATCGTTCTTTGCCCTCTAGCTGTAGGTTATTGATACGGGTTCGCCTGAGAATCTTTAGCAGCAGTCCACGGCAGTTTCTCAAGAAGGGATAGAGAAATTTTGATCTCGCCGGCGATTTAAAGATCCAGAAATTTACCCGGTTAAACACCCCCGACTTCGTGCCCAACAGCGACAAAACGTGAATAGCATCGCTGCCGCAGTAGAGTTGGCCATCTACCCGAAGCACCATTCCCTCATCTATATCCCAACCACGTGCAGTAATTTCCTGCATGATCTCTGGATTATCTCTAGCATCAACCAGGTATAGCTGACCAACGGATTCCCTCACTCGCACTAGCTTGCAGTAATAGTCGCAAGCCGGACACTGAGTATCGTAAACCAAATCGAGCTGCCGATGATCTGGGAAGACTGACATAGAAATAACCAAAGTTTGATTGTAGAAACTGACAACTAGATTACCATTGCTAGTTAATACAGCCGTTTGTCTGGAGCAAAATGCGGGCCTTGGTTCAGAGAGTTAGTAGTGCCTCGGTGGAAATCGAGCGCAAAACCGTTGGAGAAATTGGCGTCGGACTATTGGTTCTTGTTGGCATAGCCCGCGAAGATGAACAGCCCAATGTAGAAAAGTTGGCGGAGAAACTGCTCAACTACCGCATTTTCCCCGATGAAAGCGCACGTATGAATCTCAGCCTTAAAGATAGCGGTGGTGAGCTACTGATCGTTTCACAATTTACCCTCTGTGCGGATACTAGCAAAGGCCTACGCCCTGGGTTCTCAAGCGCCGCTTCACCAGAACTTGCTGAAGACCTGTACCAAGATTTTGTGGCCTATTGCCGCAATCAAATTTCTTGTGTGCAGACTGGAAGCTTTGGTGCGGATATGCAGGTTTCCCTTGTCAATGACGGTCCGGTGACCTTTATGTTGGAAAGCTAACCGCATTAAACCCAGGCACAAAAAAACCGGGTTAATACCCGGTTCATTTGATTTATAAAAGGAACTCTATTTCTTCTTTTTAGCGGCTGCGGGCTTTTTCTTCGCTGCAGGTTTTTTCTCTGCTGCGGGCTCTTCTTCTGCTGGCTCTTCTTTCGCTGATGGCTCCTCAGTAACCTCTGGTTCTGGTGCAGCTTCTTCTGCCGGCGCTTCTTCAGCTGCCTCTTCCACAGCTTCTTCTGCGACTTCTTCAGCTGGAGCTTCCTCCGCAGCTTCAACTTCTGGCTCTGGTGCAGCTTGCTCTGCCGGTGCTTCTTCAGCCACTTCTTTCACAGCCTCCTCAGATTCTGCTTCTGGCTCTTGCTCCGCTGGGGATTCTTCTTCCGCCGGAGCTTCCTCAGCAACCTCTTGCTCTGGTTCTGGTGCAGCTTCCTCTGCAGGCGCTTCTTCAGCTACCTCTTCCACAGCTTCTTCTGCTGGAGCTTCCTCTACAGCTTCAACTTCTGGCTCTGGAGCTGGTTTGGGAATTGGCGTTGTAATCAGACCCTCTTCAACCAAGACCGCAATTTTCTGCTCGGCATTCACGGGCTGGCCTTTACGTGTCTTAACCGCATAGCGGCCATCACGACGCTGAAAAATTTTGAATTCTTTAAGTGCTTTTAAAAGTTTCATTTGCTACTCACCTTTGTTTTCACGAGTTTAAGTTTGTACAGGTTTAAAAACAGCGCGCACCTTACTTTAACTGCCTTTATTCGACAAGGTTTGCCAGCCCCTCTGGTAAGATGCGCGACCTCAAATACTGGTCAATTTTACCTCTAGCTATGACACTCGTTCGCTGCGACCAAATCTCAATAGAGTTTGGCGACAATCCTCTCTTAATCAATGCCGATTTAAATATCGAAAACAAAGAGCGCATTGCGCTGATTGGACGCAACGGTGCTGGCAAATCAACACTGCTGAATATCATTGCTGGCAGCTTGACCGCCGATAAAGGCGAGCTCACTTACAAACGCAGCCTGCGCATTAGCAAGCTCGACCAACAACTTCCCACCGATCTGGAAAGAACCACCTTTGAGGAGGTAAAAGACGGATTGGCTCATCAGCAGCAATTGATTGATCAATATGAATCGATCAGCGGCACTTCTCCAGATAGAAATCAGCTGCGAGAAATGGAGTTAATTCAGGCTGATATTGAGGCAGGTGGCGGATGGCAACCCGAGAAGCAAGTTGATCGCATTATTACCCAACTCGAACTGCCCAGAGATACCAAACTTAATGACCTCTCGGGTGGTTGGCGCCGACGCGTGGCACTGGGCAAGGCCTTGGTTTCCAATCCAGAACTTTTACTGCTGGACGAGCCCACCAACCATTTGGATATCGCCACGATCGAATGGCTGGAAACCCGTATTCGTACCTATCCTGGCAGCGTTGTATTTATTACTCATGACCGCAACTTTCTGCAACGGCTATGCACCCGTATTGTCGAAATTGATCGAGGCAAACTGGTCAGTTGGCCCGGCAACTACACCAAATATCTGGAACTGAAGGAGCAGGCCGACAGCGAGGAGGACACGGCCAATGCGCTCTTCGACAAAAGACTTGCCGAAGAAGAGTCTTGGATCCGTCAGGGAGTAAAGGCACGGCGTACACGCAACGAAGGCCGCGTTCGCTCCCTGCAGCAGATGCGCTCAGAATCAGAACAGCGCATAAAACGTCAGGGCAAAGCCAAGGTACAAATCGAAACCGCTGAATCTGCCGGCCGAAGAGTGATTGACGCCCGCAGTATTACTCACGGTTACGGAGACACGCCGCTTATTAAAGATTTCCGTATGCGTATCATGCGTGGTGATCGTATCGGCCTAATCGGCAACAACGGCGTCGGCAAGAGTACTTTGCTGAAAATATTGCTGGGGCAGATCACGCCAAATCAAGGGTCAGTCAAAACCGGGAACCATCTGGAAATCGGATATTTTGATCAGATTCGGCGCGAGCTGCAGCCTGAGAAAACCGTTGCCGAAAATGTCGGAAACGGCAAGGAATACATCAAGCTGGGCGGCAAAGATCGGCATGTTGTCGGCTATCTGCGGAACTTTCTTTTCTCAGCAAAACGCGCCATGACACCAGTGAAATATTTGTCCGGCGGTGAATGCAATCGAGTATTGCTGGCCAAGCTCTTCACCCAGGCCAACAATCTCCTTGTTTTGGATGAGCCCACCAACGACCTTGATGTAGAGATGCTCGAAGCTCTGGAAGAACAACTGGTGGAATATCAGGGAACGCTAATTATCGTCAGCCACGACCGCACTTTTTTGGATAACGTGGTTACCAGCGTTCTGGTTTTTGAGGAAGAGGGTAAAGTAGTGCAATACGCTGGCGGCTATAGCGACTGGGCAAAACGCGGCAAAAAGCTGATGGATACCGAAGCTCCCATAATTGATAGACCAGTTGCTGATTCACCTTCTCAAAAATCAGGCGCGGCAACAAACAAGCAGATACCAAAATCCGCCCGAACCAAACTGAGCTACAAATACCAACGCGAACTGGATTTACTGCCTGAAGAAATCGAGAAACTCGAAACTGAGATCTCAGAGCTTGGTCAAAAAACGATGAGCTCTGATTTCTATGAGCAAGATTTTGAAATTCGACAGCCATTGCTAGACCGCCTCAATGAACTGCAGATGGAATTGGCGCAAAAGGAAGAACGCTGGATTGAGTTGGAAGAGATGAAGCCCTAAGGTTAAACAGAAGAAGGCAAAACCGCAGCCAAAAAAAACGACGCCCGAAGGCGTCGCAAGAGAGAGATCTTTAAGGGGGGAGAATCTCTACAGGGGAAACGCCACTTTAGGCTCTACAAGAAAGCCTTTGCGGAACTGGTTCACAACCTAGAGGGGCTTATAAACTTTTTTCGGCAATATGCGGAAAAAAACGTGAGCCACATCAAAGTTTTCTGATATCAATCATTTGCAGAACAAATCCACAGTGTTGATGAACTGTTAACTTGCGTTACCCTTTTCGTACGAGGGTTAAGCCTCTAGTAGAATGGGGCTAAAAAGCGGCCTACTGATCTAAAGCCAAAGTCGCAACAAGATGCCATCTGGAGTACTACCATGAGAACAACAAGAGCCTTTATTGCCATTGCCGGGCTTTCGCTAAGCCTATTTGCAACAGCTCACTCGCCACTGTTCGATTGTTTTGACAATGGCGACGGAACGGCCACCTGCGAAGGTGCTTTCTCCGATGGTGCCACTGCTGCTGGCGTGGGCATCCGCGTTGAGTTAGCGAATGGACGTATTTTGATGCAAGGGCATATGGATGACGCGAGCTCTTATACCTTCGAAATACCTGATCAAGAATACTCAGTCTATTTTGAAGCGGGCGATGGCCACGAGATCGTATTGTTCGGCGACGATATTTATTAGTTTTATTTTTTCCTAATCAGAAATTTTTGGAGCAATTTATGAAATTGGCAACGGCCTTCGCGCGATTCATGGTGCTTATGGCAGCTTCCCTATCAGCCTCGGCTCACTTTTTGGTGGTTCATACCCCCGAAATGTTGCTGGCTCGTTCAGCAGATATCGATATGTCTATTGTTTTTACCCACGCTTTTTCGGGCGGCCCAACCATGGACTTGCCGGGTATCGACGCTTTTTACGCTATGCAGCTAAAAGCGGGAGAGGAGGAGCTAACTCGTATTGATTTGATGGAATATCTAACACCGGTGAAATGGGGTGGAGAAGATGATGGCGAAGGCGGCTTAGACGGAAAGGATGCCTATATCGCAGAAATCCCCCGCGCTGCCATGCGCTCCTTGGGCGACTATCAGGTTGTTGTTGAACCCCAGCCCTACTACGAAGCAGAAGAGGATATCTACATACAGCAAATCACCAAGGTGATCATGAATGTTGGTGGCGCGCCTACCAACTGGGATCAAACTCTAGGATTGCCTACAGAAATCCGGCCTTTAAACAAACCCTATGTGAATTGGGAAGGCGGAGTATTTCGAGGAATTGTTTTGTCTAACGGCGAGCCGGTTCCCTTTGCCGAAATCGAAGTGGAATACCTGAACTACGAGCCTGATTTTGAGGAGCGGGAGTTCGAGGATGATGCAAAAATTACAGCGCCTTTGCCCGGCTACGAATATGTTTCCCTGCGCACCGATGCCATA
>JGI26082J51739_10002181_pt1 | contig 12023 bp, 12 predicted proteins | sample SaaInl5LU_22_DNA_FD_51739 | JGI IMG/M metagenome (IMG submission 51739)
GATTTCTTTAAAGGATCGTGGGAGATTACCACGTTGATAGGCTACAGGTGTAAAGGCAGTAATGTCATAGCCGAGTAGTACTAATAATCCATAGGCTTATTACACGGACGTTTTTTTATAATCCGTTTACTCATTATTTACTAAGACATCATGTATTTATTTTCAATATGTTAAGAAATTGTTCAGTCAGAAGGCTGAATACTGTAACCAACCTACAAATAGTAGACAAGTTACAAATAACCCTAAGGTGGTTATTGCAATGGGGCTCACCTCTTTCCATCCCGAACAGAGAAGTTAAGCCCATTAGCGCCGATGGTACTACACTAGTGGAAGAGTAGGTCACCGCCTTTTTTAAAAATCCCTCACAGAAATGTGAGGGATTTTTTTGTTTTTACTTAAAAGCAAATAATTAGAATACAGAATTAATTAAGACCATTCTTCGTTTCATACAAGATATCCCATCGCCCACGTATTCCAAATAAATGGCACGCTCAGAGTCGTGTTGGCTAAACAAATCCCGGTTCTGGTTTTGGTAGCAGGTGGTGATCAGTTTTTTTAAGCCTAAATCTTCAAAATTGTAAGAGAAGTAATGGAAGAAATTACTCATGCGTGGGTCATCGCAATTGCAATAGACCACCTTGTTTTTGAAGTGATGGCGGTAGTGTTTGAGTTCGTTTTCTATGTCTGTCAGTTGGGTATAGAACTCGTCTTTTTTGGCGTTTTTCGCTTGGTGTAGGTTACTATTTTGGGCAGTTTTGGGCATTGATAGGTTTGTTGGGTTACTAAAAATTATAGTAATCCAAGACCTTACTTAGTGTGTCTATTGGTTTTGTGTAGTATCAGATTTGGGATCTAAGACTGGTATAAATGTAGTAAAAAATATTAGATGTTTCCCACAAACTCTGCAAACACTTTTTTGTGCAACTCTAAATCCATTTGAGGCGAGAGTGACCCTCGTACAATATAATCTTTGTCGCCTTCTTTGGTGGTCCCTTGTGTGGAGGTGGCAGGAATGGTCCAATAGCACCCCTGTAGCTGTCCATAACTCACACAGAACTTACTTTCGTTGGGGATCTTAGAGATCATTAAATTAATTAATTTAAGATTTAAGGCTCTCTTGTAGGTTTCTCTTTCTGCATCCGTAGTGCCTTTGGTGGGGAGGTCTAAAGAAAATACAGAAGGGGTAAAGCCTTGCGCTGCCAAATCTTCAGAAACAAAATTGAGTTTTGCGCTTGGCAAAGTCTCCTTAATGAAGTTGACAAAGTCGCGCGTATTTTGATAGGCGTTCTGAATGCGTTGATTCATGGATGGTAATTGGGTGGCCAATATTTCATATTGAAGCGCTGTCGCTTCGTTATCACAAAGTTGGAGGTGCAGTTCTATCTTGTTCATCAAGGCTTCGGATTTTTTATTGCCTACCACATAGCCCGCCGTACATTTTCCACCACTCGGGAATTTGGATCCACTGGCATAGGATAAGGTGCGAACGGAGGAAAGCAAGTCATCTTCCCCTAAAAAGAGAACGTTTGGACAAAAGGTTTGGTCCAAAATAAACACAGGGTCTATTGCAATTTCTCCTTTCTCTGTTTTACGAACGGCACTTAATGCATTTTTTAATTGGATCAAATCAGGCACTTCCACTCTGGGGTTGGTAGGAATTTCTGCAATGATGTATGGGATGGCATCTTCGCTCGCAATTTTAGCTAAGATGGTTTCCATACTTTGCACCATTTCGTTGTCGCCATCTACGGGCAAATCGACTACTTCCACATTTTCAATACAAGCTGCCACACGTCGGGCTTGGTCGTTGGTACCGCCATAACAGTTGGGAGGCACAATAAATTTGATCGCTTTTTCGGGGTGCTTTTCTTGAGCATCGTGAATGAGCCCCATCATAATCGCATATTGAACCGAAAGCCCACTAGAGCCCACCAGGGGTTTTGTAGGACTGTTTGTAATCGTTTTAATAGCTTCTAAAACCTGTGCTTTGTTGGTTTTTAGAGTGCTATTTGTTTCATCTGAAGTAGATCCCACTAGGGTTGATAATGTTTTCAAGCAATTGACAGGGGTCATAGCAATGGTTTCTCTTCGTCGTACATGCTGAATGTCGGAGATATAGTTTTTATTTTGATTTCCGATTACGAATAATACACTCCCAAGTTCTGAATGGGTTTGCAAGTAAAAATCGATGTTTGGATAATGCTCAACTTTCCAAAGCTCTTTTTGTTGTGAGATAAAAATCGTACTGCCCTCAAATTCGGGAATAGCTTCAATATTTTCAACTTGCTTTAATTCAAATTTATAGCCATAAACACATTTTAAGGTTTCTGCATCAAAAGCATCTGGTAATTTTCCTGTATAAACAATTTGGGTGTTTTTACCGTTCAATAAATTGGTTCTTAAAATCGCCAAAACAGGAACGGTCTGCGATGAAAAACTGATAACGTTTTCTGGGTTGAGTTGATTCAAATTGGCGAGGGTCCATTCTAAGATACACGACAAAGGATGTCCTAAACGGATGTAGTCGTAAGCGGTGGGCAAGGCATGGAGTGCCGATACGTCTGAATTATGGTTTTTAAATAGGGTTTCAAACTGTTCTAAAAACTGAGTTTTAGCAGCGCTTTCATCGTAAATATCCAGCCTATGGGTGGTTAAATTCAACCAGTCGGGTGGGAGATTTTCTAAAACCTCTTTTATATATGTTGGTATGTTATTCTCTTCCATAATTTCCCCTTCAAATAGGGAAGCAAGATACATTAATCCAATTTATTTTTGAAAGGGATCCCATGAAATTTCAAAACGCTAGTTCTCTTGTTTATGGAACATAAAAACCCCCAAAGCTGTAGACTCTACGTTTTTTCTAAAACCATAGTTGTTCTAAGTTAATGTGTATGAGTTATTTTTCGGTTCCACGTAAGATTTTTTCCATTTTACGGCCTCGAGCCAGTTCGTCCACGAGCTTGTCTAAATACCTTACTTTTTGTGTTAAAGGATTCTCTATTTCTTCAATTCTGTAACCGCAAATAACACCTGTAATTAGGGATGCATTTGGGTTTAAAGTAGCGTTATTAAAGAAGTCTTCGAAAGAGACTTTTTCTTTGATTTGTGCTTCTATTTGGGTTTCACTATACCCGGTCAACCAAAAAATCACCTGATTTAATTCTTCTTTAGTTCTCTGCTTTTTTTCAACCTTTGTGACATAATGTGGGTAAACAGATGCAAATCTCATTTTTGCAATGCGCTCATCGTGATGACTTGTTGTACTCATATCGTTTATTTTATAAATTAGTTTTTATAGTCAAGTGTGGAGGATTTTGAACTGTTTATCAAGACCAAGGCAGTCTTATTCACTAGTTAAATGCCATTGGTTACAAAACCCAGTAATTGATGCAAAATCATGAATTTTTGTATGTAAAACACATAGAGGTAAACGAGTTTTCTTACTCTATAATTTCGTAATCAATACTCAGTTTTCGTAAGGATCTTAGAGCAGAAGCAGTGTTTTTGTCTTCGACCTCAATATCTACGAAATCTCCTTCAAGGAGAATCTCTGTAAGTTCATTTGCCAATGAGTTACTGATATTAGATGAAATGTCTGCAATACAATTGGCAATGGTTCTTCGGTCGGGTCTTTGAGCATCACAGGATAATAAGTTTAGTTTCATCTTTGTTGTTGTTGTTGTTGCGGGATTGAACGCCTACTAAATTACGTAATTATTTTTAATTCTTTATGTAGGGTTTTCGTTTTAACTTCTTAAAATGTATGGGTTCAGAACCTGTCATTAAATCCGCGATAACTTTGGTTTTTGGGAATTGCTCCAGAATTATTTTGAGAAATACTGTAATTGGGATGCAGAGAATCATTCCGGGAACGCCCCAAAGAAATCCCCAAAACATAAGCATTACTAAAATAGTAATTACATTAATTGAAAATGATTTACCCATAAAAATAGGTTCTAAAACACCACCCATGATGAGCTGAACTAGGGTTATGGTAAGAATAAAAAACAATAATATGCCTGTAGGGTCCAATTCGATAAATGCAAATAACGATAAACTTACTACTGAAATTACAGAGCCTATCATTTGAACAAAATTAATCGAAAAGGCAAATAACCCCCAAAAAATTGGAAAACTCACTCCAAAGGCATAGCACGCAAGCGAAAACCCTAGACCTGTAAATAAACTGATGATAAATTTAACTTTGATAAATTTTATCAAGTCTTTTTCAATGCGCATAAAAACCTTAACAGATGAGAACTGTTGACGAAGCACAAGCATGTGTAATAATTTTTGAATATTTAATGATTCAGATAGCAACAATATCACAAAGAAAAGAGTCATTAAAAACATAGTTAACGTGTTGCTTATTAAATCGATCGTTGAGCCAAATGTTTTATTTAAATCAATTTCTTGAATATAATGTAGAAGGATACTTTTACCTTCTACGCGCTCAACTCCTAAGTAATTTTCTAAAGGATACATTAAGTGCTCCAATTTGGATTCAGTAGTTTCAATCATATTTTCCGAGGCTAAAATCTCCTGACTTGAGAGCTGAATGACTTCAAGAGTCAACTTAAAAAATACACTTATGATGAGAACAACGATTAATATGCTAATCGCTTTTGGAGTATTTTTCTTTCCTAGCCATCGAATTAAAGGCCAAAAAAACAATGCTATAAACATTGAGAAAACGAGTGGAATAAATATAAAAGACAACAGTTTAAGGATGTAAAAAACTACTGGCAGGGCTATTATTAACAACAAAATATTTGTGGTTCTTGTCTGGTTCATTATGGGGGGGTCTTTATTCGAGAATAAATATAATAAAAAATAAGTAAGGTTGGTCACGCACCTTTTAATTATTAACAACTAATCTTTAAGCACCGCTCTCGAAATCACCATTTTTTGAATTTCTGAAGTCCCTTCATAGATCTGAGTTATCTTAGCGTCACGCATCAGACGTTCCACATGATAGTCTTTTACAAACCCATTTCCTCCGTGAATCTGTACTGCCTCCACCGTGTGCTCCATAGCAACTTTAGAAGCAAATAATTTTGCCATTGCACTAGAGGTGTCGTATGGAACTCCTTGGTCTTTTTCCCAAGCAGCCTTCATTACCATATGACGTGCCGCTTCAATATCTGTTGCCATGTCTGCCAACTTAAAAGCAATTGCTTGGTGGTTACAAATTTCAGTGCCAAAAGCCTTGCGTTGTTTGGAATACGCTAATGCCAATTCATAAGCACCCGAAGCAATCCCTAAAGCCTGAGACGCAATTCCAATACGGCCACCAGACAGTGTTTTCATGGCAAACTTAAACCCAAACCCATCTACCCCAATACGGTTTTCTACAGGTACTTTTACATCGTTAAATTGTAGCGTATGGGTGTCACTCCCTCGAATCCCTAGCTTGTCCTCTTTAGGTCCAATCTCAAAACCAGGCATCCCTTTTTCGATGATAAAGGCATTGATTCCTTTAGACCCTTTACTGCGATCTGTTTGTGCAATCACAATATATACATCCGAGCGTCCCCCGTTAGTAATCCAGTTTTTAGTACCATTAATCAAATAATGATCCCCTTTGTCAATAGCGGTCGTTTGTTGAGAAGTGGCATCACTACCAGCTTCGGGTTCACTTAAGCAAAAGGCACCTATATGTTCACCTGTCGCCAATTTTGGAAGGTATTTTTCTTTCTGAGCTTCTGAGCCATAAGCCTCAATCCCGTAACATACCAACGAATTATTTACGGATACAATCACCGAGGCCGACGCATCTACTTTTGAAAGTTCTTCCATAATTAATACATATGAAATGGTATCCATACCACTTCCTCCATATTTAGGGTCGACCATGATCCCCATAAAACCGAGTGCTCCCATTTTTTTTACTAAATTGTCTGGAAATTCTTGGATGGTATCACGTTCGATAACCCCTGGGCGTAGTTCTGTTTGTGCAAAATCACGAGCCGCTTCACGAATCATACGATGTTCTTCAGATAATAAGAAATTCATAATAATTATATTTGGTTTTCAAATATATAAAAATTTACTATGCATGCATAGTAGATGATCATAAATATAGGCATGAGGAATTCAAATTTAAAAAATAAATCAGAATATTATATTCTTGGAGTGATGTCAGGGACTTCGCTGGACGGGATTGATTTATGCTTGTCAAGCTTTCAATTTGTAACTTCTTGGAAGTTTCAGATAATATCTGCTAAAACAGTTGAATACTCCAAGGTTTGGAAATATCGACTCAGGAACGCCATTGATTTAAACCCGTTAGATTTAGAAAAATTAAATCAAGATTATACTCAATTTTTAGCTGAAGTTATTCAATCTTTTATGGAATCTTGTTCTGATATTGTATTAGATGCCGTTTGCAGTCATGGTCATACCGTATTTCACGAACCTGCCCATGGCAAAACCCTTCAAATTGGGAACTTAGCTGTTTTAGCAAACTATTTAAACAAAACACTGGTTTGTGATTTTCGTACACAAGACGTTGCTTTAGGGGGGCAGGGTGCACCTTTAGTGCCTATTGGCGATGCCCTTTTATTTTCAGAGTATGATTATTGTCTGAACTTAGGAGGTTTTGCAAATATTTCTTTTGAGCATAATTCCAAACGTATGGCATTCGATATATGTCCTGTAAACATAATACTCAACCACTTCGTGGCATTATTAGGAAAGGAATACGATTCCGAAGGTCAAATTGCCTCAACAGGGTCGGTTTGTATCTCTTTGTTGGAGGAGCTAAACGACTTAGAATTTTATAAACAACTGCCCCCAAAGTCACTAGGGTTGGAGTGGGTACAAAGCCATATTTTTCAACTCATAGAAACCTATAATTTAGAACCAGCTTCACTGTTAAGAACCCTAGTTGAACACTGTGCGATACAGCTTTCGATTGTTCTCAACCAAAATCATTTAAAAAAGGGATTGATCACGGGCGGTGGTGTGTTTAATTCCTTTCTCATGCAACGTTTGTCAGAACTAACTAAGTGTGATTTACAACCTGCAAATCCTATGATTATTGAGTTCAAGGAAGCTTTAATATTTGGGTTTTTAGGGGTTCTCAAATTACGAAATGAGCCGAACTGTCTTCAGTCTGTTACAGGAGCCTCCAGAGACCACAGCAGTGGGGTTATTTATTTACCTGAAAAAAAAGATTAAACTGACAAAAAGCTTATTTAGTTTTTTATATTTGCTCAGCAGTTTTCACAAATTAAAATTGTGTAAAAAACCAGAGTAACTTTTATATATGGAAGCAGTTATAATTATTGTATTTGTATCGGGCTATTTAGCCATCACCCTAGAACATAGCTTAAAAATAGACAAATTAATTCCAGCCTTGGTCATGATGGCCTTTAGTTGGGCGTTAATTTCCTTTGGTATCGACGATTTCGATACCTGGTTTGATTCGGGAAAGCATGCACTTCTTAGTAATTTTGAAGCCTTTGGTCATTCCGAAAAAATGCACATTCTCGAAGAAACATTATTGCATCATTTAGGGAAAACTGCAGAAATCCTCGTCTTTTTAATTGGTGCGATGACCATCGTTGAAATTATTGCCTATTTCAATGGGTTCTCGACCATAAAGAATTTTATAAGAACCAAAAAGAAAACAAATTTACTCTGGATTTTTGCGCTCTTAGCGTTTGTTTTATCTGCGATTATCGATAACTTAACAGCAACGATTGTCTTAATTTCATTGCTTCAAAAAATAATTCAAGACCGAAAAATGCGCCTTTGGTTCGCAGGACTTATTGTCGTTGCAGCCAATGCAGGTGGAGCTTTTTCTCCAATTGGAGATGTTACTACTACCATGTTATGGATTGCCAACAAAGTAAGCACAGGCCACTTGTTTGGTTATTTGTTATTACCATCTATTGTATGTATGTTGGTACCAACATACATCGCTTCCCAGTTGTCTGTTTTTAAAGGCTCTTTAGAATTGGAGACCAACGCTTCAGAACCTTCAGGACGTTTTAGCGGAACCATGCTCTATTTAGGTCTAGCTGCAATTGTTTTTGTGCCTATCTTTAAAATGGTGACCCACTTACCACCTTATGTTGGAATGATGTTATCGTTAGGGATTGTCGCTATATTTGCAGAAATATACAGCTCTTCAAAGTTTAGTATGACTGGGTTAGATAAAGACTCATCCGATCATCACTCACATATAAGCCCTGTCCACCAATCTTTGTCAAAAATAGAATTGCCAAGCATCTTATTTTTCTTAGGAATTTTGATGGCAGTCGCGGCATTGGAATCTTTAGGAGTTTTATTTGGTTTTGCAGATTGGCTTAAAGAGTCTACTCCTGCTTTAGGTACAGAAATTGATAGCGCTGGAATTTCCGATTTAGTTGTATTGCTGTTAGGTGTTGGCTCTGCGGTGATTGATAATGTTCCGTTAGTAGCAGCTTCTTTGGGTATGTTTTCTCAACCTATGGATGACCAACTTTGGCATTTCATTGCCTATTCTGCAGGAACGGGAGGAAGTATGCTAATCATTGGATCGGCAGCTGGGGTTGTGGCGATGGGAATGGAGAAAATTAACTTTTTCTGGTACTTAAAAAAAATCTCTTGGCTGGCCTTCATAGGCTTTTTAGCAGGAGCAGCTACATTCCTCTATACAAGAACCCTTTTTTAAAATACTTTATTTCACTTTTTAACGTTTTAAATTCAAAAGCAATACTTAACAGATATGATCACTAGCAGTATTCAAGACGAAATGCCCATCCAATTGGATTCAGAATCGGTTGAAAAAACATTATCCATAATTGAATTAATTAAAAGTGGAGGCCTGGCCGGACAGCTAATCATAGCCCTTTTATCCGTACTCTTGGTAGTGGCTCTGTACATCTATTTTGAGCGCTTATTCACCATCAAAGCAGCTTCTAAAGTTGACCCCAATTTTATGAATCAAATAAAAGACCATGTGATTAACGGAAACATGGAGGCTGCCAAAGCAGTCTGTGCGCAAGTTAATTCTCCAGTTTCAAGATTAATTGATAAAGGGATTTCTCGTATTGGACGTCCACTCGCTGATATCAATTCAGCCATTGAAAACGCAGGGAAATTAGAAGTCTACAGCCTAGAAAAAAACGTTAGTATCCTTGCAACCATTTCTGGAGCAGCACCCATGATTGGGTTTTTAGGAACCGTGATTGGGATGATTTTATCCATTTTTGAAATTGCCAATTCTGGGGGTCAAATAGATATAAAACTTTTGGCAGATGGGCTTTATACCGCCATGACTACCACAGTTGCTGGTTTAGTTGTCGGAATTGTGGCCTACATCGCTTTTAATCATTTAGTCGGACGCACCAACAAAGTGGTCTATCAAATGGAAGCCAATTCGGTAGAGTTTTTAGACTTACTCAACGAACCTATTTAGGATGAATATTAGAGGTCGAAATAAAATCAGTCCAGAGTTTAATATGTCGTCCATGACGGATATTGTATTTCTGTTGTTGATTTTTTTTATGATTGCATCGACTTTAGTCACTACTAATGCGATTGATATTTTACTCCCAAAAGCTAGTGGAAAAACAGAAAATAAAAAATCGGTTGCTGTCAGCATAAAAAAAGACTTGTCATTTTTTATAGATCAATCAAAAGTGGAGGCTCAAAACTTAGAATCAGAACTCCTTCAATTACTCCAAAAAGAAACCGCACCAACTATTGTATTGCGGGCAGAAAAATCCGTTCCTGTGGACTATGTGGTCAAAGTGATGGACATTGCCAATCGGAACAAATTCAAAATCATACTTGCCGTAAATCCGAATTAAGATGGGCTATTTTAAAACCAAACATCAAAAACATTCTGCACGACTGACTACCCTCATCATGCTGTTGTTGATCCTGCTCCTATTTATAGTGGGCCCCGGATATATGGATCCGCCTTTAGAATATGGTGTTGCCGTTAACTTTGGAACTACAGATAAAGGTAGCGGAATTATACAACCCAAAAAACCGTTGGCGTCGCAATCCACCCCCGTTTCTGAACCCGTCGTAGAACCCGTAAAAGCAGCAGTACCTGTTGAGTCCAGCGAACCAGCCGCAGCTGAAGAGGTGCTTACCGCAGAAGATATAGAATCCATTGCCATCAAAAAAGCAGAAGCCGAAACCGCTAAGTTGAAAGCGGATTCAGATGCCAAAGAGAAGGCAGAAGCAGAGGCCACCGCAAAAGCGCAAGCGGATACAAAGGCAAAAGCAGATGCTGAAGCGAAAGCAGAGGAAGAGCGTCTCAAAAAAGAAGCCGATTTAAAAGCTAAAAAGAAACAAGAATTAGATGCGCTCATGGGGGGTATTGGATCAGATGATGGTACGGATATAGGCTCAGAAGGTGATGATGATACCCCAGGCGATAAAGGTCAACTGAATGGTAATCCCTATGCACCCAGTTATTTTGGATCCCCAGGCAGTGGAAATGGGGGCGTAGGCTATGGCCTGAACGGTCGTGGTCGTCCGTCCAAATCGAAAGTGATTCCTGACTGTGACGAAGAAGGCACAGTAGTGGTTGAAATTCATGTGAATCAAAATGGGAATGTGGTCAAAGCCATCCCAGGCAAACGTGGCACGACGGGCGATATCTGTTTGTATGAGGCTGCAAAAAAAACAGCCCTTACACACAAATGGCCTGCAGATTCCAAAGCACCTGCCAAACAAATTGGTTTTGTGATTGTTGATTTTAGCGTACGCCAATAAATGAATTATTCAGAAACCACTCAATGGCTCTTTTCTCAATTGCCCCTCTATCAGAATGTGGGGAAATCGGCCTATAAAGCCGATTTAAGTCAAACCCTGAAACTCGCCAAACAGCTCAGCCATCCAGAACATCAATTCAAATCCATTCATGTTGGAGGTACCAACGGAAAAGGCTCCACTGCGCATATGCTAGCCTCTGTAATGCAAGAAGCAGGGTATAAGGTTGGGCTATATACATCGCCCCATTTAAAAGACTACCGCGAACGTATTCGTATTAATGGAGAAATGATCAGCGAAGATTTTGTGGTGGATTTTGTGGCGCATAACAAATCCTTTTTTGAAAGCAATGCCTTGTCATTTTTTGAAATGTCGGTGGGGATGGCATTTGCCTATTTTGCACAAGAACAAGTTGATATAGCTATGGTTGAGGTGGGTCTTGGAGGTCGCTTAGATTCTACTAACATCCTAAATCCGGAAGTGTCGGTGATTACCAATATTGGATTGGACCATACTCAATTTTTAGGCACAACCTTAGAAGCCATCGCAGGGGAGAAGGCAGGAATTATTAAACCAAAGACCCCCATCGTGATAGGCGAAACACAGTCAGAAACAGAAGTTGTTTTTAGAACCAAGGCCACCAAAGAACAAGCACCAATTTATTTTGCCGATCAACGTATAGAATCTATACTACCCACAAGTTTAAAAGGTATTTATCAAATCCATAATGTACGGACGGTACTTCAAACTATTGAAATTTTAAACAGTGGGGCGTTTACAATCCCCATAAAAGCAGTACAACAGGGTCTTTTAAAAGTCACCGAAAACACGGGGCTTCAGGGGCGTTGGGAGGTGTTGGGCACAGCGCCAAAAATCATTTGCGATACAGCACACAATAGGGAAGGGCTGCGTTTGGTGTTTAAACAGATAAAATCTCAAAAATTTCAACGCATGCATGTGGTGTTGGGCATGGTGAATGATAAAGATGTTCAATCACTTTTAGAGCTGTTTCCAAAGCAGGCACAGTATTACTTTTGTAAACCCAATGTTCCTAGAGGGTTAGTGGCGTCTCAACTTGCACAGATCTTCACTCAATATGGTTTTGAAGGAAGTATCTATCCGTCTGTAAAAGACGCTTTAAAAGCTGCCAAACAAAGCGCGTCCCACGATGATTTGATCTATGTTGGCGGGAGTACTTTTGTGGTGGCGGAAATAATTTAACTTTTTATAAAAAACCTTTTGTGAATTGAAAAACTAGACTATATTTGCAGTCCTAGAAATAGGGCGCGTAGCTCAGTTGGTTC
>JGI26082J51739_10002187_pt1 | contig 12005 bp, 10 predicted proteins | sample SaaInl5LU_22_DNA_FD_51739 | JGI IMG/M metagenome (IMG submission 51739)
GTTGCCGCAAAAATGCTGCACCTTTCAGACCAAGTTGCGGGTGGTTTTTACGCCGAGCACAAAGAGCGACCATTTTTTGCTGACCTCGTTACTTTTATGACCTCGGGCCCCATCATGGTTCAGGTTTTAGAAGGCGAAGGCGCGGTACTTAAAAATCGTGACCTGATGGGCGCAACTAACCCCAAGGAAGCCTCAGCGGGCACCATTCGTGCAGATTTTGCAGAAACAATCGATGCTAATGCCGTTCATGGCTCTGATTCGCCTGAGTCTGCAGCGCGTGAAATCGCTTATTTCTTTGCAGCTAGCGAGATTTGCGGTCGTTAAGTAGAGCAGGGCTATTGAATGCACTGTTCTCAAGGCCACTGTTCTCAAAGCCACTGTTCTCAAAGCCACTCTTCTCAAAGCCACTGTGGTCACTATGACAGCTAATGAAGCCATCATTGCAACGAGTGAGCTCCAGCAGAAAGTTAATTTGCTGGGGCTTACGCGTGAGCAAATGGAGGCTTTTTTTGATGAGCTAGGAGAGAAACGCTTCCGAGCTCAGCAGCTTATGAAATGGATACATCATCAAGGAGTTCGTGACTTTGACTTGATGACTAATTTAGGCAAGGCACTGCGTCAGAGGCTTGCTGAGTGCGCCGAAGTTCGTCCCCCCGAAATTGCTGAGCAACATGACTCTGTTGATGGAACACGCAAGTGGGCTATTAGGGTTGAGGGTGGCAGTTTGGTTGAAGCCGTATTGATACCCGATGGTGACCGCGCAACCCTGTGTGTTTCATCTCAAGTGGGTTGCAGTCTAGATTGCAAGTTCTGCTCTACCGGAAAGCAAGGTTTTCAACGAGACCTCACAGCTGCGGAAATTATCGGCCAAGTATGGCTGGCCATTGATTCATACGGTGCTTGGCAGCCCGGTAGTCGGAGAGTCGTTACCAATGTTGTCATGATGGGCATGGGTGAGCCGCTGTTAAATTTTGATAACGTCGTAGCGGCCATGAGCCTCATGACTGACGATTTGAGTTACGGTCTTTCAAAGCGCAAAGTCACATTGAGTACATCCGGTGTTGTGCCCGCGCTCGACAAATTGGCTGAGTTTTCTGACGTCAGCCTGGCGATTTCATTGCATGCGCCGAATGATGAAATTCGATCTAAGATCATTCCGATCAACAAGCGTTATCCAATTGCTGAGCTGCTGGCTAGCGGTCAACGCTACATTGATGCCCAAACTGACAGAAAGCGTGTCGTCACAATTGAATACACGCTGTTGGCCGGCATTAACGATCAGCCGGAACATGCTCGAGAGTTGAGTGAGCTGCTTAAACATTACCCTTGCAAGATTAACTTGATCCCCTTCAATAGCTTTCCTAACTCGGGTTTTTCGCGGCCGAGTGGTAACGCTGTGAGTCGATTTTGGAAGGTGCTTATTGACGCAGGTTTTGTTGTGACGATTCGCACAACGCGCGGCGATGATATTGATGCTGCCTGTGGCCAACTTGTGGGTGACGTCGTCGATCGAACGCGTCGTGCTGAACGTTATCGAGAGCAGCATGCTTCCGAGGTGACTCCATGATACGTCGTTCTCTGCTCATCTTCGTCATGTTGCTGCTTGGCGCTTGCGTTACTGAGACGACAGGGGGCAATGACGTAGAAGCCGATCCGGCTGCCGCGCTGAGTCGTCGAGTTGAACTCGCGCGCCAATATATTGGCAGCGGTGACTGGGAAAACGCCAAACGTAATCTGGAGCTTGCGTCTGAGATTGACAGTAATAACGCAGAGGTCTACGAAGCGTTTGCACTTGTTTACCAGAGTACTGGCGAGTACGAACTCGCCGAGGAGAACTTCAAGAGAGCCTTGCGTTTCGACCCTGACTTTTCACGAGCTCGAAACAATTACGCAGCGTTCTTGTTTTTTTTAGGTCGATTCGAGGACGCCGAGCCTGAGTTTGAGCGGGTGACCTTGGATTCTTTGTACTCTGGCCGTCCTCTCGCTTATGTCAATTTGGGTTTATGTCGGTTACGACTGACCGACGACTCAGGTGCCGAGCAAGCGTTTACGCGCGCATTGCGTATGGATCGCCGAAACCCGCTAGCACTTCTAGAAATGGGGTTTTTAAAGGTCAGGGCGGGTGATTTTAAGGCCGCCGAGAGCTACTATGCGGTGTACCAAACTGTTGTTAGGCGCCAGCCTCCACGTGGTCTGATTTTGGGACTGGAAATCGCTCGGGGGCAAGGTGATAAAAATGCTGTGAGTAGCTATGAGTTGGCCCTTAGGAATCTATACGCTGACTCCCCTGAATATCAGCGTTACTTGCAGGATCAGGCCGCGAAAGGCAGGCTGTGATGAGTGGCAAGTGTCGAACATGTACAATGGTCGACAACAGGAAAGGGTTTGATTGATGCAATCGAAAACACCAATAAAGCGTAGGGTCAGCCGACAAATAATGGTGGGCAACGTGCCGGTTGGCGGCGATGCTCCTATTGCTGTTCAGAGCATGACAAACACTGAAACCCGTGACGTGGCCGCCACGGTTGCACAGGTCTCAGCGATTGCTGATGCGGGTGCAGACATTGTCCGTATTTCTGTGCCATGCCTTGATGCTGCTGAGGCATTCAAAAAGATTCGCGAGCAAGTTTCGGTACCCTTGGTGGCAGATATTCACTTTGATCATAATATCGCCCTAAAAGTCGCTGAGTATGGTGTTGACTGCTTGCGAATAAATCCCGGGAACATTGGCCGTGAGGAGAAAGTACGCGAGGTGATCGCTGCTTGTCGCGATCGGGGTATTCCAATTCGTATCGGTGTTAATGCAGGTTCGCTTGGCAAAGAGCTGATGCGCAAGTATCCAGAGCCTACGGCTGAGGCCTTAGTTGAATCAGCGATGCGCAACGTGGACATTCTCGATCGCTACGGTTACGCGGACTTCAAGGTCAGCGTGAAAGCCTCTGAAGTATTTATGGCCGTTGATGCGTACAGGATGCTCGCCAAGAAGATAGACCAGCCGCTTCACCTTGGAATTACCGAGGCCGGTGGACTGCGAGGAGGNACTGTNAAATCTGCCGTTGGATTGGGCATGCTTTTGATGGACGGCATTGGCGATACCCTGCGAGTGTCTTTAGCTGCAGACCCTGTTGAAGAGGTCAAAGTCGGATTTGAGATCCTGAAGAGCTTGAAGTTGCGTGCTAATGGAATCAATTTTATTGCCTGTCCTAGCTGCTCTCGCCAGAATTTTGACGTCATAGGCACGATGAACCAACTTGANCAGCGTCTAGANGATATCCGTACGCCGATGGATGTCGCGGTTATCGGCTGCATTGTGAATGGTCCTGGAGAGGCTCGTGAGGCGGATGTCGGTTTGACAGGCGCTGACCCCAGTAACCTTATTTACTTGGCAGGTGAGCCCGATCACAAAGTGAGCAACAAGGACTTTGTCGATCATTTGGAATCGGTAATTCGCCAGCGAGCCGCAACTCTTGAGCAAGAGCGCGCTGCGGCCGATGCCGATGTAATCGCCCGCAACTGAAAACGGATTATTTATGAGTCAATACCGAGCTGTTCGGGGAATGGTAGATATTCTTCCCGACAGCACTCCCCAATGGCAGCGCGTTGAAGGCGCAGCCAAGCGTGTTCTTGATAGCTACGGCTATCAAGAAGTGCGACTACCTATCATTGAATCGACAAGTTTGTTTGCCCGCTCTATTGGTGAGGTGACTGATATTGTTGAGAAAGAGATGTATACCTTCAATGATCGAAGCGACGACAGCCTGTCACTTCGGCCCGAGGGTACTGCCGGGTGCGTAAGAGCNGCAGTGCAGCACAACCTGATCAGNACTCAGCAGCGGCTTTGGTACACCGGGCCGATGTTTCGCTACGAGCGACCACAAAAAGGTCGGCAGCGTCAGTTCAACCAATTGGGGGTTGAGGTGTTTGGTGTGGGTACTCCCGATCTTGATGCAGAGTTACTTCTCATGTGTCGAGCACTGTGGAGGGACTTGGGTATTGAGGACGCATTAACTCTAGAGATTAACTCTATAGGCAATAGCGAAGCGCGGTCGGCGTATCGTGACGCCTTAGTTGAGTATTTGTCTGCGCGTAAAGAGCAGCTTGATGAAGACAGTCAGCGACGGTTAGAGAGTAACCCGCTGCGGATTCTCGATAGTAAGAATGCTGAAACGCAAGCGCTCCTCGATGGCGCTCCACAAATGCTCGATTACCTCGATGAGGAGTCTCTAGCGGACTTTGAGATACTCCGCGATATGCTGGAGGCGGCTGGGGTAAAGTACGTGATTAACCAGCGTCTGGTACGAGGGCTCGATTACTACAATAAAACAGTGTTTGAATGGACTACCAACGCGCTTGGTGCGCAGGGTACCGTGTGTGGTGGAGGTCGATACGATGGGCTTGTTGCGCAGTTTGGCGGCCGCGATACGTCGGGAGCGGGCTTTGCAATAGGGTTAGAGCGCCTAGTCTTGCTTTTAGATGCAATGGGCCAGCAGGCGAGCGATACGCTTGATATCTTTGTTATTACCGTTGACAGGGCTGCGCAAATTCATGCTCTACCGCGTATTGAGGCTTTGCGCAGTGCATTGCCAAACTTGGCTATTCAAGTGAATCTCGGCGGTGGTAGTTTCAAAAGCCAATTTAAACGAGCAGATAAGAGTGGCGCGCGATACGCCCTGGTTTATGGTGAGTCAGANGTCAGCTCAAACTCAGTCACCCTNAAGCCATTGCGTGGCGAGGGTGAGCAGGCAACATTTCNCGATGAAGAATTAGCTAGCTGGCTTAAACAAAGCACAGCTGATGAGTAAGTAAAGGNATAAGTCATGGCAGATCATTTAGAAGACGACGAACAGGTAGAAGCACTCAAGCGATGGTGGGATGAAAACGGCCGTAGCACGATTGTGGCAGTCATTTTAGCCGTGGGTGGCACTCTCGGCTGGCAGCAGTATCAGGGCTGGGATGCCCAACAAACGGCGGCAGCGGCTGATACGTGGGCCCAGGCCGAAGCGGCGTTGAATGCCGACGTTCCGAGTCTTCAAGCAGAAGGTGAGCGGTTAGCGCAGAATTTAATCGACACCCACTCGAATACAACGTATGCACAATTTGCCGGTATGGTGCTGGCTAAGCGGGCTGTCGAGAAAGGCGAACTGAGTGCTGCCGAGCAATACTTGCGTGACGCGCTCGCTGCGGGTGATAGTCAGTCCGAGTTAGGTCAACTTATTCAGCTCCGGCTCGCGCGCGTACTTGCTGCTACAGGAGAAGAATCGGCGGCTCTCGCTATCTTGAATCAATCAAATGGTTCGCTACCCGCAGCCTATGCCATTGCTCGAGGCGACCTACATTTGGCTGCGGGCCGTCAGCGCGAAGCACTGAATGCGTACTTGGAAGCGCGAGCGGCAACATTGGATCTTGGGAGTCCTCCTGGGCTTCTCGAGGCAAAGATTACGAGCTTAGAATCTCGCCTCGCGAATGAGGAGCAGTCTTCGTGAAACTCACTCGAACTCTAGTGGCTCTGGCTGTGCTCGTGGGCTTGTCCGGTTGTGAAACCATCGGTGAATGGTTTGACGATGAGGACTACGATCCGACGGCACCTGTTGAGCTAACCGATATCAATGAGACTGTAGTGCTGGATAAGCGATGGTCACGATCAGTAGGTAATGGCCAGGGAGACGGTTTGTACCGTCTCAATCCGCTACTCGCCGATGGTGTGATTTATGCCGTTTCTGAAGAGGGTGAATTAGCNGCTTTTGATGCCGACTCTGGAAAGCTACGNTGGGAAAGTGAGCTCGAGATACCGATTAGCGGTGGAGTAGGGAAGTACCGAGACTCCTTGTTGCTCGGTGGTGCCGATGGCCTCGTCATGCGCTTGAGTGCTGAAGACGGCTCAGAAATTTGGCGCCAACCGGTAACGGGCGAAGTATTGGCTGCTCCTCAAAGCAATGGTCAAGTCGTCGTAGCACAAGCCTATGACGGTAAGTTGATGGCCTTCGACTATGAGACGGGCGACAAGCTGTGGACATTTAGCAACGATGTCCCCGTACTAACCTTGAGAGGTACTTCAACACCAATAATTTACAATGACTTTGTGATTGCCGGTTTCGCAGATGGCAAAGTCATCGCTGTATCCTTAGATTCTGGCAGCGTCGTTTGGGAGGCGCGAGTCGCCATTGCTCAAGGACGTTCTGAGATTGAGCGAATCGTCGATATCGACGGCACGATGGCGGTTCAAGGTGCTGAGCTTTATGTGGCCAGCTATCAGGGGCGAATCGTCGCGCTGGAAATGCGAGCAGGCCGCAAGCTATGGCAGCGTAATGTTTCCGCAGTATCCGGTGTATCCGTAGGTTTTGGTAACGTTTACGTAGCAGATGAAGACGGGACGGTTAGCGCTTTCCTTCGCAATGGACAGAGTATTCGTTGGCAAAATATTGAGCTTGGGTATCGGGAGCTTTCGCGCCCAACGCCGATCGGCAGTTATGTCGCGGTAGTAGATTTCGAAGGTTATTTACACCTTCTCTCGCAAGTAGACGGCGTAATAGTCGGACGTGATAGGCCAGACAGTGATGGCGCGCGGGCGGATATGATTGCTAAAGGCAACATTTTATATGTGTACGGTAATAGCGGAGAGCTAATTGCGTACGACATTGAGGTTAAAAACTAAAAAGTGACCGCTGTTATCGCCCTAGTAGGGCGCCCCAATGTGGGTAAATCGACGCTCTTTAATCAATTGACTCGTACGCGAGATGCATTGGTAGCAAACCTTTCAGGCCTCACGCGTGATCGCAAATACGGCGACGGTAAGCTGGGAGACCAGCCTTATATTGTCATCGACACTGGNGGTATCTCGGGNGATGAGGCGGGTATTGACGTTGCCATGGCGACTCAATCGCTTATCGCGATCGACGAAGCCGATATCGTTCTTCTTATGGTCGATGGTCGCGCCGGCTTACACCCGGGCGATGAGGCTCTTGTTAAGCATTTGCGCCAGTCTGAAAAAGCTTTTCATTTGGTGGTCAATAAAATTGATGGTGTCGGCGAAGAGGTCGCTGCAAGCGATTTTTATCGTTTAGGCATTGCCGATATCCACACTATCGCCGCGTCGCATAATCGTGGCGTGACGCAGCTGATCGAAGACGTTTTAGCGCCGTTGCCGCCGGTGGAGTTGCCGGAGCCTTTGAATACAGATGCGATTCGCGTTGCAGTTGTTGGGCGCCCAAACGTGGGGAAGTCGACACTCGTCAATCGTATGCTTGGTGAGGACCGCGTCGTTGTTTATGACCAGCCGGGCACGACGAGAGATAGCATTTATATTGACTACGAGCGTCGTGGTCAGAACTACACGCTTATCGATACCGCGGGCGTTCGACGCAGAAAAAATGTGCGAGAGACGGTCGAGAAGTTCTCTATCGTAAAAACGCTTAAGGCCATTGCCGAGGCGCACGTTGTTATTCTGCTGATGGATGCGCATGAAGGCATTGTTGAGCAGGACCTTCACTTACTCGGCCAGTGCATCAATGCCGGTAGAGGTTTAGTGGTCGCGCTTAATAAGTGGGATGGTATCGATGCGGATGAGCGCGAGTGGATTCGCTCAGAACTTAGCCGCCGGCTAAAATTTGTCGATTTCGCCGATATACATTTTATTTCTGCGTTGCATGGAACGGGCGTAGGCAACCTGTACCAGTCAGTACATACGGCCCATGAAGCGGCCACTCGCAGCTTAAATACCAATCGATTAACGCGGATTCTAGAGGATGCAGTTGCTACTCATCCTCCGCCCATGGTCAATGGCCGGCGCGTCAAATTGCGCTACGCCCATGCAGGTGGTCAGAATCCCCCGCTCATTGTTATTCACGGTACGCAAACCGATAACTTACCCAATAGTTACTCGCGCTATCTCGAGAAGGTCTTCCGGCGGGAGCTGGATTTGCAGGGCACACCGGTGCGTATTGAATTGCGTACCGGAGATAATCCTTATGCCGGTAAGCGTAATAAGCTGACAGAACGGCAGGCACATCGTCGTAGACGACTTGTTGCGCACGTAAAGAAAGCAGAGCGCAAGAAGAAGCAGAAAAAAACTCGCTAAACATACCCCTACGAAAGTAAGTCCTGCCATTCACCTTTAATCATTTGGTGAATGGCAAGCATCTTATCTATTTATTTCAAAAATGTTCCCTGTCTCCGTAATATGCGCCAACGCTGACGCATTCGTTAGCTTTTGATCAATTACTTGTTCGAGCGAGGACATCTCATGAGCATCTATCTGGATACAATTAAGAAATTTGAGGGCGTGACTACTGCGGCTGGCAGCACATGGTCCGATATCAGCCCTGAATATGCAGCCCGCATGAAGCTCCAGAACCGCTTTCAAACAGGGCTCGATATTGCGCGTTACACCGCGGACATCATGCGTAACGACATGGCGGAGTACGATGCCGATACCTCTAAGTACACTCAGTCGCTAGGCTGCTGGCATGGATTCATCGGGCAGCAGAAGCTAATTTCGATCAAGAAGCACTTCGGAACAACCGACAAAAGCTATCTCTACCTGTCGGGCTGGATGATTGCCGCGCTTCGATCTGAGTTCGGTCCATTGCCTGATCAGTCCATGCACGAGAAAACGTCGGTTCCAGCCTTGATTGAAGAGCTCTATACGTTCTTGCGNCANGCCGATGCCCGCGAGCTTGGCGGTTTATTCCGCGCGTTAGACGCGGCTCGTAAGGCAGGCAACGATACTGAAGTTCAGCAGTTAATGAATCAGATTGACAACTTCCAAACCCACGTAGTGCCTATCATTGCTGACATTGATGCGGGTTTCGGGAATGAAGAAGCAACTTATCTGCTTGCGAAGAGAATGATTGAAGCTGGTGCGTGTGCAATCCAGATCGAGAATCAGGTGTCCGATGAGAAGCAGTGTGGCCACCAGGATGGCAAGGTAACGGTGCCTCACTCAGACTTTCTCGCTAAGATTCGAGCAATTCGCTACGCGTTTTTAGAGCTAGGGGTTGAGAACGGCATTATTGTGGCGCGCACCGACTCACTAGGTGCGGGTTTGACTAAGCAGATTGCCGTGACAAATGCGCCTGGCGACCTTGGCGATAAGTACAATAGTTTCCTTGACGGCGATTACATTGAAAGTGCAGCAGATATTGCCAATGGCGATGTGGTAGTGAAGGCGGACGGTAAGTTACTCAAGCCCGCCCGATTAGCGTCTGGTCTGTTCCAATTTAAGAAGGATTCAGGAGAGGACCGCGTTGTACTAGACTGCATTACTTCGCTGCAGAATGGCGCGGATCTACTGTGGATTGAGACAGAGAAGCCGCACGTAGGACAGATTGCCGCGATGGTTAATCGAATCCGAGACGTCGTGCCGAATGCGAAGTTGGTTTACAACAACAGCCCCTCATTTAACTGGACTTTGAACTTCCGCCAGCAGGTATTCGACGCGTGGACAGAAGAGGGCAAGGATCTGGGTGCCTATGATCGCGCTGGGTTGATGAGCGTAGACTACGATGATACCGATCTGGCAATTGAAGCGGATAAGCGTATTCAGTCGTTCCAGGCGGACGGAGCACGTGAGGCCGGAATCTTCCATCACCTGATCACGCTCCCAACCTATCACACAGCGGCATTATCGACTGACAATCTGGCCAAGGAGTACTTTGGCGAGGCGGGTATGCTGGGCTACGTAGCGGGTGTTCAGCGCAAAGAAATTCGTCAGACTATCGCGTGTGTGCGCCACCAAAACATGGCGGGTTCGGACATGGGCGATGATCACAAAGAGTACTTCTCTGGTGATGCAGCGTTGAAAGCGGCGGGTGATGACAACACCATGAATCAGTTCGGTTGATTAAACTTCCGCTGATTAAATAGTCGGTTAAGAACCCGTGTGCTGCGCTTAGCCCACGGGTTTTTTATGCCTAATGTAGAGCGGCTAGCTCGGAGCTCTCACAAGATCGACTCACCTAGGGCGATGTTGCATAATCCAACCAAGATGAGTAAAGGTATCGTGATGAGCGCACACAGTGACTTTGAAGGCTCGCGATCTGGGCAGATGCTGCAAACGCAGATTAGGCGAATGCGGTACGTGGTACGAGGGCTACTGGTTGTTGGCAATTTAGCTAACGATGTGCCGAATAGCAGACGATAGGCAGCGCCCGCATGAAATGGAATGAAGTAGATCAGCAAGTTTGTTCAGTCGCACGCGCTCTCTCTATTGTCGGTGAGCGCTGGACATTGCTGTTAGTCCGAGATGCATTTAAGGGCACCCGACGTTTCGATGACTTTCAGCGAACTCTTGGCGTGACGCGTCATCGCCTAGCGGAGAGGCTGCAAAAATTAGTCGATGAGGGAGTGTTGACCCGTATTCCGTATCAAGATCGACCTGTTCGTTACGAATATCGACTCACCCGAAAAGGACTTGCGCTGTACCCGGTGCTCGTAAGTCTCAGCAACTGGGCGGATGAATGGATGGACGATGGTGCCGGTCCACCCATGACCTTTTGGCACAGTCGCTGCGGTAAAGAGTCTAAGCCACTGATGACCTGTTCTGAATGCGGTGATCCCATGAAGCCTGAGGAGATGTCTCCGCGGCTCGGATCAGGCTTAACAGCCTACGTAGAATCATGTCGCGCGAATGAGAGAGCTGTTCCCGACCCCGCAGAGCTACCGATTGCTGCGATGGCGTTTTATCGACAGTATCTCGATAATTTAAAATTACAGTCTGTTGAGGATAAGCAATGAATGAGTCTTTAAAAGCGCAGATACTTAATGCCCCCGATGATTTGAATGCCATGATGAACGGTGATCGTACGCCGGAAGAGGAGCGTACCTTCCGTAAGCAAAGACTCGCAGCAGCATTGAGAGTTTTTGGGAAATTTGGTTTTGACGAGGGTGTTGCCGGGCATTTTACGGTTCGAGACCCCATTGAGCCCGATACTTTCTGGGTTAATGCGATGGGTCGCTCGTTTAAGCAGATGCGCGTGTTGGACCTCTTGCGAGTCAGCCATGATGGGCGAGTAGTAGAAGGGCATGGGATACTTAATGCCGCTGCGTTCGCGATCCACAGCAGTGTTCACAGCGCGAGACCCGATGTGGTTGCAGCGGCTCACGCGCATTCGCTTTATGGTAAGACGTGGTCGTCCTTAGGCCGGCTTATCGACCCCATAACACAAGACGCCTGCGCATTCTTTGAAGACCATGCGCTATTCGATGACTACACGGGAGTAGTTGTGGATACGAGCGAGGGGGACCGATTAGCGGCGACGTTAGGTGATAAAAAGGCCATCATCCTTCAGAATCACGGGCATCTCACCGTCGGAAAGAGTATCGAGGAGACGTGTTGGTGGTACGTTACTTTCGAGCGTAGTTGTCAGGCGCAATTACTTGCTGAGTCTGCCGGGACACCAAAGGTAATTCCCGATGAAATGGCAAGATATACACAGCAGCAAGTGGGCAGTACGTTTGCAGGCTGGTTCAGTGGGCAGCCACTGTTCGACGTGATTCTTCAGGAACAGCCAGATCTGCTTGAATAAATTATTCAGGTAGGTTTGGATCCGACTGCCATAGTCTCTTAAAAGCGCAGATGAGTAATAGAATGATGGCCAGCTCCACAATGACTAATGGCCAGTGCATAGCTTGTACCTGGAGTAACTTGTCTGTTACTCCATGGCCCCTTTCTATAGCTTCGTAAAATCCCCAGGCGCCGGCCATGCCGACTAGGTAGCCCACTTGTTTGGCAATATCTAACTGTGTCAGCGCTTTCTTGTCCCCAATGAGTAAGGTTTCACATCGCACTAAGTAGCTACCAAATGCAAAGCTGAACTGGTAACCGATATAAACGAATAGCGCGAGAAAGGTGCCAATTGGGTAAACCAGAACGGCAATGACCCCGAGAAGGATCGTTAATTCAACCACAAGAGATAGGCTGAAAAACCATTCAGCCGTGAAAAGCTTTTGGTATTGGGTAGCAATAACGAGTGTGCCAAGGGCTAGACCGATGCCTCCGGCGGAAAAAA
>JGI26082J51739_10002194_pt1 | contig 11991 bp, 12 predicted proteins | sample SaaInl5LU_22_DNA_FD_51739 | JGI IMG/M metagenome (IMG submission 51739)
ACCGCGCGGAGCGTGCGCGCCAGACCGCCAATTCACGGGGCCCCAACACCTTCTCGGCAAAGCGTGCACCGTGACGGGTGAGCGCGCGTTCTATGCGCACCACCTCACAAATGTCTACGCCGACGCCCACAATCATGGTGACACCCTCTCCGCACCCAAGGCATCAAGGTAGGCCACCACCGCGGCGCTATACCCCATCTCCAGCGCATCTGAGATCAACGCATGACCGATAGACACCTCCGCAATACCGGCACGTGCGCCACGAAATGCGCCAAGTTGTGCAAACTCAGGTCATGCCCCGCATTAACGCCTAAACCGGCCTGATGCGCGGCCTGCGCCGCCTGTGCATACAACGCAGTCACGCGGTCTTGGTCGGCCGTGCCATACGCACGCGCATAGGACTCGGTATACAACTCCACCCGGTGAGCGCCTATCGCGGCAACCGCCGCCATCGCCGCGGGGTCAGGGTCCATAAACAAGCTTACGCGAACGCCCCATGCGCGCAGCTGCGCCACGACGGGCTTCAGGGCCTCGGTGTCTGCGGGAAATGACCACCCATGGTCTGAGGTGAACTGCTCGGTACTGTCGGGTACCAAGGTGCATTGGTGTGGCCGAGTCGCCTCTACAAAGGCCATCAAGTTGTGATGCGGATTGCCTTCAATGTTGTACTCCGCGTTTGGATATTGGCGCAGAAGTTCGGCAAGGTCTTGCACGTCTTGCGACCGAATATGGCGTTCATCTGGACGGGGATGCACCGTAATACCCTGCGCGCCGGCGTCAAGACAGCGTTTGGCTGCCGTCGTGACCGACGGGAGACCCAAGTGGCGAGTATTGCGAATCAACGCCACCTTGTTGACATTAACGGACAGGGCGGTGGCGGTAGCGGTGGCAATGGATTTGGTCTTCATGTCCTGCATGACACAATCACGATCTTTAGAAAGGTTGTACTNATCCCTATTGTCGCTGTTTAAGGCAACGCTTACAGNGCCGTGGGCGCGACAGCGTGGCCACCAGTCTGCGACCCCATGGCGTTGACATCTAGCCACATTTGACGTGTCTTAAACGTGTGCACACCACTGTGCTCCTGCAACAAGCCTCGCAATTGCAAACGCAACACCAACGACAGGTCTTGGCTCGCCTCCACGGTCTTTTCCCACGCTTGGGCGCTGTGCATCGCTTGGTCAAGATGCAGCCACTGCTCCCCACGTATGGCGCCCTCCGCGGCCTCAGGCGCATGCATCAAACCCACTTGGGCACGTAGGCGATACGTTTGTTTAGGGTCTAACGGNGTTAATGCCGAGCTTTCGTGCGACAGCGAGGGTAATACACCGAGCGCACGCAAGAAAAATAACTCGAAGGCCCGCGCGACGCTAGCCAACTTGCGTTGTCGCGTTGACAGGTCACGAACCGCCTGATCGTAGATCTCAAATAGCGCCGGATAGGGGTCATCACGCGCAACAAGTCGCATAACCAACTCATTCAAATACAAACCGGTTAGCAACGCTTCTCCGGTGGGCATCACACAGCCGCCCTGCCACTGCGCTGCACGCAAGGTACGGACCTCACCATCACCGCGCCAACTCAACCATAGCGGTTGCAGCGGCAGCAAAATAGGACGGAACTGCGAGGCCGGCTTCTTTGCACCCTTCGCGACCAGCGCTAAGCGGCCATGCTCGGGTGTCCATACATCTAGGATGAGGCTACTCTCACTCCAGTCATACCGATGGAGCACATACGCAGGCTGGTCCTGAACACGTGTAATCGCCATCCGGATTCAGTGCTTATTCGTAACCAAACGAGCGCACCCGCGCCTCGCTGTCCGCCCAACCGGACTTGACCTTCACCCACAATTCCAAAAACACCTTGCCATTTATCAGGTGCTCCAGTTCATGACGTGCCTCCGTACCAATACGCTTGAGTTTCTCACCCCCCTCACCGATCACCATGCCCTTGTGCCCGTCACGCTCGACCACGATTGTGGCGGCGATGCGGCGCAAGTTGCCATCTTCTTCAAACTTGTCGATAACGACTGTGGAGGTATAGGGGAGTTCATCCCCAGTGAGGCGAAAAATCTTTTCACGAATAATCTCAGCGGCGAGAAAGCGCTCACTCTTATCTGTCATTTCGTCACCGGCATATATCCACGGCTGCTCGGGTAAGTATTTCTCGCAAATCGAGAACATCCGGGTAACGTCGCGCGCCGTTTTAGCCGACATGGGAACGTACTCTGCAAAGGGGTGGCGCTCTTGCATGCTGGCCAACCAAGGGGCGATATCACCGCGGCGGTGGATCAAGTCCAATTTATTGGCCAACAAGATGGCCGGAATATCCGTGGGCAATTGCGCGAGCACTTTCGCATCGTCTGGGCCAAAGCGATTGGCCTCCACCATGAAAATGATCAGATCAACATCACTGACGGCACCCAAAACCGTTCGGTTCAAAGACCGGTTTAGCGCGTTCGCGTGGCGTGTCTGAAAGCCAGGGGTGTCAACGAACACAAATTGCGTGGCCGCCACCGTTCGAATGCCCGTAATACGGTGACGAGTCGTCTGCGCCTTGCGCGAGGTAATACTCACCTTTTGCCCTATCAGAGCGTTCAGCAATGTGGACTTGCCGACGTTGGGTCGCCCCACAATCGCGATGGTGCCACAGCGAGGTGGCAACTCAACCGTAGGCGCCAATGCNGCGACCTCTTGATGAGCCGCTCTNGGCCCCCCCAGCTGACTTAACATCGCCTCAAGGTCAGGGTTGACCCCCTCGACCACCACGGGATCAGCCGGNGAGCGCACCGCTTTTGGACGCTTTTTGGGTGCGGCAGGCTTATTCATANGGGGGACTTTCAATGGTCGTTTTAGTAGGCGCANNGCGCTTTTTTNTGTCTGCAGGGTCTTGCGCTAACAGGCGCGCCAACAACACCTCGGCCGCTGCTTGCTCTGCCGTGCGCCGGGACGTACCCGAACCGACACTACGCGCCTGCAACGCCTCGACAAAACACGCCACCTCAAAAGTCTGTTGGTGCGCCTCACCCAAGGTCCGCTCGACCGTGTACTGCGGTAATGCCATTTTGCGCCCTTGCAGCCATTCTTGGAGCGCGGTCTTTGCATCTTTGCGCATCGCGGCCTTTCCCTCACCCAACGGGATGGCCTTGAGCAACTGGCGCACGACGGCTTCAGCCTTCACAAACCCGGCGTCTAGGTAGACAGCGCCAATCAGGGCCTCCACGACATCTGCCAGTATGGAGGGTCGATCACGGCCCCCACTGCGCTGCTCACCTTCACCCAAACGCAGGCAGGGACCAACCTGCAGATCGGCGGCGAGGCCCGCTAAGGTATCTTGACGCACCAAATTTGCGCGTACGCGAGACAGGTCACCTTCCGGCAAATCGCGGAGCTGTTCATACAGCAACGCGGACACCGCCAAATTAAGCACCGAGTCCCCTAAGAATTCCAGACGCTCGTAATGTGTCGCACTAAAACTGCGATGGGTCAGCGCCTGCTGAAGCAATGACGGTTGCTCAAAATGGTGGCCTAGCCGCCCACACAGAGCGACCAATGCGTCAGGCCCGCTTTTGGTGGGAGTCGTCGGTTTACTCGAAGCCACCAATGCGTCCTATATCGGAGAAGTTCATCCACACAAAGAACGCACGTCCCACAATATTCTCATCAGGAACAAAGCCCCAGAAACGAGAATCAAGCGAGTTGTCGCGGTTATCGCCCATCATGAAGTAGTGCCCCGCAGGTACGGTGCATGTCACACCTTCCATGGTGTAGACGCAGTTCTCTTTGCCAGCAAAGTCGGACGCGCCTGGCACAAACGCTGGGCTCGAGGCATTGTTCAAAAATCGAAAGCTCTTTTCGCCCAGCTTCGTTTCGAACTGCTGGCTGTAACGCATGGTGTCACTGTCAAAAAAGTCCGGCAGTTCTGTTTGCGCAACTAACTGACCATTCACGCTCAGCTGCTTGTTGACGTAGGCAATACGGTCGCCGGGTAAACCCACGACCCGTTTGATGTAGTCAAGCGAGGGCTGGGGCGGGTACCGAAACACCATGACATCACCACGCTTGGGCGAGCCGAGTTCAATGATTTTGGTGTTGAGTACTGGCAGGCGTATGCCGTATTCAAACTTGTTAACCAAAATCAAATCACCAATGCGCAAGGTCGGAACCATGGAGCCTGACGGAATCTTGAACGGCTCAAATAAAAACGAGCGCAATATAAACACCGCGAGCAACACAGGAAATAAGCCTGCGGTCCAGTCCAGCCACCATGGCTGTCGCAACAAGGTCTGCGTCACATCGGAGCGCTCCCAGTCGGTATCGACCTGATGAATGCCTTGATTGGCCAAGGCGTCACGACGCTGACCCAAGCTATCCTGCAACCGCTGTGCAGCCCGTATGCGCTGCGGCTTAAACCACACCTGCTCAGCCGCCCAGTAGGCACCGGTCACCAACGTCAGCACAAATAAAACCAGGGAAAAATTGCCCTGAAACACACCCAAGTACCACGCGACCATGTAGGCAACAAAGGCGCCTAGCAATAGTCCCGTGAACACCATCACGCCCGTGTGCTTACTCTCTTGTATATCGGTTGTCATTCAATCTTCCACTTGAAGAATAGCGAGGAAGGCCTCTTGCGGCACTTCAACAGAACCAATCTGCTTCATGCGCTTCTTACCTGCTTTTTGCTTTTCAAGCAATTTGCGTTTGCGACTTACATCCCCACCGTAGCATTTTGCCAGCACGTTCTTACGCAACGCTTTAACCGTTTCGCGAGCCAAAATATTTCCGCCGATCGCCGCTTGAATCGCGACATCAAACATTTGTCGCGAAATAACCTCGCGCATTTTGGAAACCACACCACGACCACGGTGTTGCGCTTGGCTGCGGTGAACGATGATCGCCAGGCGTCCACGCGTTCGCCGTTAAGCAAAATGTCCACTTTCACCACATCCGCCGCGCGGTTCTCCTTGAACTCGTAATCCATGGACGCGTAGCCACGACTGACGGACTTTAGTCGATCAAAGAAATCAAGAACAATCTCGCCCAAGGGAAGCTCATAGGTGAGCATGACCTGCTTGCCGTGGTACTGCATATTCATTTGCACACCGCGCTTCTGGTTCGCCAAGGTCATCACAGCGCCCACATAATCTTGCGGCATGTAGAGGTGAACCGTGACAATGGGCTCGCGGATTTCTTGAATCCGCGCAACCTCCGGCATCTTGGAGGGGTTCTCAACCAAGATAACCTGACCGTCTCCCGTCTCTACCTCGTACACCACACTGGGTGCCGTGGTAATTAGATCTTGGTCAAACTCACGCTCCAAGCGCTCTTGCACAATTTCCATATGCAGCAAGCCCAAGAATCCACAACGAAAGCCAAAGCCCAAGGCCTGCGACACTTCGGGTTCATAACGCAAGGCCGCGTCGTTCAATTGCAGCTTTTCCAATGCATCGCGCAGCGCATCGTACTGGCTGGACTCGGTCGGGAACAAACCCGCGAAGACTTGAGGTTGCACCTCTTTGAAACCGGGCAGCGGTTTTTCGGCAGTGAATTGAGCCTGACCGGTGCCCGTACGAACGACCGTGACGGTGTCACCGACCTTCGCTGACGTGAGCTCCTTGATGCCCGCGATGATGAAGCCCACCTCGCCAGCGGACAACGACTGTTTCGCCACCGCAGCGGGTGCGAACACACCCAGTTTGTCGGCGTTATAGGTTGTATCCGTCGCCATCAGCTTGATGCGCTCACCGCGTTTAATCTCGCCGTCAACGACACGAACCAGCATGACAACGCCGACATACGCGTCGTACCAGCTGTCCACAATCATGGCGCGAACAGGGCCATCTGGGTTCCCCCTAGGCGGCGGTACCGAGCGCACGACGAGCTCTAAAATTTCATCAATGCCCATACCCGTTTTGGCTGAACAGGGAATCGCATGGGTCGCATCAATGCCAATGACCTCTTCGATTTCCATACGCGCGTTGTCAGGGTCGGCCTGCGGCAAATCCATCTTATTCAGCACGGGAAAGACCTCAACGCCGAGGTCCAATGCGGTGTAGCAATTCGCGACTGTTTGCGCTTCAACCCCTTGACTGGCATCGACAACCAGCAACGCACCTTCACAGGCGGACAGCGAGCGCGAGACTTCGTAAGAAAAATCGACGTGTCCGGGGGTGTCAATCAAATTGAGGTGGTAGGTCTGTCCATCTTGAGCCTTGTAACTCAGTGACGCAGTCTGCGCCTTGATGGTGATGCCACGCTCTTTTTCAATGTCCATGGAGTCCAACACCTGCGCNCTCATCTCGCGGTCACTCAGACCNCCGCAACGTTGAATGAGTCGATCGGCGAGCGTGGACTTGCCGTGGTCAATGTGGGCAATGATGGAGAAATTACGAATGTTTTTCATCAACTAAAACGACTGTGCGAACGCTTACCGCGTTCGGCTTTAGAAAAAAATATCTCGGTCATCAGGCCGACAAACGCGTAAAAAAGGGCGCGTCAAAAGGAGACGCGCCCTAAACCAATCATGTGCGGCAACTGCAATGAACTGGATATTCATTGTAGGCAAAAACAAAGCTGGATAAGCCCTTCAGGGATACAGGGCCTTTTCTAGCTAAGCTTTCATCAGCTAGTTAATCACATTTTATGCACATCTTATCCACAGGAATCAGGGATAAGGTGTGTATGACTTGGCAGAGCCGTCGCAGTGGAACCACACACTTTCATAATGTGATTTATTATGACATTTAAACGAGGGGAATTTCGGCGATGGCCGTCCTATTCGAACCATTTTAAAGCTGAAACGGAGAACAAAAATATTTTGCAGTCTGTTGCAGATGTCCCATTTCTATCGCAAAAATAGTCGCCATAAATCAATTTAGGCGACTATCCAAGCGTGGCGCACCTTAGCGTCGCAGCAGGGTGTATTGCGCCCATTGGCCACGGCGAAACAGCACGCTCATCGCCTTCTTTTTGTCGGTCGCCGCCAGCAGCGTTTCTAGCGCGCCCATATCCTCTATGCTTTTGTTGTCAAGCGTCAGAATGATGTCTCCCGCCTGCAGACCCGCCCGCGCGGCTGCACCCGTCACTTCCGTAATGCGTACCCCACCGGTTAAACGCAGGCTCTGCTTATCCTTTGAACTCAAGTTGGTGACCGTCAGACCCGCCTCTTTGATCGCGCCTGTCGATTGGGGCGTCGGCTCCTCTGTCTTCGCCTCAGCCACCTCTTCGCGCTCGAACTCGCCAACCTTAATAGATAAGGACTTCTCTGCACCACGACGAACCACCGTCATGCGCACGCGTTGGTTGGGCTTGGTGTTACCAACGATGCGCGGTAGGTCGCGTGATTTTTCTACTGCCTTGCCATCAAATTCGACCACGACATCGCCAGGTTCAACACCGGCCTTTGACGCAGGTGAGTCGGCTTCAACGCCGCGCACCAGTGCGCCACGCGGTTTGCCCAAACCCAATGCTTGGGCGGTGTCCTCATCCACATCCGCGATGCTCACACCAATACGACCACGGCTCACAAAGCCTTGACTGCGCAATTGCGTCGCCACACGCACGGCCTCATCAATGGGGATCGCAAAGGAAATACCTTGAAACCCACCCGAACGAGAGTAAATCTGGCTATTGATACCCACCACCTCGCCGCGCATATTGATCAAGGGTCCGCCGGAGTTGCCGGGATTAATCGCCACATCGGTCTGAATGAACGGTAAATAGTCGCCTGTCTCGCGGGCTTTCGCGCTCACAATGCCGGCTGTTACGGTATTTTCTAGGCCATANGGCGACCCAATCGCCATCACCCACTCACCCACGCGCAAACGGTCGCTGTCGCCCAGCAGAACCGGCTTCAAGCCTGTTGCGTCAATTTTCACCACCGCAACATCGGTGCGTTTATCAGACCCAATAACCGTCGCAGGATATTCTTTTTGATCTGGGAACGTGACCATGAGTGAGTCCGCGCCCTCCACCACGTGCGCGTTGGTCATGATGTATCCATCAGCACTGAGAACAAAGCCAGATCCGATGCCACGCGGGCGTTGTGCACCTTCTCCATCCAATGGTTGATCGCCAGAATCAGGCTGACCACCAAACCCCGGGGAACGGGGATGCCGAAGCGTTTAAAGAACTCAAGCATTTGCTCATTTTGCTGGCTTGAACCACCGGCAGACGACCGCACTTTTTCCGTGGTGCGAATATTCACCACGGAGGGACCCACTTGATCAACCAAGGAGGTGAAGTCTGGTAACCCCGCTACCAGCAGCGGGCGCTGGACCGCATCAGGAGATGCGTTGGCCGCAACGGTGTGCAGCAAACGGCGATCCAACTGCGCGGCGCGCGTAGTCGCCGTGACTGCATCCGATGACGGCAGGTGGGCCGCTCCTAGCTGCATTGCAGCGACACCAACAGCGGCACCGAGCACACACCCCATGACCGCGATCGTACGGCGTTGGCCGAGTAAGCGCTTAAGACCAAGTGCACGAGAGCTTGGCACCTGAGAATTATTGATTAGTGACATCTGATGTCTATCCTTTCAACCCACGGCGTGGGCAAATATATCTTACGTGTATGGGGGTTTTTTAAACAACTTAGTTCCGCTGACTCCACATTTATTTCCAGCGGATCCCGTCAATCAACGCATGCATGGTCGTTGACGGTACTTCCCCGACCGCTGTGACCCAATAAGCACCCACGCGGCGTCGCACGCAGTTCGTCGCGCCCAAGCTGACCGATGCCGGTTGGACATTGCCCGCCGTGGTCGCCTCAATAAAAAACGACACGGAGCTTAGACCGTCAGAAAATACCCAGTGCACCATCGGCACTTGGCGCTCAGGTGCATACACAGAAGGGCCGTAGGCCCGCACCACGCTGGTCGGCAGAAAGCCGGGTACGCCTGTGGGTGCCGTCCACCCCAAGCCAGCCATGTTGACCGCCTCGCTCACTTGCCGAATAACTTGATAGTCAGGCGGTATTTGCAGCCACTGCCGCATAGCGTCCGCGCTCAAGCCGCTTGCTTTTCCTACTGAGATCTCACTGTAAGCGACCTCCTCCAAAACAGGGCCAGTGGGCGTTGCCAATGTCTGCCACTTGAGGACCACGCCATCTGCCTGTGAACGCCAAATGCGAAATGAATGCCGCCAAGTATCCGTGGCCAAGAGCGCTGTGCCCGAAGCCAACTGACCCGCAATACGCTGGTGACCTAGCGATTGCATGACGTAGTGCTGATCCACCGTGTTACCTGGCTGGGTTAAAACGGCGGGGAAGAGACCCAAGTCGTTGCGGGTCTCGATAAACACTTTCTTTTGTCCATGATCAAAAATCAAGACCTCGTTATTCCGCCGAAACGTGGTTTGTGCCACACCGGTCAGTAAATCAACGCGCTCAAATTGATCGGTTCCCGTCCCAAAGTGCCAGATCTTGGCAGAGGCTGTCTCACGCGCCGAACGTATCACCATCGTCCCAACGAACACATGCGACTGGCTGGAGCGATTGATATCCATCAACCAGTCCCGTACACCTAGGTTGGAATGTCCTTGCGCCAACGCCCCACTCGTCCCAATAGACAGTGCCAGCAAGGCATAGCAAACAAGCGCCAAATACCTGCGCATCAGGGCGTACCTGCCTGCCAGGCGACGTTACGAACAAAACCCACAGGCCCTTGAAAGGCCGAAGCGCTCCCACGCTGACGGTGCGCGGCGAGCAAGGCGTCCAACGCGGGATCACGTAACAATGTGGATTCAACCGTGGGCATGACGCCTTGCGCGCTAGATGTCGCAGAGACACGGAACGTGTCAACCCCGTCGACGACCGACGGTGCGCTTGCGACCAAGGTCGTCTGTGTTGAGGGGAGTGCCGGTGGCGCTTGCAGCGCCAATTGTGCAGGCGCTAGCGTGTCACCTACCATGCCCGTCCCCCACAAGCCTGCAACGACTACAACGGCTGCCAAGCTCCCAAAGGCTGACCACCGAAAGACCGCCGCATTTGACGCCGAGGCATGCGGATCGATGGTCGGGGATGGGTGCTGCGACGATGCAACGTGCCTATGGGGGTGCACGACATCATCGCGCAAACGCCCTTCCAAGCGCTGCCAAAAGGCATCGCTGTCCTCACGCGCGGGCGCAGCCGCGACACGCTGCGGATTCAGCAAAGCCCCAATGCGGAGGTAGTCGGCGCACACGTCCGCCGCGTCGGCCTGCGACAAGACACGGTCGGTCCAGTCAATAGGCGATCCGTCGGTAGGCGCCGCATCGTCTAACCAAGCTGAAATAAGCTCTTCTGGTTGGGGATTGGGGCTGTTAGGCGTCACCATCGCTTGCCTCCTTGGCGATTAAGCATGGGTTTAATACGGTTGGAAATAGCCTCTCGTGCTCTAAATATGCGCGATCGAACCGTTCCGATCGGGCAATCCATAGCCAGCGCAATGTCCTCATAACTCATTCCTTCAATTTCTCTCAGCGTGATGGCCTCCGCTAAGTCGGTGGGCAAGGCATCAACCGCTGCGTTTACGGCTGCCGCAATTTCACGTGAGGCGTACTCCGCTTCCGGGCCGCTATCTTGGGATAGATCTCGCTCCACCCCAGTTGGTTCCCAAATTTCTTCTGAGCCTCCCGCTTCACCCCCAGCCGGTGTCAAATCGGACAGGTACCGAACGGGTTCTCTCGCCGTGCGCATCGCTGATTTTTTTGCCGCATTCGCAGCGATACGGTACAACCAGGTATAAAACTGCGCGTCCCCACGAAAGTTAGGCAGTGCGCGGTAAACACTCATGAACACATCTTGGGCCACATCCTCACAGCGTGCGCTGTCACGCACCCACCGCCCAATTAACCGTTGAACCCGCGGTTGGTACTTGCGTACTAGCAACTCAAAGGCACGCATTTCACCGGCCACGGCACGTGCCACCAAGGCCTGGTCAGGGTCTTCAGCGCGCGGCCCCGTAGGGGTTAAATGCGCAGGTGGTTGGGAATCGGCCATCACGACATTATGTGTCCTTAGGCAATCGTTACGCGGGCATGCCCCGTCACGGCACGGCACAATGCACGCCAACTCGCAGGCTGGTCGGCTGCCGATAGCCACAACCAGCGGCGCGGCGCGGCTGACGTCGTGGACGGCACGTCAATGGCTAGCAACATATGGGTGTTCATTCGCCAAATGCAGCTCACCTGCACAGAATCACCATCGGTTTGGCACGGCATTGGGTGGGCTAGCGTCGTATTCGCCGCTGGATACCAGTGCCAACCGAGCCGCATCGTATGAGAGTCATCTTTTGTGGGCTCCCCCGCCCATGTGAGGGCACCCGTACTAAACAAGGACGGTGAGCACCCCACGTACAAGCCAACGCCCAACCAACCTAGGCCAAGCATAGCCCATAGCAGCGGCCAGGACGTTCGGTCGCCCACCGCATAGGCTGCGATGCCCACGCCCAGCTGCAGCAGCCAAACCAACGCTAACAGATAGGGGTAGAAGCGCCAACGCCCCGCTGGGTAAGTTACCTGTGGAGCGCCGTGAGTAGACACCATAGCCATGGTGTCAGGTGCCTGACTCAGTCGCGCTCAGAGGCGCTTAAAGACCAGTGATCCGTTGGTGCCGCCAAAACCAAAATTGTTTTTGATGGCCACGTCAATCGTCATATCTCGCGCGATATTGGCGCAGTAATCAAGATCACACTCTGGGTCTTGGTTGTCAATATTAATCGTCGGAGGGCTCTTTTGATGCGCAACAGCCATCACGGTGAACACACTCTCGATACCACCCGCACCACCGAGTAGGTGCCCAGTCATTGACTTGGTTGAATTCACCACCAACTGATTCGCGTGGTCGCCAAAGGCCGCCTTGAACGCGTTGGTCTCGTTCACATCCCCCAGCGGNGTTGATGTGCCGTGCGCGTTNGCGTACTGAACCTGGTCGGGATTCACACCCGCGTTCTTCATCGCGCTCATCATCGCGCGACGGGGGCCATCCATGCTGGGTGCGGTCATATGACCGG
>JGI26082J51739_10002201_pt1 | contig 11977 bp, 12 predicted proteins | sample SaaInl5LU_22_DNA_FD_51739 | JGI IMG/M metagenome (IMG submission 51739)
ATATTGGTAATTCCTAACAAAGGATTAGAAGGTGTTTCTATATAAATAACTTTCGTATTTTCTTTAATTAACGGTTTAAAATCTTCAATTTTATCACTTTCCGTAAACGAATATTCTATACCATATTTATCAAATTCAGTGACAATAAAATTGTATGNTCCACCATAAATAACTTGCTGAATAACAACATGATCACCCCTTTTAAGAAAAGCAAACATTGAAGATGATATTGCAGCCATGCCAGAACTAAAAATTAAAGCATCTTCTGTGTTTTCTAGGGCAGCAATTTTTTTGCATAACATTTCTTGATTTGGAGTATTATAATATCTTGGATAGCGCTTAATATCTACTCCATCAAAAGCATAAGAAGTAGACATATACATAGGCGAAACTGCTCCTTTAAACTGTTCGTCTATAACCTCGCCAACATGAACACAAGTTGTATTTAATCCAAGTTTATTTTTAGTATTCATTTTATAGAATTTTTGAATTGCTAATTTAACAAAACTTAAAAACATAGTGTCTTTAAAAAATAATATCTTCGTTTTATGATATCAGTTTTACTTATTGGTAAAGGCAATATAGCAACTCACCTTTTTGAGGCCTTTTCTAACCTAAAAGAAATTAAGGTTACCCAAATAAATTCTAGAGAATTAGATAATATACCTAATGCAGATATTACAATAATTGCTGTCTCTGATGATGCTATAGCAGAAGTTTCTAATAAAATTAACAATAATTTTGTGGTACATACTTCAGGAAGTTTTGCAATGACTCATCTTAAAAACAAAACAAGAAAAGGTGTTTTTTATATGCTACAGACTTTTACCAAAAATAAAAAAGTAGACTTTTCTAAAGTTCCTTTTTGTCTGGAGGCTGAAGATAAAAATGATTATCAATTATTAGAAAAATTAGCAAAATTGTTGAGTGAACATATTTATAATATTGATTCAGAACAACGTAAAAAACTACATGTAGCTGCTGTTTTTGTAAACAACTTCACTAATCATATGTATAAGATTGGTAATGAAATTTGTAAAGAAAATAATATACCTTTTAAAATATTAAGTCCATTAATAGACGAAACAGCTTCTAAAATCAAAACGCTTTCACCAGAAAAAGCACAAACAGGACCAGCAATTAGAAATGATGAAGAAACAATAAAAAATCATTTAAATTTGCTTTCAGAAAATAATCAAGAAATTTATAAACTCTTAACAAAATCTATCCAGAATGGAAATTAGCTATAAGCAAATCTTACATAAAATTAATACATTTATTTTTGATGTTGATGGTGTTTTAACAAACGGAATGTTAACTATTATGCCTGATGGAGAACTAGTTAGACACATGAATGTGAAAGATGGCTATGCTATGAAACTAGCTTTAAACAAAGGATTTAAAGTTTGTATTATTTCAGGTGGTACAAACCAAGCTGTAAAAAGTAGATTAGCTGCTTTAGGTATTGAAGACATTTATTTGGGTGCTCATGACAAGATAAAACAATATCAAGAAATCATTGAAAAGTATAATTTGCAAGCAGATAATATTCTATATATGGGTGATGACATTCCTGATTTGCCTGTAATGACAAAAGTTGGTTTGTCTTGCTGTCCAAATGATGCTGTTCCAGAAATACAACAAATTTCTAAATACATTTCTAATAAAAAAGGTGGTGAAGGCTGTGTTAGAGATGTTATTGAACAAGTGCTAAAAGTTAATGGAAAATGGAACGATTATTTTGATGCTGAAGATTAATTTAAATTATTAAAAAATGAAAAAACTGTTTACATTATTATTACTGGTAGTTGTAATGAATGCAAACTCTCAAACTATTTTTGGAAAATGGAACTCAACAAACGATGATACAGGTAAAATTGATTCAGTAGTTGAGATTTATGAGAAAAATGGTAAAGCATTTGCTAAAATTGTAGAAATTAAAGATGAAAACAGACAAAATGCTGTTTGTGAAGAATGCACTGGAAATAATAAAAATAAACCAATTTTAGGATTAGAAATTTTATCAGGTTTAGAAAAAGATAATGATGAATGGTCAGGAGGAAAAATCTTAGATCCTAGAAATGGAAAGATATACAAGTGTTTTATAAAATTAGAAGAGCCTAATAAATTAAAATTAAGAGGTTATATAGGTTTTTCTCTTTTGGGTAAAACTAAATATTGGACTAGAGCTGAATAATCTTAATTCTTTTCTTCAAGCATTGGTACAAAAGCAAAATCTCCTAACTCGTGTTTTTCGAATTCAGTTGCAGATTTTCGAATAAACTGTGTCATGATTTGCGTTTTATCTCCAACAGGTATTAATAACATACCTCCTACTTTTAGTTGTGCTAATAAAGGTTTTGGTACATAAGGTGCACCTGCAGTAACAATAATTTTATCAAAAGGAGCTTGTTCTGGTAATCCTTTATAGCCATCACCAAAAATAAATTTCTTAGGATTATAGTTCAGCTTAGGTAAAAAACGAGATGTCTTTTTAAACAATTCACGTTGTCTTTCTATGGTAAAAACTTCTGCTTTTAACAATAATAAAACTGCTGTTTGGTAACCAGAACCTGTACCAATTTCTAGAACCTTATCCCCTTTTTTAATAGCTAAGGTTTGAGACTGAAAAGCAACTGTATAAGGCTGAGAAATGGTTTGTTCTGCTGCAATTGGAAATGCTTTATCTTGATAAGCATGAGACTCAAAACTAGAATCAATAAATAAATGTCTAGGAATTTCACGAATAGCATGTAAAACATTTTCATCTGTAATCCCTTTTGCTTTTAATACATTAGCGAGCTGATTTCTAAGACCTTGATGTTTTGCTGTATCCTTCAATTTTATCTAATTTCTAAAATCTAAAAGTAATAATAAATTGAATTAAATTCTTATAAAATTGTATCTTTGTTAGCATTAAATTTCAAAATTTAAATTCTTTTAAAAACAATCATTTATGCTTAAAGTTGGGGTTTTAGGAGCTGGTCATCTAGGAAAAATACATTTAAAATTATTACAACAATCTTCTAAATACCAATTGGTTGGGTTTTATGACCCTTCAGAAGAAAATGCTAATAAAGTTGCTGAAGAATTTGGGTATACATCTTACAACTCAATAGACGAATTAATTGATGCTGTAGATGTTGTAGATATTGTAACTCCTACTCTTTCTCATTTTGAGTGTGCAAAAAATGCAATTGAAAAAGGTCGTCATATTTTTATTGAAAAACCAATTGCTAAAACAATTTTAGAAGCTGAAGCTATTAAAACCTTAGCAAGTCAATACCATGTAAAAGGTCAAGTGGGTCATGTAGAGCGTTTTAATCCAGCTTTTACTGCTGTAAAAGACATGATAGATAACCCAATGTTTATAGAAACACATAGGTTAGCAGAATTTAATCCAAGAGGTACAGATGTGCCTGTAGTATTAGATTTAATGATACATGATATAGACATTATTCTTTCAGTAGTAAAATCTAAGGTTAAAAATATACACGCAAGTGGTATTTCTGTAATTTCTGAAACTCCAGATATTGCCAACGCAAGAATAGAATTCGAAAATGGTTGTGTAGCTAATCTAACTTCTAGTAGAATATCTATGAAAAATATGCGTAAAACTCGCTTTTTTCAAAAAGATGCTTACATATCTGTAGATTTATTAGAGAAAAAAGCAGAAGTGGTTAAAATGAAAGATGCACCTGAAAATCCTGGTGATTTTGATATGATTTTACAAAATGATGAAGGCGTAAAAAAACAGATTTATTTTGATAATCCACAAGTAACAAATAACAATGCAATTCTAGATGAACTAGAAACTTTTGCAGATGCCATAAATAATGATACAACACCTATTGTAACTTTAAATAATGGTGCAGAAGCACTTAGAATTGCACANTGGGTAATAGATAGTTTTTAAAAAAAATAAAGATATAAATATGAAGAATATAGCAGTTATTGGAGCTGGAACAATGGGAAATGGAATTGCGCATACTTTTGCTCAATTTGATTATAATGTACAATTAATTGATGTTTCTGAAGAAGCTTTAAAAAGAGGTGTTGCAACGATTACTAAAAATTTAGATAGAATGGTTGCTAAAGAAAAAATTACAAAAGAGACTAAAGAAAAAACACTTAATAACATAACTACTTATACTTCTATAAAAGAAGGCGTAAAATATGCAAGTTTAGTTGTTGAAGCTGCTACAGAAAACAGTGTTTTAAAAGCTAAAATATTTAAAGAGTTAGATGAAGTTTGTCCTGAAGACACCATTTTAGCAACAAATACTTCTTCTATTTCTATTACTCAAATTGCTGCTGAAACTAAAAGAGCAGATAAAGTAATAGGTATGCATTTTATGAACCCTGTACCTATTATGAAATTAGTAGAAATTATTAGGGGCTATAACACATCTGATGAAGTTACAGATTTTATTGTTAACTTATCTAAGAAAATAAATAAAATACCTGTAGAAGTAAATGATTATCCAGGCTTTGTTGCTAATAGAATTTTAATGCCAATGATTAATGAATCTATAGAAACATTATATAATGGTGTTGCAGGTGTAGCTGAAATTGATACTGTTATGAAATTAGGAATGGCTCATCCAATGGGTCCTTTACAATTAGCAGATTTTATTGGTTTAGATGTTTGTTTATCTATACTAAATGTAATGTATGATGGATTTAAAAATCCTAAATACGCTCCTTGCCCACTTTTAGTAAATATGGTTATGGCTGGTAAATTAGGAGTGAAATCTGGAGAAGGTTTTTATGATTATTCAGAAAGCAGAAAAGCAGAAAACGTAGCTAAAATGTTTGCTTAATTTAATGATAAAAAAAGCTATTCTTTTTTTTACATTTTTCTTTGTTACATATTGTTATAATCAAAACAAAAAAGATTGGAGTTTAACCCCAAAGAAAATTGGGGTTCTTTATAACTATGGGGCTGAAGATAATTTTTTGTTTGATGATAAGGATTACACCTATTCTACAAATACCTTGAAGATTCAGGTTTTTTACAACTTAGGTTCTTGGAGAAATTTTGACTTTGAATTGATTGTGCAACCACAAGTTCAGTTTTTACAACATCAATTATTAAATGAGTTTTATGTTACTCCAGATCAAGAAAATTTCAGAGAAAAAATAGCTGAATTTATTCAACCCAAAAACATGAACTTATATGGTATTGAGTTTGGTTTTGCTGGTAAAAAAGAATTATTCAAAAAATTAGATTTACAGGCTTCTATAAGTTTAGGTTTCTCTTATATAGATACAAGAACAGAACGTTTAGCCAAAGGATTTACTTTTATAGAAAATTTCTCTTTAGGTTTTTCTTATCAAATATTTAAAGAATCATTTTTATATATAGGTTCAAATTTTGGCCATGTTTCTAATCTAAATTTTCAAAAACCAAATGATGGTTACAATATTTTAGGATTAGAAATTGGATATTCTGTAAATATTGGAAAATAAACACCATCAATTATAATTAATCTTGATAGTTTTAATATCTTTATAAGAAATTATTATAAATGACAATCACTCAACTTAAATATGTTTTATCAGTAGCAGAATATCAAAATTTTACTGTTGCAGCAGAACATAGTTTTGTAACTCAGCCAACCTTAAGCATGCAAATTCAAAAATTAGAAGATGAATTAGATGTGCAAATATTTAATCGTTCTAAAAAACCTATAGAGCTTACAGAAGTTGGTAAAAAAATTGTTGAACAAGCTAAAGTTATTGTAGATGAAAGCAATAGAATTATAGATATCGTTCATCAACAAAAAGGATTTATTGGAGGAGAATTTAAACTAGGCATTATCCCAACTATTATGCCTACATTATTGCCAATGTTCTTAAATAATTTCACTAAAAAGTACCCTAAAGTTAAGCTAATCATAGAAGAATTAACTACAGAAGAAATTATTAAAAAATTAACTGATGGTCATATAGATGCTGCAATTGCTGCTACTCCTTTAGAAAATGAAACTATAAAAGAAAGACCTTTATACTATGAACCATTTGTTGGTTTAATACCTCAAAACCACAGATTATACAACAATAAAAAAATAGATGTTGATGAGTTAGAAGTAGATGATATTTTACTTTTAGAAGATGGACATTGTTTTAAAGACAGTGTCATTAACTTATGTAGAGCACATAAAATTGATAATAAAAAAGGGTTTCAATTAGAAAGTGGAAGTTTTGATACATTAATTAAATTGTCTAAAGAAGGCTTAGGAATGACGCTTCTACCCTATTTACATACTTTAGATTTAAATAGTAAAGACAAAAGCTTTTTAAGAGAGTTTAAAACTCCTCCTCCTGCAAGAGAAGTGAGTTTAATTTATCATAAATCTCAATTAAAAATGCAATTGATAGAAGCTTTAAAGAAAACTATAGATGGAGTTATAAAAGGGGCTATTGCTTTTTCTGATGTAAAAATCATTAGTCCTATTCAGAAAAAATAAAAAAAAGGAAGCTGAAAAGCTTCCTTTTTTTTATGAATACATTTTAGTTCTTAATTCTTTAATTTTTGGATCTGATAGATAATCATCGAAAGTAGTATATCTATCTATTACACCTTTTGGCGTTAATTCTATTACTCTGTTTGAAACTGTTTGTGCAAACTCATGATCATGAGTTGTAAACATTACAGTTCCTTTAAAATTAATTAAAGAATTGTTTAATGCTTGTATAGATTCTAAGTCTAAGTGGTTAGTTGGTTCATCTAACAAAAGAATGTTTGCTCTTTTCATCATCATTTTAGAGAGCATACAACGTACTTTTTCTCCTCCAGATAATACGTTACTTTTCTTAAGTGCTTCTTCACCTGAAAAAATCATTTTTCCTAAAAATCCTCTTAAAAACACTTCTTCTCGCTCTTCTTCTGTTTGTGCATATTGTCTTAGCCAGTCTACNAAATTTAAACTACCATCTTTAAAGTATTCAGAATTGTCTAATGGTAAATAAGACTGAGTTGTAGTTACACCCCAACTAAATTTACCTGAATCTGCTTTATCATTNTCTGTAATAATTTGATAGAATGCAGTTACAGCTCTAGAGTTTTTAGAGATAACTGCAACTTTATCTCCTTTTTGTAAGTTTATATCTACATTAGAAAATAATTTTTCTCCTTCAAAAGTTTTGGTTAACCCTTCTACATTTAAAATTTGATCTCCTGCTTCTCTATCTCTATCAAAAATAATTGCTGGATAACGTCTACTAGAAGGTTTAATATCTTCTACATTAAGTTTTTCAATCATTTTTTTACGAGAAGTAGCTTGTTTAGATTTTGCTACGTTTGCAGAAAAACGACGAATAAATTCTTCTAATTCTTTCTTCTTATCTTCTGCCTTTTTGTTTTGTTGAGCTCTTTGTTTTGCTGCTAACTGACTAGATTCGTACCAAAAAGTATAGTTACCAGAAAAGTGGTTTATTTTACCAAAATCTATATCAGAAATATGAGTACACACTGCATCTAAAAAGTGTCTATCATGCGAAACTACAATTACACAATTATCGTAATTAGCTAAGAAATTCTCTAACCAACCAATAGTTTCAAAATCTAGGTCGTTAGTAGGCTCATCCATAATTAAAACATCAGGACTACCAAATAATGCTTGTGCTAATAATACTCTTACTTTTTGTTTACCATCTAAATCTTGCATNATGCTATAATGCAATTCTTCTGTAATACCTAAGTTAGATAGCATTGCTGCTGCATCAGAATCTGCATTCCAACCATTCATCTCTTCAAACTTTACTTGAAGTTCTCCAATCTTTTCTGCGTTTTCATCAGTATAATCTGCATAAAGCGCATCTATTTCTTTCTTAATAGCAAATAACTCTTTATTACCCATTACTACAGTTTCTAATACAGGAAACTCATCATAAGCATTATGGTTTTGCTCTAAAACAGACATTCTTTTTCCTGGTTCTATAGAAACATGACCAGATGTAGGATCCATTTTTCCAGATAATATTTTTAGAAAAGTAGATTTTCCTGCACCATTTGCACCAATAATCCCATAGCANTTACCAGATTGAAATTTGGTATTTACTTCATCAAACAATACTCTTTTACCAAATTGAACAGATAAATTAGAAACAGATAACATATTACTATTTTTTAATTTTTTGCAAAAGTACTAAATAGAATTGCTTTACAATAATTTATCCCCTTTTTTATAAGTTTTTGCTTTAAAAAGTTGGGTTTTTATTGAGTAATTTTTAACAGCGTATTAACAAGCTTAAGTAGTTGGAATATATATTTTTGTTTGATTAATATCCTATAATTATATATGTATAAACAATTACGTTTTCTTGTATATATTTTGTNTACAATCTTACTAGTTAGCTGTGGTAAGGATGACAAAAAAACGACTACTTATTTTGGTGGTAAAATTATTAATCCGAAATCGGATAAGATAATTTTATATGCAAATGAAATAGCAATTGATACTTTTTTATTAAACGAAAACAACAAGTTTTTTGCAGAATTAAAGAATATTAAAGAAGGTCTTTATTACTTTATACATGGTAATGAAAATCAATATATGTATTTAGAGCCAAAAGATAGCTTGCTAATTCGTTTAAATACATGGGATTTNGATGAATCTTTAGTTTTTGCTGGTAAAGGTGCAGATAGAAATAATATTTTAATAGATTGTTTTTTAGAAACCGAAAAAGATGATAAGCTTTTTTATCAATACAATAAATTAAATCCTAAAGCTTTTCAAAGTAAAATAGATTCTATTAAAAAAATTAAATANACTACCCTACAACAATATTTAGAAAATCACCCTAATGAAACTGAAGGATTTGAAAAGATATTAAATGTTGCATTAACATATCCTCTTTACGCAAGAATAGAGAAATATCCATTAGTATATTCTAAAAAAACAGATGTTAATATTTTTCCAGAATTAGAAAAATCTTTCTATAACCATAGAAAAAACATCGAATTTAATGATAGTTCTTTGTTTTATTATCCTCCTTACTCTTATTTTATTAGAAATTATTTATACAATAAAACGTATTCATTAGGTCATCCTCCATTAATAAAAGAATATACATCTAAGTTTACTGTAGATTTATTAAATACGATAAACTCAGAGATTTCTTCAGAAACTTCAAGAAACGCATTTTTAAAGCAAACAGTAATAAGTCATTTCTATAATAAATCTTCATCTGATATAAATGGAGATACTTTTGATCGTTATTTTGAGTTGACAACAAATGAAGCTGATAAAAAAGAGATTCAAAACTTAATAAACGATACTAAAGCAATAGGTATAAATGACAAGTTTCCTAATTTTATAATAACTGATTACACCAATAAAGAACACAATATTAAAGATGTAATTAAAAATAAAAATGTTTTATTACTTTTTTGGAATCCTAATAATGTTTCTGAATGGTATATTAAATCAAGAATTGAGTATTTAGCTAATAAATTTCAAAATATTGATTTTATACAAATTAAAATACATGGTGAGTTAGAAAAGAGCATAAAAAATCTTGACATAAAAAATCAATATTACTTAAACTCAAATAGTGAAGCTTTTAAATATTTATCAAGTAAAATGCCAAGATCTATCNTNGTTAATAAAGATGGTATTGTTGCTAATGGTTATGCTTCTATATCTTCTTACAACTTAAATTCTTACTTAAAAAACTTAAATTCATATAAAAATTAAGATTTTTTAAGTTATCTATTTTATTTACAGTACATTTGCACGATTTTTAATTAGAGATTAACTNATTAAGAATCAAGTCCAATTTTATAATCGGGTTTACAGGTGGGCGTTCTGTGAATCCACAAAAACACAGTAATGTCAACATTTAAAGAACTAGGTTTAAAAGAAACCATAGTTAAAGCATTGACGGATTTAGGTTACGAAAAACCAACCGTTATTCAAGAAAAAGCAGTTCCACAAATTATTTCATCTACAGACGATTTAAAAGCTTTTGCACAAACAGGAACAGGAAAAACAGCAGCTTTTAGTTTACCAATTTTACAATTAGTTGATGCTAATAGTAAAAATACACAAGCTATTATTTTATCTCCAACAAGAGAATTGGCTGTTCAAATAGGAAAAAATATTGAAGAATTTTCTAAATATTTAAAAGGTATTAAAGTTGCTACAGTTTATGGTGGNGCAAATATTGAAGAACAAATGNGAGCTTTAAAAAAAGGAGCTCAAATTGTTGTAGGTACACCAGGAAGAACAGTAGATTTAATTAANAGAAGAGCCTTAAANTTAGGTAATGTAGAATGGTTGGTTTTAGATGAAGCAGATGAAATGCTAAATATGGGCTTTAAAGACGAGTTAGATGCTGTCTTAGAAGCAACACCAGAAACAAAGCAAACTTTATTATTTTCTGCAACTTTTCCTCATGAAGTAGAAGCAATTGCCAAAAATTATATGACAAAACCTGTTGAAGTTACTTCAGGTGAAAAAATCAAGGTTCAGATAATGTAAGTCATGAATATTATTTGGTAACAGAAAGAACTAGATACCCAGCTTTAAAAAGAATAGCAGATTTAAATCCAGATATTTATGCGATTATTTTCTGTAGAACTAGAAGAGAAACTCAGCAAGTTGCAGACCAATTAATAAAAGATGGTTATAATGCAGATGCTTTACATGGAGATTTATCTCAAGCACAGAGAGATTCTGTTATGGGTAAATTCAGAACCAAAAACATTCAATTATTAGTAGCAACAGATGTTGCTGCTCGTGGATTAGATGTTAACGAATTAACACATGTTATTAATCATAAGTTACCAGACCAAATAGAAAACTACAATCATAGAAGTGGTAGAACTGGTAGAGCTGGTAATACAGGTATTTCTATAGTTTTAGTAAATAATAAAGAAAAAGGTAAATTAAGACCTATAGAAAGAATCATAAAGAAAAAGTTTGTTGAAACTAAAGTTCCTTCTGGAAAAGAAATTTGTCAAAATCAATTAATGCATTTAATTGATAAAGTTCAAAATATAGAAGTGAACGAATCTGAAATTAAAGACTTTTTACCTAGTATTTATGAAAAGTTAGAAGGGTTTTCTAGAGAAGAATTAATCCAAAAGTTTGTTTCTTTAGAGTTCAATCAATTTTTATCTTATTATGAAAATGCAAAAGATTTAAACGATTTATCTTCAAGAGAAAACTCTAGAGCAAGAGCTACAAGTGATGATATGACTCGTTTCTTTATCAACATTGGTAGAAAAGATAGATTAAACCCTGCTAAATTAATAGGNTTAATTAACGACCAAGAAATTGGTGATAAAATAGAAATTGGCGCAATTGATATTTTAGATACTTTTTCTTTCTTTGAAGTTGATAAAAATTATGAAGAAAAAACATTAGAAGCTTTTGCTGCTAATCAACCAGATTTTGATGGTAGAAGTGTTAATGTAGAAGTTACTAAAAAAGAACGTACAGGAGGAGGAAGTAGTAGACGTGGAAAAAAACCTTTTNGTAAAAAAGATGGAGGTTTTGGNAGACGTAGAAATAACGAAAACTCATCTAAAGGTTCTGATGATAGAGGAAGAAGAAGATCTGACAATCGTTCTTCTGATAGAAANAGAAGTTCTAGTGATAGAAAACCTAGTGGTTTTGGTAGAAAACGAAGAGAAAGATAATATACAATAAAAAAAGCCTCACTAATTGTGAGGCTTTTTTTATTCTTNAGTTTTTAAATAAGCAACTACTGCCCTTCTTATGTCAAAAGACAANTCNTTTTCTTTAGGNTTAGAAACATTAGTTACAGATTTATCTTTAGAAGATANAAAAGGTATATCAAATCCTTTTAANAGATAATCTGAAAATGCAACTGTATAAGTTTTAGTGGTAAGTAAAGGTTTNCCTTTTATATACCAAATATTATTCTTCTTAGATATATTGTGATGATGCAAGTAAGCTCCTGTGCCTTTTGCTAATTCTCCATAATCTAAAACACGTTTAAA
>JGI26082J51739_10002216_pt1 | contig 11935 bp, 10 predicted proteins | sample SaaInl5LU_22_DNA_FD_51739 | JGI IMG/M metagenome (IMG submission 51739)
ACTAACACTTTTTCAATTCGATTTTCATGCATTAGTTTTTTTACTGAGTCTTGTGGGGTTCCCTCCACTACTGTTATTAGCTCATCAAATGGGGTCATGATTGAAGAGACTAAAGCACCTAAATTATCTGCGTATCTAAAATCTCTACTTGTTACTATTCCTTTTAATTTATTATCATCAACAACAGGCATCCCAGAGATGTTGAGTTCAGTGGTTAGTTGAATTAATTCGCCTATTGATTTGTCTGATTCAATTGTAATAGGGTTTCTAACAACACCACTTTCATATTTTTTGACAGTTTTTACTTGAGATACTTGTTCCTCAATAGAGTTATTCTTATGAATAATACCAATCCCCCCTACTTCAGCTAGAGCTATTGCCATGCTTGATTCAGTGACGGTATCCATAGCAGCAGATACCAAAGGAACCTTGATAGTTATATTTTTTGTGAGTTTTGTTTGAGTTGATGCTTCGCTAGGTATAAAGTCACTGTACCTTGGCAAAAGCAGGACATCATCGAATGTTAATGCTTTTTGTTTTACTTTTTCCATGTCGGATTATAGCAAGACTAAATTTAAAAAAAAATAATTCTTAGAATATTAGTCCTAAAATATAAATCAATGTTAATCCTGCATTAAGGACTATCAATGATTGTTCTTTCCACAACCACCCAACATATACCCACAATGTATTAGCTGATATAAAAGCCCAGTGATGATATTCTAGCTCTGGTACAAAGCTGGCCAATGCAGCTGCAATAATAAGAATGCCAGTGGCAAGCCATGCTAATGATTGATAAGGTTTTTCGTTTTGTTCCATATTAGTTAGTAATTATTTAATTGGTCTGTTTTTGCCGCACATATAAAGTCATTTTTGTGGAGGCCTTCAATTTTATGAGACCACCAAACAACAGTCACTTTACCCCATTCGAGAGTAATTTCTGGGTGATGATCTTCTTTATCAGCCATATTGGCGACTTTATTAGTAAAATCTAAGGAATCTTTATAGCTTGAAAAGCTAAAAGTTTTTTTTAACTTTTTAATACCTTCGTTCATTAAATCCCAATTATCGATTTCTTTTAGCAATATATTTAATTCATCATCTGAAACTTTGGGGGCGTCAATTCTGCATGCCTCACAAGCATTTGAAGCTAAATCATTCACTAATGCCACCTTTGGTTAATTTTGCTGGATCTAATAATTTTTTTAACTCAGCTTTGNTCATACCAGTTTCTTCATGAGCTACGTCAATTATTGATTTACTTTCTTTATAAGCTTTTTTAGCAATAGCTGCTGCTTTGCTATAACCAATTATTCTATTGAGTGCCGTTACAAGAATGGGATTTTTTGATAAAGATTCATTTATGTTTTTTGAATTTACTTTAAATGTTTTTATAGCCTTATTTGCAAGAAGCGGCATTGCATTTCCTAGAAGATTAATACTTTTTAAAAGGTTGTAAGCTACAACAGGTAGCATCACATTTAATTGAAAATTACCGCTTTGACCAGCAAGAGTCACAGTTACATCATTTCCAATCACATCAGCACAAGCCATTGCCACTGCCTCTGGTATCACAGGATTTACTTTACCCGGCATTATGCTACTTCCAGGTTGTAGCGCTTCAAGCTCTATTTCCCCCAAACCTGTTAATGGCCCACTATTCATCCATCTAAGATCATTAGAAATTTTCATCAAAATAATACTTAAATTTTTAATAGCTGAAGAAAGCTCAACAGCATTATCAACGGAACTTAAACCTTGATAAAAATTCTTAGAAGGTTTGGTTTTAAACTTAGAGAGTTTATTTAATTCATAACAGAAGTTTTTTGAAAAATCTTTATGAGTATTTATGCCCGTCCCAATAGCTGTTCCGCCCTGAGGAAGTTCATTCATTCTGTTAGTAGCTAATACTATAATTTTCTTATTTGCTTCCAGCTGAGCTTTCCAGCCAGATAACTCTTGTGAAAAATCAATTGGCATAGCATCCATTAAATGAGTCCTGCCTGTTTTTACGTTACCTTTAACTTGCTTCATTTTTAGATCAATTGATTTAATTAAGTGATCAAGGTTTGGAAGAAGTAATCTATGCATGTCTATAAGAGAACTTACGCAAATTGCTGTTGGGATGACATCGTTTGAGCTTTGACTCATGTTTACATCATCATTTGCATTGATTTTTAATTTTGATTTTTTTGAAGCTAAATTTGCAATAACCTCATTAGCATTCATGTTAGTGCTAGTTCCTGATCCTGTTTGAAAAACATCAAGAGGGAATGAGTCGTCATGCAAACCATTTAACACATCTTTTGCAGCTGATTTGATTGCTGTAGCTTTATTTGACGGTAATAACTTTAATTTATTATTAGCTGCTGCTGCTGAATACTTAATTATGCCCAAAGCTTCGATAAAAGATCTTCCAAAAGGGAAGGCAAATTTAATACCGCTTATAGTAAAGTTATCNAGAGCTCTTTGAGTTTGAGCTCCCCACAAAGCNTTTTGAGGAACCTTAACNTCTCCAAGACTATCTTTTTCAATTCTAAATTTCATAATATCTCTTTTTTTGGTAAGCTATTTTAACATTCAATAAGGAATAGAGGGATATAGAATGACAAATGTTTCACCAATAAAGATTGATACAACTGACGGAAGACTTCCTATGAAAGGAAAAGGTCTTGAAATGACTGAGTTTGCTAACACAGCAGAGCTAAGAAGGAACCAGCTCGAAAAACTTGCTGCGGGTTTTAGAATGTTTGCCTACTTTGGCTTTAATGAAGGTGTTGCTGGACATATAACTCTAAGAGATCCAGAATTTCTTGATCATTTTTGGGTTAATCCTCTTGGAGTTCATTTTTCACAAATTTCTGTTTCAGATTTAATTTTAGTCAATCATGAGGGAAAGGTTGTCCAAGGAGACAAAGATGTTAATGTTGCTGCCTTTGCAATCCACTCTAGGCTTCATGCAGCAAGACCAGATGTAAATGCTGCTGCTCACTCTCATTCTATTTACGGAAGAACTTTTTCTACTCTTGGCAAACCTCTCGATCCTATTTCACAAGATGCATGTGCTTTTTATGAAACACAGGCAATGTATAAGGATTTTTCAGGAGTTGTGGAAGAAGTTGATGAGGGTGATGAAATTGCAAAAGCTTTGGGTGATAAGAAAGTTATAATTCTTCAGAATCACGGGATTCTTACTACAGGCCCGTCTGTTGACATTGCTCTATGGTTTTATATGTCAATGGAAAGATGTTGCCAGGCTCAACTAATGGCAGAAGCAGCAGGCACGCCAGTAATTATTCCTCATGAAACTGCTGTAAAGACTAGAGATTTTATAGCAAATGATATCGCTGCATGGGCAAGCTATCAGCCTGCATATGACATGATTATTAAAAGAGAACCGGATTTATTAGATTAAATTAAGGAGCTATGATTGCTTTAGTTTCTAGGCATTCTTCTAAACCATGCATGCCATGCTCTCTTCCGTTTCCTGATGATTTGTAGCCACCAAATGGTGCCCCAGTTCCTCTTGCTCCTCCATTTATAATAACTTGTCCTGCTCTAATTTTTCTTGCAACTTCATTTGCGTGTGCTGGTTCACCTTGAACATACCCTGCTAAACCATACTCAGTATCATTTGCTATATGTATTGCCTCATCTTCAGATTTGTACTTAAGGATTGACAAGACAGGTCCAAAAATCTCTTCTTTTGCTATTGTCATGTCGTTAGTAACGTTTGCGAATACAGTAGGTTTTATATAATAGCCTTTGTCATAACCTTCTGGCTTTTCTGTGCCGCCTGCAACTAAAGTAGCGCCCTCTTCAATACCAATTTCTATCATTTTTATAATCTTTTCATACTGAGCTTTATTAGCTATAGGACCAATTCTAAACTCGCCATGGGGATCTCCTACCGTTGTGTTATTTGCAGTTTGAGCTGCTATTTCAACAGCTTTATCATAATTTTTTTCAGAAACTAACATCTTTGTTGGTGCATTACATGATTGTCCTGAGTTCAAAAAACAGTGCCCAGCACCACCTTTTACAGATTTTTCTAAGTCCGCAACATCATCAAGGATGATATTTGAGGATTTGCCGCCAAGCTCTTGATGAACTCTTTTTACTGAGACTGCAGATGCTTGAGCAACAGCTATTCCAGCTCTAGTAGATCCTGTAAATGACATCATGGCAACATCTGGATGATCAGATAAAGCTGCTCCTACTGTAGGTCCATATCCATTTACAACATTAAAAACTCCATTTGGAACTCCAGCTTTGTCAAAAACTTCCGCTAATAGCATTGCGCAATATGGAGAAATTTCACTAGGCTTCAATACCATGGTACAACCAGCAGCAAGAGCCGCTGAGACTTTAGTAGTTATTTGATTCATAGGCCAATTCCAAGGAGTAATCATTCCTATGACACCAATAGGCTCTCTTATTAGTGTGTAATCACCTTCTTTTTTCTCAAATTGATATTCTTTTAATGCATCAAGGGTTTCGTGTAAATTTTTAATTCCTGTAGATGCCTGAGCTTTTTCTGAAAGCCATATAGGAGCTCCCATTTCTTCTGTAATAGTTTGAACAAAATCATCATACCTATTTTCATATTCTGCAATAATATTATTTAAAATCTCAATACGATCATCCTTTGAAGTATATTGATATGTCTTGAAGGCCTCATTTGCTGCCTGAACTGCCTTATCAATATCAACTTTAGTTCCAGCAGTTACATGACCTACTATTTCTTCATTAGCAGGATTTATAACCTCAATCATTTCACTTGAATCAGACTCAACCCAAGCACCATTTATATAAAACTGTAATTTATCCTTCATATTAAACCTTTAAATTATACTTAAATTAAAACAACCCTTCGATATTCTTATTCTCATCAATTCCAATACTTTCAGATGCTGGCTTTCTGGGTAACCCAGGCATCGTCATAATCTCACCACAGATAACAACAATAAACTCTGCGCCAGCACAAAGCCTTACCTCTCGTATAGGCACTTCATGGCCAGATGGTGCCCCCATAAGCAATGGATCTGTTGAAAAGCTATATTGAGTTTTTGCCATACAAATTGGGAAGTTCCCATAACCATCATCTTCTAATTTCTTAAATTTATTTCTTACTTTTTTATCAGCAATAATATCTTCAGCACCATAGATACTTGTAGCAATATGCCTGGTCTTATCCCATAAAGACATTTCATCATCATATAAAGTTTTAAATGAGGACTCATTGCCATCTACTAGTTCTGCAACATGTGAAGCTAAGTCCGCAGCACCCTTTCCACCATTTTCCCAATGAGAAGATATTATGCAAGCAACACCATGACTTTGACAAAAGTCTATTATTGCTTGATGTTCATCTTTGGTATCAGTGTAATATTCATTAATACCGACCGTTACCGGGACTCCAAACTTACCTATGTTTTGGATATGCCTTTCAAGGTTTTTACACCCATCTTTTACTGCTTGAATATTTTCTTCTTTTAAGTCTTCTTTTTTAACACCGCCATGCATTTTAAGAGCTTTGGTTGTTGCAACTAGGACTACAGCATCTGGTGATAGACCAGCTTTTCTACATTTAATATCAAAGAATTTTTCTGCTCCCAAGTCAGCGCCAAAACCAGCTTCAGTAACAACATAGTCAGCCATTTTTAAAGCGCTTTTTGTTGCCATGACTGAATTACATCCATGTGCAATATTTGCAAAAGGTCCCCCATGCATAAATGCTGGGTTATTCTCAAGGGTTTGGACTAAGTTAGGTTGAAAAGCATCTCTTAACAAAGCAGTTATTGCACCCTGAGCATTTAATTGGCTTACTTTTACAGCCTCTTGATTTTTTGTATATCCAACAACTATGTTGCCAATTCTATTTTGCAAATCTTCCAAATCACTTGCTAAACAAAAAACAGCCATAATTTCAGATGCTACAGTAATATCAAAACCACTTTGCCTTGGAATACCATTTCCTGTTCCTCCAAGTCCGCATGTAATTTCTCTTAATGACCTATCATTCATATCAACTACCCGTCTCCAAGTAATTCTTCTTGGATCAAGATTTAAAGTATTTTCCCAATGAATGTGGTTATCTACTAATGCTGAAAGCAAGTTGTGAGCAGCTCCAATTGCATGAAAATCGCCAGTAAAATGAAGATTAATATCTGTCATAGGAACAACTTGAGCATAACCGCCTCCTGCAGCACCTCCCTTCATGCCAAAACATGGACCCAAGCTTGGCTCTCTGAGACATATCATTGCTTTTTTGCCTATATGACATAAGCCATCAACCAAGCCAACGCTTGTGGTTGTTTTACCTTCGCCTGCTGGTGTGGGAGAAATTGCAGTAACAAGAATTAATTTTCCATCTTTTTTATCTTTGCAAGTATCTAAAAATTCATAATTAATCTTAGCTTTATCATTTCCATAAACTATTAAAGCATCTTCAGGAATATTCAAAGATGCTGCTATATCTTTGATATGTTTTTTTGATGCGTTATTTGCTATTTCTAAATCGGTTTTATGCATTCTTATATACTCCCCATATAAAAAATTATTTGAGCAAAGTATACATAAGATTAATTAACTAAACTATGTATTTTATGCCTAAGATTTAGCTATTTTAAAAGCATCTATCGCTCTTAATCTTGACTCTTTTAAATCCAATATTGGTTCTGGATACTTGCAATATTTTCTGTGCTCCAAAGAAGGATTATGGATTACAGATTTATCTAAATCTTTCAGCTCCGGAACATATTTTTTTATAAATTTACCCTCTTTATCAAAATTAGTAGACTGAGTAATTGGATTAAAAATTCTAAAATATGGAGCTGCATCAGTTCCCGTTGAGCTACTCCACTGCCATCCACCATTATTTGAAGCAAAATCACCATCAATTAAATTTTGCATAAAATATTCTTCGCCCAATCTCCAGTCATGAAGCATATTTTTTGTAAAAAACATTGCCACAACCATTCTTAATCTATTATGCATCCAACCTTCATGAAGAAGCTGTCGCATAGCAGCATCTACGATAGGAAAACCAGTTTTACCCTCTTTCCAAGCATTAAATTCGCCTTCATCATATCGCCATTGAATATTTTTAGAATAATCTTGAAATGGCTGCCCTCTACTCACCTTAGGAAAAGAAAACATTATATTTTTATAAAATTCTCGCCATATAATTTCATCGATCCATTTTGTAACACCAACTTTCCCGGAACTAAATTCAAAATTATTAATTTTCAGTGCCTCTAAAATGCACTTTTTTGGCGAAATAATCCCACAAGCAAGGTATGGGGATATTCTACTAGTTCCATCTAAAATGGGATCATTCCTATTTTTTGAATAATCACTAGCTTTATCATTTAAAAAATTTGTTAGTCTTGCATCTGCCTCTTGCTCTCCAGCTGGCCATAAATTCATACCGACTTTATGAGTCTGATTAAGATTAAAATTAAAATCTTTTATATTTGAAGTAATTTCAGATGATATTCTCTTTTGGTATTTAAAATCTATATCTAGGAAATCCATATCAAAATTTTCTATCCATTTTCTTTTGAATGGTGTGAAAACAGAATAAGGAGTCCCCTGACCTGTTTTTAAAGACCCTGGCTCATACACAACTGATTCATAAAAAGATTCAACTTTGATGTTGCTTTTTTTTAGAAGATCTAAAGCAATAAAATCTCTATTAGACTCATCTTCTCCAAATTGTTTATTCCAATAAACTTTATCAATATTTCTCTTTAAAGATAAATCCTTTATTAGTATTGGGTCCTCTTTAAAACCATCGCTTTGAACAATAGTAAGGGGTATGTTTAGCTCGCTAAGACTTTTTTCTAGAAGAAATAAATTCTGAACGATGAAATCAATTTTTACATTTGCTTCGTTGTGAGAAGCTAATTGATTCTTTGAAAAAATATATACAGCTTGAACTTCCTCATATGAGGAGCAAGCCGATCTTAGCGCGGGATTATCCTCGAGACGTAAATCACTTCTAAACCAAACTAAGCTTTTCATTAGGGCTGTATTTTTAAATGCGTTTGAAAAATAAACATCTACTTGAAAATTTTCATTTTGATTGAGAATTAGCGTCTCCGCCAGCAGCATTGACTATGGCTGCGCCAGCTGCAATGTCCCACAAATAAGTCTTCTTTTCGCTATATAAATCTGCTTTACCTGAAGCAACGAATACTGAAGCCATTGCCGCTGAACCAATCATTCTAACCTTTCTCCATTTTTGAAAATCTTTAACCATTTTTAACAATGCGTTATCTGAATAATCTGTATTATTTGGGAGACCTGTTAATAAAACTCCTTCATGAAAAGTATCTACTTTTGATACCGATATCTCATTATTGTTAAGAAGCGCTTTTGTTTCTATTGAACCCTCATAAATATCATCATTGTTAAAGTCATATATGACTCCAAGCACGGGTTTAAAATTTGATATTAATGCTATTGAGACACAACATATTGGTATATCTCTTAAATAATTAGCGGTTCCATCAAGAGGGTCAACAACCCAAAAAGTATCTGATAAATTTTTAGCTGATTGACCGCTTTCTTCTGCAAGTATGGGGAAGCTAGATTCACTTTTTAATATTTCTTTAATAATTTCTTCAGCTGAAATATCAGCTTTAAGCTTAATGTCTTTATTTGTAGATGAGAGTATCTCGATAAGTCTAGCCTTATCATTTAATAATATATTTCCTGCTTCGATAGCAGCTCTTTTTGCGATAATTATCTCTTTTTTAATTACTAATTCCATTATCCTGAGTATAACCTTCAACATGGCTTTTAAGAATTTCTATTATTTTTTCATTGTCATTAGCTTCTACAAATTCAGATAACTTATCCAAAATATTATCTAAAGTTTTCTTATCAGGATATGGTTCTAGTGACTTAAATATTTTTTCATTAGGTGTCTTAAGTTCTTTGCCAGATATTAATAATTAACGTGGCTTTTAAGTATTTCTATTATTTTTTCATGGTCATTAGCTTCTGCAAATTCAGATAACTTATCCAAAATATTGTCTAAAGTTTTCTTATCAGGATATGGTTCTAGTGACTTAAATATTTTTTCATTAGGTGTCTTAAGTTCTTTGCCAGATATTAATAATTCTTCATATAATTTTTCACCAGGCCTTAAACCAATCTCTTTTATTACAATTCCTTCTCCATCATCTTCATAGCTAATATTTCTGCCTGAAAGATGGATAAGCTTCTCAGCAAGATCTACTATTTTTACCTGCTCGCCCATGTCTAAAATAAAAACATCTCCTCCTTCTGCATATTCTCCTGCCTGAATTACTAGGCTTGATGCCTCAGAAATAGTCATAAAAAATCTTGTAACTGCTTTGTGTGTAATTGTTATTGGTCCTCCCTGGGATATCTGTTTTCTAAATAATGGGATTACTGAGCCAGAAGAATTCATGACGTTTCCAAAACGAACCATGCAAAATATTGTTGAATGACTGATACTGTCCATGGATTGTGTAACCATTTCTGCAAACCTTTTTGAGGCTCCCATAATNTTGGTTGGTCTTACTGCTTTGTCAGTTGATATAACTACGACTTTCTTTACTTTACATTCTATGGCTGCTTCGCAAACTGATTTCGTACCAAAAATATTATTTTTTATGCCTTCTGATATATTTTCATAATATTCAACAATTGGAACGTGCTTGTATGCAGCAGCATGATATATATATTCAATGCCATGATTTTTTATGATCTTAGTCAGCCTAGTTTTAGATTTAATATCTCCAAGAATAGAAACTATCTCTGAATTTAGATTATTGGCAACTTTAATTGCTTTTAGTGATGCTTCAATGTTGTAAAGATTAATTTCTGATATTTCAAATAATACTATTTTTTTTGGATTTCCATTAAGTATTTGCTTTGCTATCTCTGATCCAATTGAGCCCCCCGCTCCAGTGATAAGTATTGTCTTATTAAAATGAGAAATCTCCGATTTTCTTACCCTAACTCTTGGAAGCAGGTCATCAATAGATAAGTCTTGCATTTCAACCATCTTTTTTTCATTAGCAATGATTTCATGAAGAGCGGGCATGCTTCTTACTGAAATCTTATAGCCTTCTAAGCTACTAATTATTTCTCTTCTTTCGTGAGTGCTTAGACTAGGAATTGCTAAATAAACTTCAAGTCCCGGATTATTGTTAACCAATTTTTTAATATGCTTTGTTTTACCAAATATTGTAATTCCGTTGATTTCAGCTCCCTGTAACTTGAATGAGTTATCAAAAAAACCAACTACTTTAATATTTGGATCAACTTTTATCGCTTGATATAGTTCATTACCTGCTGAGCCTGCACCATAAATTAAAACTGGCTTAGCGCCAGTCTTTTCTGTTTGAGGGTATATTAACAAGCTTGCTACATCTCTTGAAATTTGTATGAAAGCATAAAATACTGAAGAAAGAAGAAAAGCTTGAAGTATTACGGTAGTTAAAAAATTAGTTCTAATAACCTCATATTGATAAAGGTAAACCAATCCCCATGAAAACCCGAAAATAGTCGCTCCTATCAATGATCTAAATATAGAATCTTTGGAATTAAAAAATTTCATCAAAGATCTATAAAAACCTGAATACATAAAATATAAAAAAGTTAATGCAGAGGGGATAATTAAACTTAAAAGATTATCGTAAATTATAGAACTCAAAGAACTCGCAAAGTTTGAGGCAATTAAAATAGAAGTTGGCGGACCAAAGACAACCCAGCACAAAAAAGCAACTCCAAGGTCAGCAAATACTATTATTGATAACTTGCTATTCCGATTAAGATTTCTTAGATTTTGAGCTAACTTATTCATCTTTGTTCATACTAACATTTAATAGACTGAGAGCTTAAGAGATATTAATATTATTTAAATGAATACTATTTTTTAATTTATTATTGTTTGTCAAAAAAATCTCCATATAACTTTTTAAGATGAGAGCTAATAAACCTAGATGAAACTGTTAATGTTATATTCATTGATCAATTTTACTCTATAAATGTATATATAATACTCATTATGAATATCATTCTAAAACCTTTAGTATTGATTGGTTTAATTTTAATTTTACCAATAATATGCGTTTCTTTATTATTGGTTTGGCTAGAAGATGGAGGCCCGGTGATATTTGTTCAAGAAAGACTTGGATTAAATAAAAATAAATTTAAAATATTTAAAATAAGGACTATGTATAAATCTGCACCAAACCTTGGTACTCATGAAGTAGCCAACGCATATTATCTTAGAATTGGTTCAATAATAAGAAAAATAAAAATTGATGAGCTGCCTCAATTAGTTAACTACTTAAAAGGAGAGCTAGAACTTGTTGGTCCAAGGCCGGGCTTGCCAACTCAAATCAAATTAAAGGAATATCGTGATGCATATAATATTTTTGATGTTAAGCCTGGCATAACAGGTTTAGCTCAAGTTTTAGGTTATGACATGAGCAATCCAAGAGTGCTAGCAATGATTGACAGTTTGTACATTAAAAATAAATCCATTCAACTTGATGTAAAAATATTCTTTGCAACATTCTTTAACTCATATAGAACTGCACTTTATTTAAGCTTTGAGAGTGAAATTAACCAAATAATCAAAGAGGAGATATAAATATGTTTAACATATTTAAAAAAAACAAGAAGGCAGAAGAAACAGATAAAAAAATATCATTTGAAATCGAGCTTACAGCATGCGTGCTTGCATATGAGGTTGCTAGATCTGATGGAAATATTTCAAAAGATGAGCTAAAAGTTTTACTAAATGAAATAAAAAAAATTACTATTAATGTTGGTAAGTCAAAAGATGAAATTTTAAATATTATTGAAGAATATAGTAAAAATAGTGTTTCTTTTTATGAATTTATTGAAGATATAAATAAAGATTTTTCTAAAGAAGATTGTCTTT
>JGI26082J51739_10002217_pt1 | contig 11931 bp, 8 predicted proteins | sample SaaInl5LU_22_DNA_FD_51739 | JGI IMG/M metagenome (IMG submission 51739)
AAATCCCACAAAGTATGATCTAAATCAAAGAATACATGTTCTATTTTCATTTGATAAAAGTAAAAATTATAAATAATAAATAGTAGATTAAGTTGTTATATTTGTGATAAATATTTTTTAGGTTGAATCAAAAAAAACTTCATGTTTTGTTTATATGTGGTTGGTACCCTTCTAGGGTTTTACCAACAAATGGAGATTTTATAGAAAGACATGCACAAGCAGTTGCTATGCAACATAAAGTGTCAGTAATACATTTAATTACTGATAAAAATTGTACTAAAAAAATAGAAATTATTACCAAAGAAGATCAAAATCTTACTACACATATTGGATATATTCTTCCAAAAAAAAACAGAATTACTAAACTAAAATCTTTTTGGAAAGCATATCAAAAAATATTAAAAAAAATTGGTGCTTTTGATGTAATTCATTTAAATGAAATACATCCTTTTGGACTTTTAGCTAAATATACATCAAAAAAAAATAAGATACCATACATAATTACAGAACATCATACAGCGTATTTACAAACCACAAACAACACTCTAAGTTATTCTAAAAAAACAATAGCTAAAAACGTGGTAAAACATGCTGCTTTTATTTGTCCTGTTAGTACTTATTTAGCAACTTATTTAAAAGAGGCTGGTTTTAAAGGTAATTATAAAACTATACCTAATGTTGTAGATACTGGTTTATTTGTTCCCAAGAAAAAAGCAGGAGATTCACTAAAAATAGTACACGTTTCTAGTTTAAAAGACGCCCATAAAAATATTAAAGGCATGTTACATGTGGCAAAATTTTTAGAGGAAAAAATAGCGTGTTTTGAATGGCATTTTATTGGTGGTACTGGAAATGAATATCAAGAGTTTATAACTAGTTTAAATATTAAAAAAGCTAAAATTCATTTTACAAAACATGTGTCTCAAAAGCAATTGGCAAACTATTTACAAGATGCAGCTTTATGTGTTTCTTTTAGCAATTATGAAACTTTTGGCATTGTAATACCAGAAGCAATTGCCTGTGGCACACCTGTTATTGCAACCAATACTGGTATTGCAACTCATTTTAAAAACGAGCAATTTTGTAAGGTAATCCCAATTAAAAATGAAACTTTGTTATTAGAAGAAATTTTAAATTATAAAACTACTTTTGACAAATTAGACCCAGATAAAATGCATAGTTTTGTAGCACAACAATTTAGTAAAGAGGTAATTTCCAATAAATTTTCGCAACTTTACTACAAATCTCTAAATATTTAGTTTGAATTTAATTGTTTCTTACATTTCAAATTTTTTAAAAAGAAAAGGAAGCTATGTTTTTTTAGCCACCATTTTTGCACGTATATTTTCTTTTTTAGCAGCTTGGTTTGCTTTAAAGTTAATACCAAATAAAGAATTAGGGGTTGTACTTTTTACCTATAATATTATAGTATTTATTATACCCATAAGCGGTTTAGGCTTGCACCAAAGTTTTATAAGATATGGTGCCTTACTTAAAACAAAAACAGAACAAAATAGCTTGTTTTTGTATGTTTTTAAAAAAGGGGTTTGGGTTTCTTTATTATTAATTGCTTGTATTAGTATTCTTTCTTTTTTTATTGATTTTAAGTTTGAAAAAACCCAAACTTATTTAATTATACTGTCTTTTATAATCATCCCTTCATTTCTATTAGAAATTATAAAAGCACAATTAAGGTTAAATCACAACAACAAAAGATTTGCTTTTACAGAAATAGTACAAAGTGTTTTGCTACTGGTTTCTGTACTACTTTTAAGTTACTTTTTTAAAGAACTTGGGTATGCTATTGCATTGCTTGTAGCCCCAACTCTAACTGCTATTTTATTTGTAAANAAAATAGGAATCAATTTTACATTAAAAAATAAACTTACCATAACAGATACTTCTTTTTGGAAATATGGCTTTTTTGCAAGCCTTTCTAATGTAGTTACACAATTACTTTTTGTTATAGATATTTTATTAATTGGTTACTTATTAGCTAACACAGAAATGGTTACCAATTATAGATATATTTCTTTAATTCCTTTTAGTTTACTGTTTTTACCTCGTGTTTTTATGGCGACAGATTTTGTTGCTTTTACAGAAAAAATATATGATAAAACTTATATTAAAAATTATATAAAAAGTTACATGCTTTTGTTTTTGCTGATTAGCATTGTTTTAGTAATAACAAGCTATTTTTTGGGTGATTTTATTTTAAAACTTTTAGACAACAACTTTACAAAGTACACACAGACATTTTTTATTTTAATGCTGGGTGTTTGCGGAATTTTTATTTTTAGAGGATTGTTTGGCAACCTTTTATCTTCTATTGGGAAAGCACATATAAACTATTACATTGCCAGTGTTGCTTTACTTTTAAACGTAATTAGCAACTATTATTTAATTCCTAAATATGGCATTAAAGGAGCTGCTTTAACCTCTGCAATTTTAATGTGGTTTACGGGTATTGTGTCTGCAATTGCATTTAAAGTGCTTTATAAAAAAGTAAATCTATTTAAATAAAAAAGAAAAATTATTTTGTTTTAAAAAACCGTATTTTTCTGGTTTACCTCCAAAACTTTTATAGAAAGAAGCAATACCATCAATCATAGATCCTTCAAAATCTAAAGTCAAATTTGAGTTACAATTCTCTGCAATAATTTTATCAATTAATAAAGTGGCAACATTATCTTTTTTTCCTTTTGGAGTTACAACAGAAAATAAATAATAAATTCTTTTATTGGTTTTCACAAAAAACGCACCTCCCAAAATGTTACTTTCATTATCTTCTACACCTAATAAAAAGCCTTTGTTTTCATTTATACATTTAGAAATCAAATTATTTAACAACAAATAATCTTTATTAGACAAATCTATATGTTTATAATATTGTTTTGCAATATTTATTAATTCATGAATAGACAAATTTATAAAAGTAAATTGCTTTTTTTTTACTTGATTAGTTCTATACTTCCTATCTTTTCTGTAGCCCGCTTTTATTATTTCATAGTTTTGTTTAAGACTTAAAATATAATTAGTTCTATAATTTAACTTAATGGTATTTAAAGAGTTAAATTGATAGAATATTTTAAAAAAAGTCTTAGGTATACAACTTATAAATTCATGTATTTTTTCTTCTGAAATAATACTTTTAGAATAAACACCTAATTGCTGACAAAAATACGGTTGTGTAACGTATTTAATTCCGTACTTTTTTTTCCAAGGAATTGGCATAACAGCTTCATAATCATCCAAAACCAAAACATCCCAATGATTGGCAACAACATCTAAATACCAAGAAAAAGCATACACTCTAGTTTGTATTGAGTTTTCTATACAGAAGTTGTATTTATCTAGATCTAAATCTTTTCTATGAACGTATTTTATCATCTTAAATCATTGCAATTTTTACCATAGAATCGTACAAACGTTTCCAGCCTTTCCAGCGCATATGATCACTTAAACTCTCGTTATGAAACAAGGTGATAAAAGTACCATTTACAGCTTTTACCTCGTTTTTTAAATCTCTAATTCTACCCAAAGATTGTTTTGGTGTAATCTTTAAATAATCATTTAATGTAGTATCCATTAAAGCGAAAGGATATACTTTTAAAGGGGTTTGAATCTCGAAATCTAAATCATAAAAATAAAAAGGTGTACAAGTGCTTGCCCTAAAACCAACATTGCTTGCATANCCCATAGTAAAATCTTCTTGTATTTCTAAATCTATTAATTGTTGATAGGTTTCTGGCAAATTAAAGCGTAAATAATGTTGTCTAGATCTGGTTACGGGCATATTTGTTATATCCTCAAGTCTTTCTTTTTCTTTTTTTAAAAGTGCTGCATTTTGCATTGTAAAATAAGAAGGGTGTAAGCCAACTCTGGCATAATCTACCAAATCTTTTATGAGTAGTTTGAATTTATTTTTAGCGGCAGAAATATTGGTGTCAAAAGTAGTATAATCACCAACAGAGCAAAAGAAAATAGTTTTTATTTTTTTATTTTTTTTGATGTTTAAAATTGTATCAAAATTATCAAAAGGATCTTTTTTAATGTTTAGTAAAACTGCTAATCGATACCAAACACTTAAAAGTCTTAGTTTCAAAAAATCCTTTAAAAAAGCACCTATTGTTCTTATTAAACTTTTATGTTTATAGGCAAATGTATTGTCTATATCTATGGTAGAGATAAAAGTATATTTTCTGTTTTCAACTTCATAATCTGGAAACCGTTCTTTGAATTCTTTTAAGAATTTGTAAGCCCAAATATCTACCACAGGTTTTTCTAAAAAATTATTATTATAAGCTAAACTTTCTGAGGCCATAAAACGCCCATGTTTGTCTTTAACATGAGGCAAATATTCTTCGTACCTAGAAATTAAGTAAAAACTTGCTGCAAAAATATCAAAAGGAATTGCCGATTTACTTCCAGTAGCAAAAAAACATGGTACTTCTTCCCATTTTTGTATGTTTATTTCTAAATCGTTTACACCTTGTTCAAATAACAATTCGTTACTTTTTATAAAAAACTCGTTACTTAAAGGTGATTTTGTATAGGTTAATTTAGGCCCTTTATGTGCTACAAATTCTTCAACTTTAGTTGTAAAACTAACCGGTATTTGTAAGGTTCTAGTTAAAATATGTTTAAATATATAACGAACTCTGGGTGTTATTTTATGTGTATATACTACAATCATTATTTTTTTACATTACAGCGTTTAGCGGTAGTTTACAGTGTTTTTTTACTAATCAATGCAACTTAAAACTACAACAAGCCTTCATCTGCAAAGCTAAAATACGCTTTTTCTGTAATTATTAAATGGTCTAGTAGTTTAATATCTAAAGTATTGCCAGCTTGTTTCATTTTTTCGGTTAAATTTTTATCTGCAACACTGGGCTGTAATTTTCCTGAAGGATGATTATGACAAACAATAATGGCTACAGACNCCAACTCTAAAGCTCTCTTAAACAACAGTCTAATATCTACAACTGTNGCTGTTAACCCACCTTTACTAACTTGACTTTTTGCTAAAACTTTATTAGAGTTACTTAAAAAAAGAACCCAAAATTCTTCGTGGTCTAAATCGCCAATTATGGGTTGCATTAAGTTTGCTACATTTTTACTACTAACAATTTTAGGTTTTTCTAAGGCTACTTCTAGCTGCCTTCTTTTCCCTAATTCTAATGCAGTAATAATTGCAATGGCTTTTGCCTCTCCAATACCATTAAACTCGGTTAATTTTTCTACAGATAGTTTTGCAAGCTCGTAAATATTACCATTTACAGCACTTAAAATACGTTTAGACAATGCCACTGCACTTTCATTTCTATTACCTGAACCAATTAAAATTGCTATTAATTCTGCATCAGACAATACTGCTTTTCCTTTTGTTAATAACTTTTCTCTAGGCCTATCGTCTAAAGCCCAAGATTTGATTGTTAACTTATCCATTCGCCTATTTTTTTATAAATATACAAAATAGAAAAATGTTATATTTATTTACAAAAAAGGGAAAAAACTCAATTATTTGCATTTGCACCTAAACTCTTTATATCTTTGCGGTTAATATTCTATATTTGAAATATGAAGATTATTATTGCTGGTGCTGGAGATGTAGGTTTCCATTTAGCAAAACTGCTTTCTTACGAGTCTCAAGATACTTACATAATAGATTTTGATGGCGAAAAACTAAATTATATCAATAATCATTTAGATGTAATTACCAGAAAAGGAGATGCCACATCTATCAAACTATTAAAAGAGCTTGGTGTAGATTCTGCTGATCTTTTAATTGCTGTTACAGAAAGTCAAAACACCAATTTTACAATCTCTGTTATTGGTAAAGCTCTAGGAGCAAAAAAAACAATAGCAAGAATAGACAATCCAGAGTTTTTAAATGAGTGCGAAGTAGACTTTAAAAAGTTTGGTTTAGACTTTATGATTTCTCCACAAGAGTTGGCCGCAAATGAAATAAAAATGTTGTTAAATCAATCTTCATTTAACGATACTGTTACTTTTGAAAGCGGTACTTTTAATGTAATGGGTACTTCTTTAACCTACAAATCTCCTTTAGTAGATTTGACAGTTAAAGAAGCGAAACAAAAGTTTAAAAATATAGATTTTATAACCATTGCTATCAAAAGAGATAATGTTGCACAAACCATTATTCCTAGAGGTGATGTTGCTTATCAATTAAATGACCAAGTGTATTTTTCTGTTCCCAATTATAGTATGAAGGATTTGTATCCCATCATTGGGAAAAAACAGTTTAATATTAAAAATGTAATTATATTAGGGGGTAGTAGTATTGGCGAAAAAACTGCTAGAAATCTTTGTGAAGATAATTTTAAAGTTAAATTAATAGAAAAAAATAAAGAGAAAGCAGAAAATTTAGCAGAAAGTTTAGACAATGTATTAGTTATTAATGGAGATGGAAGAAACCTTGAACTTTTAGAAGAGGAAAATATTAGAGAAACCGATGCATTTATTGCAGTTACCAACAACTCAGAAACCAATATTATGTCTTGTTTGGTAGCAAAATCTAAAGGAGTAAAAAAAACCATTGCACTTGTAGAAAATATGGACTATATTGATATTTCTCAAACGATTGGTATAGAATCTCTTATCAACAAAAAACTAATTGCTGCAAGTAATATTTTTAGACATATTAGAAAAGGAGAAATACTAGCATTAGCAAACCTACACAATATAGATGCAGAAGTATTTGAATTTGAAGTAAGACCTAACGCAAAAGTTACTAAAAAACCAATTAGAGATTTAAATGTTCCTAGAGAAGCTGTCTTTGGAGGTATTATTAGAAATGGAAAACCGTTAATGTCTTTTGGGGGTATGCAAATACAAAGTGGAGATAAAGTAATTGTGTTCTGCTTACCAGAAGCTATAGAAACTGTAGAAAGTCTATTTAGATAAAATGGGTACTTTAAACACAAAAATAATCTACAGGTTTTTAGGCATAACAGCTATTTTAAATGGTTTGTTTATGTTTTTAGCTGTTCCTTTTAGTATTTTTAATGATGAACCCGAAAAATGGGGGATTTTAAATGCTGGAATTATCACCGTTTTTATTGGTGTGATTTTATACTTTGCAAACAAACCCACAAGTACAAATATTCAGAAAAAAGAAGGGTATTTAATTGTAACATTGGGTTGGTTAATCCTTTCTTTTACAGGGATGTTACCTTATTTACTTTCTGGAGCAATACCTAGTGTTACAAATGCATTTTTTGAAACTATTTCTGGCTATTCCACCACAGGTTCGTCTATTTTAACTAACATAGACAATATGCCAAAAGGAATTTTATTTTGGCGAAGTGCAACGCATTGGATTGGTGGAATGGGAATTATTGTATTAACCATTGCTATTTTACCTCTTTTAGGTATTGGAGGTATGCAGCTGTTTATGGCAGAAGCACCTGGACCATCAGCAGATAAATTACATCCTAGAATTACAGATACAGCCAAAAGACTATATTTAATATACGTTTTATTAACGCTTTTAGAGTTTTTNTTGCTAAAATTTGCAGGTATGACTTGGTTTGACGCCATNAATCATGCAATGGCAACCATGAGNACNGGTGGTTTTTCTACAAAAGGAGATAGCATTGCTTTTTATAATGGTAAACCCTTAATACAATACATTATTATAACTTTTATGTTTGTTGCAGGCACCAACTTTGTACTTACTTATTTTGCCTTAAAAGGGAAAATTCAAAAGGTATTTAAAAGTGAAGAGTTTAAATATTATTTATTTGGAATTTTAAGTATCTCTGCCATTATTGCAATCATTATCATCTTTTTTCAAGACCCAAATTTAGAAAGTACCTTGGCACATCCTAAAGTTTTAGGAGAAACAGAGAGTGCAATAAGACATTCTTTATTTATGGTTACATCAGTGGTAACAACAACTGGTTTTGTGTCTGCAGATTTTACCATGTGGAATTTCTTTGCAACAGGTATTTTCTTTGCCTTATTTTTTACAGGCGGTTCTGCTGGTTCTACAAGTGGTGGTGTTAAAGTGGTAAGGCACATTGTGATGTTAAAAAACAGTTTTTTAGAATTTAAAAAAGCCTTACACCCAAATGCAATAATTCCTGTTAGGTATGATGGCCAAACTGTGCATAAAAATATTGTTTTTAATATTTTATCTTTCTTTATTATTTATATGCTAATTTTTATAATGTCATCTGTGGCTTTAACATTATTTGGATTAGATTTTATGTCTGCATTAGGTGCCGCAGCATCCTCTTTGGGTAATATTGGGCCAGCAATTGGCTCTGTTAGTCCTGTTGATAATTTTAATCACCTAACTTCGGCTGCAAAATGGTTTTGTTCTTTTTTGATGTTAATTGGTAGGTTAGAATTATTTACTGTATTGATTTTATTTACTCCGTTTTTCTGGCGGAAGAGTTAAGTATCTCACCTTTAATAGAAAGTTTTTCTATTTTAGTAAAATATTTTTTACTACTTTAAACTCTAAAAGATAAAAAAATGATACTATTATTTGTATAAAAAAATTTATCCGTTTTGATAATCTTGTTGATTGTAGATATCAAAATTTACATTCTGAGAATGCAAAAGATGAAGTTATTTTTCTTTTTAAAAAAATTCTTTCTTTAACAAAAGAAATATTTTAAAAAACACCTCTCTTTTTTATCAAATTATTTTTTTGTTAAGACGAAGATAGTTAAGAGTTATCTTATTGCTAATTAATTGTTTGAGTTTCTATATTTTATATTTATTTGTATTTTTAACAAAAAAATAAATATGAAACAAAAAAACTTTTTAAAAATTGCTTTATATATGTTGTTTGCTATATCAACAACATTTTCATTAAAAGCTCAAACACTAACTATTGGAGATTTAGCTATAATCGGGGTTAGTGTCGATAATGAAGAATTTCTATTAATTGCTTTAGTAGACATACCTTCAGGAGAATCTGTTTTCTTTACAGATAACGAATGGAACGGTAGTAACGCTTTTAATACAAGTGAAGGTTTCTACGAGTGGGTAACCCCCTCTATTACAGCTGGTACTACTATAACTTTAACAACAACATCATCCTCTTTTGGTGGAACTGTAACTCAAAGAGCTGGTTCTTTTGCTTTAGGAAATAGTGGAGATGGAGTTTTTATTTATCAAACAAAAACTAATGTATATAATACCGGTACATATACAATACTTGGCTTTGCAGGTGAAGATTCAGGTGATTCAGGTTCTTTAACTGGAACTGGCTTAACGGAAGGAACAAATGTAGTTTATTTTGGTGGCGATAATGGTATTTATAGTGGAGTTAGAACAACTAATGATAAATCTGGTCACTTAGCGAATATTTACAATAGTACAAATTGGGCAACTTCTGGAAGCTCACAAACATTTGATACTACTAACTTTGCAATGGCAGGTGCAGGACCTGGTATAACTTTAGGAGCAGTATCAGGTAACACCTCAGAAGATGGTACTACAGCAACATTTACAATTGTATTAAATGCACAACCAACTACAGATGTAGTTTTAAATATTACTAGTGGAAATACTGAAGAAGTTACCCTAGATAAAGCTACATTAACGTTTACAAATGCCAATTGGGATACTCCACAAACAATTACTGCAACAGGTGTAGATGATACTTTACAAGATGGAAGTATAGATGTAACAATTAGCGTTTCTGTTAATGATATAAATTCTGACGATGCCTATGACCCAGTAACTGATGTAACTAAAATAGTTACCAATGAAGATGATGAACTACCAAATTTAGTAATTAATGAATTTCAAGCAGATCCAGATGAAACAAACGGAGATGCTAATGGTGATGGTTCAGTAAGTACTTCAGAGNATGAATTTATAGAAATTTATAATGCATCAGGAGGTGAATCGAATATTGGTGGTTACACCATTGAGGATGCTACTGGATTAAGACATACATTTCCTAAAGGAACTATTATACCTACTACAGGAACTATTGTTATTTTTGGTGGAGGTACCTCAACAAATATACCTTCACTAACACAAACTGCATCAGCAGGTTTCTTAGGTCTTAATAATGGAGGAGATACAATAACTATAAAAGATGCTAATGGCACAACTATTACTTCTTACACCTATGCTAGTGAAGGAGGTAATAATATCTCATTAGCAAGAGATCCAGATTTTACAGGTAACTTTGTTACACATCATAATGTAACTGGTAATGGAAGTGTTTTATTTTCTCCAGGGAGAAATAATACAAGTAATACAGGTTTTTATAAAACATGGTCTGGAACCACAGATAATAATTGGAATACTACAACTAACTGGATAGATAGTAGTAATCCGTCTGGAACTTCTGATAATATTTTAATTCCTACTGGTATAACCAATTACCCAACCGTAAGTACTGCTGTAACTATTAACTCCTTAAATATAGCTTCAGGAGGAACTTTGAAAGCTACAAATACTTTTACCGTAAGTTCAGCTACTTTCAATAGAAATTTTTCTAATGGCTCTCAATGGTATTTAATATCATCACCTATTGTTGGGGAAACTTATGATGCAAATTGGGCAACATCCAACTCTATTCCTACAAGCAGCCTAGATACAGATAATATTGGTTTGAGTTGGTATGATAATACATCTTCTGATATAGACACAGATAATGAAGGTTCAGATACAGCAACTGGTCATTGGAGATATTTACAAACAGACGATAGTAATAATGGAACTTTTGGTAAAGGTAAAGGATATGGAATTATAAGATCTGGTAGTGGTCTAATCTCTTTTACGGGAATAGGGATTTACACTTCTACACAAACTACAACTATTACTTATGGAACATCCAATCCTAATAATTACAATTTGGTAGGTAATCCTTTCACATCATTTTTAAATTTAGGAAGTTTTTTTACAAGTAACAATACAGCTAATCTTATTGGTGGAACAGTTTGGTTTTGGAATGGAAGCTCTTATGATGCAAAAATGTCAGGTATTACAGAAGATACTAATTTTGAAATTGCACCAGGACAAGGATTCTTTATAGAAGCAGGAACTGCTGCAACGAGTTCAGATAATATAAGTTTCGATATTAGTGGCACAGATCATCATAGTACTGAAACATTTCAAAAATCAAGTAAAATAACATCTTCAATCTATCTAAACGTAAATGATGGCATTAATAATAGATATGCCAAAATTTATTATGTAGATGGAACTACAAAAGGTTTTGATAATGGTTTTGATGGTAAATTGTTTGGAGGAGTTTCTCATAATTTTGCAATTTACTCCAATCTGTTAAACGATAATACTGGGAATAAATACCAAGTACAATCTTTACCAAATACAGNTTATGAAAACATGGTAATTCCTATTGGACTAATTTCAGTAGCGAATTCAGAGATTNCTTTTTCTGCTGAAGTAAATAATTTACCAAATGGTTTAAAAGTTCNATTAGAAGATAGAGCAACAGGTAAGTTTACAAATTTAAATGAGGCTAATTATACAGTCGTTTTAAATGAAAAACAAGATGGTTCTGGTAGGTTTTTTCTACATACTTCTCATAAGACGTTGTCTGTAAATTCAGATATATTAACTACAGCAAGTATTTATAAAGTTAACAATCAAACTTTAAAAATAAACGGTTTAAAAACTGGTAATGCTTCTATAGCTATATATAACATTTTAGGTAAACAAATTTTAAATAAAAACTTACAACCTACATACTCTTTTGAAGTTGCACTACCTAATATGTCTACTGGTGTTTATGTTGTAAAATTATATACAAAAGAGGGGCAACTATCAACCAAAATAATGATAGACTAACTTACACGAATTAAACAATGGCAAAATATGAACAACAAAGAACAAAATAACGATACTATTTCTCGTAAAGAAGCTATAAAAAAAATAGGTAATTACAGTAAATATGTTTCTTTAACA
>JGI26082J51739_10002219_pt1 | contig 11928 bp, 10 predicted proteins | sample SaaInl5LU_22_DNA_FD_51739 | JGI IMG/M metagenome (IMG submission 51739)
TCTGAGGCGCCCTAGGCGCCTTTTTTATTGTTTAAATTCATCGAATTAACTTCACTCTCCAGCTTTTAGCGCTTCAAGCTCAGCAGAAGTAGCGGGTCGCACACTGATGACTTCAACGTCAAAATTAAGCGTTTGACCGGCGAATGGATGATTCAAATCAACATGCACCTTGACGTTATCAAGCGCTGTTATACGACCAAGCATCGACTCACCCTCATGATCTTCAAGATTAACAAGCATACCTTTACGAAGACCTGGAAGATCAGCAAACGCTTCACGCTCAACAACCTCAAAGAGCTCCTCGTCACGCTCACCGTACCCACGTTCTGGCGGCACCTCTACTTGAAAATGATCGCCACTGGCATGGCCTTCAAGCGCCTGCTCTAAACCGGGCACTAGCATGGCATGCCCATGAATATAGGTTAGAGGCTCGTCATTTCGCGAACCGTCCTTAACTTCAGAGTCATCAACTAGCGCGTAATGAAATTCAACAAAGCAATCTTTAGTAATATTCATAAATCCGTTCCTAATCAGGGCTGTAGACGCTCAACATGCCAACCAGTATCCGTCGCGGTGTACCTAAAGCGATCATGTAAACGACTGGCACGTCCTTGCCAAAATTCGTAACCTTGGGGCATTAAACGAAACCCACCCCAGTTATCGGGGCAATCTACACTCGTTTGTTTTGACAAACTTTCAACCTGCTGTTCTAGCAGCTCACGCCCAGCAATAGGTCGGCTTTGCTGCGAAGCAACTGCCCCAATTTGCGAGCCAATTGGGCGGGATTTAAAGTATTCAATACTCTCTTCTCGCGACACTCGGCTTACCAAGCCACGAATGCGAACCTGTCGCTCGAGCGCTTTCCAATAAAAGAGTATCTCTGCCTGAGGGTTATCATCTAACTGCCGGCCCTTTTCACTCTGGTAGTTAGTAAACCAGGTGAAACCGCGCTGATCAAAACCTTTTAACAGCACAATCCGAGCGCTAGGAAAAGCGCTTACATCGGCCGTTGCAAGTGTCATCGAGGTAGCATCGCCTGGATCTGCAGCGAGCGCTTGATCCATCCAATGACTAAACTGTAAAAGTGGATCGACATGTAGTTGTGAGCGCTCCAATCCAGCCAACTCATACTCACGTCTTACACGACTAACATCAGCATTATCACCCATATACCCTCCTATCTTTTAATGGCGCTAACTATATACTATTCAGGCACAAGCAGTGCATGGAGAGTACATGAAGTTTGGCCTTAGCTCATTTTTAGCGATCAGTCTTATATTAGTCAGCGGTTGTGCACCTTTGGCAAATAAGGAAATACGACTGCAAAACCTAGCGAAGACTGAAGTCGATATGATTATTGACCAGCACATAAACGTGATACGCGACTTAAGCCGCGAGCTCACGGTGAAACTATACAAACGAAATCCGCGCGAACTGACAAAAGCGGCACCGGGAACAACTGTAAATGATCGGCTAGATCAGCTACTCGGTAAACCCCGCCCTATTCGTCACCCCGAACTCAACAACCTCTATGCACTTGATGCACTACCGCTCGCTTTTGATCCAAATTTTACTGGCGATCGCATATTTGCGCTCATGGTTGCAATCACGGGCATGCTTCATTCGAGTTACAACTATCGTGATGAGTTTTTCATACTCGATGAGATCGATCATCAGAAGCTTTACAATAGCGCCCGAAATTTAGAGAAGATCGCCTGGATGCTCCATAATATGCGTAATGCTGATGGCGAGCCCCTCATCCTTAGTGACAGTATGAACATAAAGCTAATCAATCTGAGTTACGCACGCATCTTTGGAAAACTGATTGCAACCCAAGACATGATGGCTGAGATAACAGCGACGTCAACAGATAGATCCATAACGCGTATCGTACAGGGTGTAGCAACAGCNCCTTTCCTGCCGATCTAATCGAGAAGTTTTATCTCCACTATTTTGTGGTTGTTGTTTAGCTTCAANGTTAGATCAGCGCGCGAAGGTAGCTCTTCCAACATCCAGCGCGTCAAGCGTTCATAGTGGGCGATAAATCGACCAATCTCTTCGGTGTTCATAATTCGAAGAGGGTCACTTGGTTGACGATCCTCGTAAATGATTGCAACACGCTCCTCCAGTTTTAACTCCTGCTCTGCACGCCAATGGAAAACCGCTTCCATACTGGGCACCTGCAAACAGATCAGCAGATCGATCTGAGAAAACAGCGCTTGATAGGGGCCCGCGAGCTGTTTGTTCACATACCGGCGCCAGATACAATCGGGGTCCTCTTCACGCTCCAGGTCATTGACCGGTGACAGCAGCATAGATTCAGACTGAGCCGCTGCACTCATACACCAACCNTCAAAAATAATGACATCNGCACGGCCTTGAAAGTCGTGCCATGCATCTTCATGACAGCGCTCATCTGTCGATTTATCGAACATCGGAATTCGCGTAATCTGATCATCCGTTGCACTCTTTAACTCAGTTAGAAGCCTCAGTCCCAGTTGAACATCATGTGTACCGGGTACACCTCTTGTCAGCAACATTGGGTGAACTGTTCGCGCTAAGGCTTCACGCTCAGCACGGGTTAAATAGATATCATCTATAGACATTCCAACAACACGAAGGTCGAAGGCCTCAGTTAAAACCACCTCTAACAGATTAAATAAACGTGCTTTTCCCGAGCCTTGAGCACCATTAATACCAAGTACAAGTGGTTCGCCTTCAGGCTTTTTCTCAAGCACCCAGCAAGCAATCGGTACATAGATTTTCTCAAACAACTCCTCTAAGCCAAGATCAACCTGCAAGTTTTTAATCGTATTTGAGAATGCTTTATTAAGGCCTTCTAGCGCTTTATCGCGCTGTGCCTGATCAAGTGGCAGGCGATGTTTTGGCCATTCAGTTAACAGGGCCATCAGACCGCTCCTCGCCTTAAAAAATTAACTACGGGCTCTATCTGCTCTTCTGTCATCAGAGAAGGCGCATGACCCACCCCATTGATTGTAAATAATTCCATTAATGGATGCGTCTCTCTCATACGCTGTGTAATGTCGGTCGTTAGCAGGTCAGACTCAAGACCGTGGATCACTAAGCAGGGTTGATTGATCATCTTCCACAGGGACCATAGCTCTATGGTTGAGTTTGAATGCAGGCGCGTATTGAATGCAATTTTCGGGTCGTAATGCAAGGTATAACCGCCCTTCTCGAGTTCACGACTGCCGTAATCTGCTAAGCGATACCACTGTTTATCCGTCAAGCCTTGAAAGCTTTTGTAAGTGTCCCGAAGATAGAATTCAACCTCAGCCAAAGTGCTAAATTCAGGTGGGCTAGCATAGTCTGCAATCCGCGCAAGGGCTTGTTGAGGGAGCTCTGCGCCTATGTCGTTTAGAACAAGCTGGCCAATTAAACTCTTTGGTTCTGCTGCCAATAGCATACCCACCAGGCCACCTAAGGATGTACCGAGCCAATGGACATTCGAACGATTTAAATGCAAGAGTAGCTCTTTGATGATTTTTGCGTAGTTCTGCGGGTTATAGTCCTCTGCCTGATTCAGCGGATCGCTTAAACCGCGCCCCGGTAGATCTATAGCTAGAACAAAATACCCAGGGTTAATTGCAGCACTCATTTCATCAAAATCCCGGCTATGGCGCAGTAAACCGTGAACGCATACAAGAGTCCTTTTCGCGTCCGGATCGCCCGAACACCAATACGCAAGCGACTTTTCGTGGCCTAAGTCATCAAATTTAAAATATTTCAGCAGCAAATTTTCACCCTCTCAAGCCACTCAATTGTTACAAACTTAGCGAAATAGATTTCTTCAAAGAACCAAAACCCAAACCGCACAATTTGTCGTAACTTGAAATCTTGTCATTGGCTATCAGCACTGAGGCATCGGGTCTATTCGACGCGATGCGTGTAAGTGTATGATTTTAGCAGGACAACGAGTGTCTGATTCATTTAATATGCGAAGTTGTTGTTTCATTTATTTACCGGAGATTTAACACAGGTGCGACTCGTTAAATGGGTACTTCCGCTTCTTATTCTTGGCGGTGCAGCGTTCATCTTTTTACAGTTGAAGGCATCCAAGCCTAAGCTCCCTCCACAGACGCCGCAAGAGCGTGCTTGGACGGTGCTTGCGACCACCGCTGAGCCGAAAGCACAATCACCGCGAATAGAGTTGTACGCCGAGATAGAGAACCCACGTCAGGTAACACTTAAGGCCTCTATTGATGCAGATGTTGCAGCCGTAGCGATGCGCGAGGGGGCCCGATTCGCTCAAGGTGAACAACTTATTAGCCTTGACACGCGCGAGATCGATTTTCAGATCCAGCAACAACAGGCTCAGCGTGATGCCCTTAGCGCCCAGCTAGAAGCGGAAAAGCTGCGCCATCAAACCGATCTTCGCGCACTCGACATCGAACAAGAGATTTCGCGTATTTCGCAGCGCTCACTGGAGCGTCAAACTGACCTCTCAAATCGCAACCTCGCTAGTCGTGAACAACTAGACTCAGCTGAACTTAATCTTGCGCAACGACGGTTAAATTTGATCGCTCGAGAGCAGTCAATCGCAGACCATCCTAATCGAGTGGCTCAACTCGAGGCGTCCATTGCTCAGGTGCAAGCGCAACTCGATAGCCTTCAACTTGATCGCGATCGGGCAGAAGTCAGCGCCCCATTTGAAGGTCGACTAAGCCGTTTAAGTGTATCAACGGGCGATAGAGTTCGAAGCGGCGACAGCCTAGCGATAATCTACCCGAGTAGTGAGTTAGAGGTGCGTGCCCAGCTTCCGCTCAGAATCCTGCCGCTAGTTAAAGATGCAAACGGCAATATTAAAGAGATGAACGCGAGTATTCTAATTGACGGCCGTGAAATGCGTTTAAAGCTTGACCGTCTAAGCGCAGAAGTCACACCCGGAAGCGCGGGGGTAAACGGCATATTTCGCTTTACTGATTCGACTTACGCACCAGAGCCCGGGCGTACACTCAGCATGCAGTTGAATCTACCGCCTATTGATAACCTTATAGCGCTCCCTCCGGTGGCACTCTACGGCACTGATCGTGTCTATCGTGTGACAGAATCACGCTTAGAAGCTGTCAGCGTTCAACACTACGGTGATGGGGTAACAGCCGAGGTGATCCACTTGTACTCGTTCGCAGCGACCAGATAGCTACTGGAGACTCTATTATTACGACACAATTACCTAATGCTGTTAGCGGCATGCTTGTTGAGGTACGCGAGTGAGCAGCAGCACGAAGCACAGCGGTTCATAAGCCTATTTGCTACACACAGGGTTGCTGCTAACCTACTGATGGTGCTGATGATCGCCGCTGGAATTTTGGGCATCAATCGTCTTAATGTGCAGTTTTTCCCCACGTTCGACCTTGATATAGTCACAGTCAGTATTCCCTGGAGCGGTGCCAGTGCCGAGGATGTTCAAACATCATTAATTCTTCCCGTCGAGGAGGAGCTGCGTGCGATTGACGGTATCAAACGCATGTTTGCTACCGCGCGTGACGGCAGTGCATCTTTTCGATTAGAACTCGAAGAGTCGGCCGATCGCGATTACGTCTTGTCTGAAACAAAACAGAAAATGGATGGCGTACAAGCTAGCCTACCAAGTGATGCAGACTCTGCAATAGTTCAGCTTGTAACACGATACGACAATATCGCCGACGTTATTGTGACCAGTGATCGTGCAGACATTGTTGAATTGCGCCATCTTGCACGCGATTTTGAACAAGAGCTCCTTTCGCGGGGTATTCGTAAAATCGACTTTACAGGGATGCCAAAACAGGAGATTGCGCTGCAAATCTCGCCAGACGCCCTTGATCAAATGGGTATGACACTTCCCCAGATNGCTTCAGTTATTCGTTCAAAGTCAGTTGATCTTCCAGCCGGTACGGCCGCGAAAAATGATGGCGCGCGCCAGATTCGAAGCCTGGGGCAGCAGCGTACCGAGGAGGGTTTTGCAAACTTACCACTGATAACCCAAGGTCAGGGCGAGCTCGTTCGTCTCGGTGATGTCACACTTATAGAGCGTCGCGATCAAGAGAATCAGGTGAGGCTCTTTTTTGATGGTCAGCCTGCCATTGTCCTCAGCTTAAAGAGAACCGAGTCCGAGGATAGCCTTGACGCTGCAAAGATACTCAACACCTGGCTTGAAGATACTCGTCCAACACTGCCACAGGGTGTTGAGTTGCGTACCTACAACGAAACCTGGACTCTCATCAGGGATCGCATAAACCTGCTGGTTGAAAATGGTATTAGCGGCCTGATTCTTGTTGTAGCTATTCTTTTCTTATTTTTAAACGGACGCGTAGCCCTATGGGTAACGGTCGGTATACCTGTCTCTTTCTTAGCGACGCTTGCAGTGCTCTACCTTATCGGGGGCACTATTAATATGATTTCGCTATTCGGCCTTATTATGGCGTTGGGAATAATCGTTGATGATGCGATAGTTGTCGGTGAGGACACGCTCGCTCACGCACAGGCCGGCGAAAGTGCACAGCGATCTGCTATTGGCGGCGCTCTACGCATGCTGGCGCCGGTTACGGCATCCTCTATGACCACCATCGCGGCATTCCTTCCGCTTATGATGATTGGCGGCATAATTGGCAATATTCTTATCGACATTCCCATCATTGTTATCTGTGTGATCATTGCATCGCTATTTGAAAGTTTTTTCATTTTGCCGGGACATCTTCATCATAGCCTTGCCAAGGCAGATGCTGTTAATCCATCTAAGATGCGGCAAAAGCTTGATCGCGGTTTTGAGTATTTTAAAGACAAGATATTCCGCCCAATGGTAGAGACCGCAATTAGTTTTCGCTGGAGCTCAATCGCAATCGCAATTGGTATTCTTGTATTCAGTATCGGTCTGTTGGCTGGCGGGCGAATAAAATTCAACTTCTTCCCTGCCGTTGAACAAGACACTATGAACGCCAATGTTCAATTCGCTTCGGGTACTGACTCTGCTTATGTGATGGATTTTTTGAATCACTTAGACCTTACACTAGAACAGACAGATGAAGCGCTTGGCGGCGATATTCTGAAGATGAGTTTACAGCGCCTACACACCGCACGATTTACTGCCAATGGCAGTTCCTCCATTGGTGAAGAGCTCGGTTCACTTTCGGTTGAGCTAGAACCTGGCGATCACCGCAGCGTCGCTACAAGCGAATTTATCAAAGCATGGCGTGAGCGTATTCAGCTACCAGCGGGTATTGAGAAGTTCTCAATCGATGTTGATCAAGGGGGGCCACCCGGTAAACCTGTTGAGGTTAAATTGTCCGGCAGTAATATTCAGGTATTGAAACAGGCATCGCTTGAGCTTCAGCGCGAGCTCAAACGCTATTCGGGTCTTAGCAATATTGATGACGATCTTCCCTACGGTAAGTCCCAACTGATTTACAACCTGACGCCTGCGGGTGAGAGCGCAGGTCTTACACTCGAGCAGGTCGGAAGACAACTACGCGCAGCCTTCGATGGAATCGAGGTACAGAACTTCTTTGAGGGGCGCGATGAAATAAGCGTTCGACTGATGATGAGTGACGACCAGCGTAATCGTCTAAGTACACTTACCGCCTTACCTATCGTACTACCTGATGGCTCAACAACACCGGTCAGTAATGTTCTGGAGTTCACACCGCGTCAAGGCTTTGACTCCTTACAACGCATCGACGGTCTGCTCTCAATTAACGTGGCAGCCGACCTAGATGAAACAGTCGCAAACGCAAACGAGATAATCGCTGATCTGCAAGCGACTGTGATGCCTGATCTACTTGGACGCTATGGAGTAGAAGCAAGTTTTGAAGGTAAAAGCCGTGATCAACGTGAAACCTTGGCTGATATGGGCACAGGTCTCGTCATTGCTCTGGTATTAATATACGTCATTCTCGCTTGGGTATTTTCCTCATACAGCTGGCCAATTACCGTAATGTTAGCAATCCCTTTAGGGCTAACCGGTGCTGTGCTTGGCCACTATGTAACGGGTCTGGATCTCACCATACTCTCACTGTTCGGCTTTTTTGGACTATCCGGCATTGTAATTAACGACTCGATCGTTCTAGTTACTTTTTACAAGAAGTTGCGTGAGAGAGGCCTCGATATGCATGAGGCGGTTGTTGAAGCTGCCTGCCAACGCCTTAGAGCTGTTCTTTTGACATCGTTAACGACTATTGGCGGACTAACGCCAATATTGTTTGAAACCTCTCTACAGGCACAATTCCTGATTCCGATGGCGACCTCAATCGTGTTTGGACTTGCTTACGGTACATTGCTGATCCTTATCGTGGTGCCTTCACTACTGACGATTGTTGAGGGTTCACGTTTAAAAATGGGACTCAAACCCGTTGCTCAGACAGATGCCACCACTCTCGCTTAGGAATTTATAGGCGTCCCCCATTTCATAGCGATCCAGTATGGAATGGGGGGTACAGCATTTATCCTAGTGTGCTGATCAGGTATACTTTGCAGCTTAAATTTTTATGCATACTCAAGCCTTAGTGCGACTTTCACAGGATAAATTTATGAACGCGGATTTAGCCTCGCTGCAGCCCTACCCATTTGAAAAGCTGGCGGAGTTATTAGGCAAACTGACTCCACCCGCCGGGCTTGAGCATATATCCTTGGGCATTGGTGAACCTAAACACCCTGCGCCAGAGTGTGTTACCTCAGCCTTGAATGCGAATGTAAACCTAGTTGCCAACTACCCGTCAACAAAAGGTGGTTTGGACCTGCGCCAAGCGATTGCAGACTGGTGTACACGACGATTTGGCCTACAAGCTGCCTCACTCAGTGCTGAGCACAATCTATTGCCCGTAAACGGGACACGCGAAGCGATATTCGCTTTCACTCAGATCGCCGTTGAGCGAAAGCCCAATGCACTTGTCCTCTCACCGGACCCTTTTTATCAGATCTATGAAGGTGCGGCCTATTTAGCGGGTGCGACGCCCTATTTTCTACCAACGACTGCACAGAATAATTTTGTACCTGATTACGATGCGATCCCTGAGTCTGTCTGGCAAGATTGCCAACTCTTATTCGTATGCTCTCCAAACAATCCAAGCGGAGCGGTTCATTCACGCGAGCAGTGGTTTAAGCTGGTTGAGCTTGCCGATAAGTATGATTTCATTCTGGCCTCAGATGAGTGTTACTCAGAGATCTATCTAGACGAATCCAAACCACCGATTGGCCTGCTTCAAATTTGCGCTGAGCTTGGTCGCCACGACTATCGTAACTGCGTCGTTTTCCATAGTCTTTCAAAACGCTCGAACCTTCCAGGGCTGCGCTCAGGTTTTATCGCCGGAGACGCTCGTTTAATGAAGCCCTTTTTGCTCTATCGCACATACCATGGCTGCGCTATGCCGTTACAGGTGCAAAAGGGCTCTATAGCTGCTTGGAATGATGAAGCACATGTGTTCGAGAACCGTGAGCAGTATCGCAAAAAGTTTGAAGCTGTCCTTGAGATTCTCTCGCCTGTGATGGATGTAAAGATGCCTGAAGCTAGCTTCTATCTTTGGGCGCCAACCCCTATAGCGGATGACGTCTTTAGCGCTGGTCTTTACGAACAGCAAAATCTTACGGTATTACCGGGTCGTTATCTGTCGCGTGAGACACCTGATGGGCTTTACCCGGGTGCTGGTTACGTTCGTCTTGCATTAGTCGCTACGGTTGATGAGTGCGTAGAAGCTGCATGGCGCATACGTCGTTATATCGAATCACTTTAACAAACGAGTAGTGACATGAAAGTTTACGGTATCCCGAATTGTGGAAGTGTAAAGAAAGCGCGGGTATTGCTCGAAGAGCATAACCGCCAATATGAATTTATCGATTTCAAGAAACAGCCTCCAACCCCAGAACTCATTAAGGATTGGATTTCGCAGGCAGGTATGGATCTTGTATTGAATAAGCGCGGGACGACCTGGCGCACGCTTGAAGAAGCTCAAAAAGCACTGACAGCTGAATCAGATTTAATCGCATTGATGGCACAGCACCCCTCGCTTATAAAACGCCCCATTATCGAGACAGGCAGCGCGCTGCTTGTTGGCTTCGATGCGAACAAGATTACCGACAGTATTTAACCTTTAAGTAGATGAGGAAAACGATGACTAACTTCGCACTTGGCCTAGGTGTAGGCACAAAATCAGCAGCAGGTGATTGGCTTGAGATTTATTACAACACGCCCATTCTGAATGCAGATGTCAAACTTGTTGACGCAGTTGCAGCCGTCGTTGGCTATTCAGGTGGAAACCAAGCCATTGAACTTGATGCGGCTAAACTTAAAGGGCTTGAAGCGGCATTTCTAAGTGTTGGAGCTGAGGCTCAAGCGCAGATTACTGAGGTATTAGAAGGGACATCACAACCACTGGTAATCTGTATTTTAGAAACAGATGCAGCGCCAGCGACTACCGCTGAGGTATACCTCAAACTTAGCCTCATTTCACACCGTTTAGTGAAACCTCACGGCCAGAATCTTACCGGTATTTTTGGCCTACTGCCCAATGTAGCCTGGACGAGCGAAGGCGCTATCGCCATTGATGAACTGGCTGCGCGCCAATTAGCTGCTCGCTCACAAGGTCGCATATTAAACGTTCAATCAGTCGACAAGTTCCCGCAAATGAGTAATTACGTAGTACCTGCCGGCGTTCGAATTGGCGATGCTTCACGTATACGCCTAGGTGCTCATGTTGGCGAAGGTACCACTGTAATGCATGAAGGCTTTATCAACTTTAATGCCGGCACACTGGGTGTCAGCATGGTTGAAGGTCGAATATCGGCTGGCGTCGTGGTGGGGAATGGATCTGATCTTGGCGGTGGTTGCTCTACCATGGGTACACTATCGGGTGGTAATAACGTGATTATTTCTGTCGGTGAAAACGCGCTACTGGGTGCGAATGCCGGCCTTGGCATCCCCCTAGGTGACCGCTGCACGTTAGAAGCGGGGCTATATGTCACGGGTGGATCTAAGGTGACCATTCTTGATGACAAAAACAACGAAGTTGCAACCGTTAAAGCGTCTGAGCTTGCTGGCAAATCGGACCTTTTGTTCCGACGCAACTCCCAAAATGGCCGTGTTGAAGTAAAAACCAACAAATCGGCGATTGAGCTTAACGCAGAGCTGCACTCGCACAACTAAGACGATGTGTTATCGCTTAAACTGCTGTTTAGCGCGATAACATTTTTCTTAGGTTAATAACTAGGCCGCCCACTGGGTGGCTTAGAGTGCATACCCATTAAGATCGGTACGGGATCTCCTAGAATGACACCACTGAGCGAAACTATTGAACTTACCTGTGACCTAATCAGTCGCCAATCGGTTACTCCTGAGGACGATGGTTGCCAAGCTATGATGGCTGAAAGACTTGAGCGACTGGGGTTTGAAGTAGAGTCAATGCCATTTGAGGAGGTTACTAACTTCTGGGCAAGACGCGGCACAACAGAACCCGTTCTCTGTTTTGCCGGTCATACAGACGTCGTACCGACCGGTCCAGTCGAGAAATGGCAGTCCCCACCCTTCGTACCCACGTTTAAGGATGGCATGATATACGGTCGTGGAGCAGCTGATATGAAAGGTAGCATCGCTGCCTTTATGACTGCACTAGACCGATTCATTGCAGCTCATCCAGACCATGAAGGATCCATTGCTCTGCTCATTACTAGCGATGAGGAGGGTCCCTACGTCAACGGCACTACGCGCGTAATTGATACCCTCGAAGCACGAAATGAGAAGATCACCTGGGCAATTGTGGGTGAACCCTCTAGCACTGATAAAGTGGGCGACGTAATTAAAAACGGGCGTCGTGGATCACTAGGCGCAACGCTAAGAGTCAAAGGAATCCAAGGACATGTGGCCTACCCNCACCTAGTGCGCAANCCCATTCACGAGTTTGCGCCAGCGCTAGCCGAGCTTGCATCGACTGAGTGGGACAAGGG
>JGI26082J51739_10002224_pt1 | contig 11916 bp, 12 predicted proteins | sample SaaInl5LU_22_DNA_FD_51739 | JGI IMG/M metagenome (IMG submission 51739)
TTCTTCTAGAACATTCAGCATGCTTGCTATTGTACCGCCAGATGCACCACCTTTAATTTTTCGAACGCGCATTTTAATTTGAAAGGCAGGTTTGCCGGTGGTTTCAATAGCATGCTGTTGTAATGCATATACCCCTAAATCCGATGGGATTGAATCAAAACCAGCACTGTTGATAATACGTGCACCAGACGCTTTGGCAGACATTTCGTACTTGTCTAGCATCGCTTTTATCCACTGCGGTTCACCGGTCAAATCACAATAATCCGTACCAGATTCGGCGCATACTTTAATCAAGGTTTCACCATATAAGGCATAGGGACCTACAGTTGAAATAACGACCTTGGTTTGTGCACACATGTTAGTTAAGGCTGCTTCATCATTGGCATCAGCGATAATATGCTCGATATGGGGTAAATTGTTCTGAGCTTTGACTGCTAGGAGTTTTTGTTCGCTGCGCCCAGCTATGGCCCATTTGATAGGCTCGGCATCTTGCTTTGTTGTATATTCTGCCAGGTATTCCAGCATTATTTGACCTACAAAAGAGGTTGCTCCGTAAATAATAATATCGAAAGGGGGTGTCGACTCGGACATATGTTTTCCTTAATACCCAGTAAAGTTAATGACAATATGGGCTAAGTGTACAATACTCATGGACAGATAAAATAAGTATGAGTTTGATTGCCTATCATTTATTTGAATATATACAATGGAGTTTGACTGATGACACAAAGCAATCGCGCGTTTGCACTTTGGGTAGACAGACAAGACATCTGTGATATTCGGGTAGTAGAGATGAAATCGGTACCATTGTTACCAGGACAAATTCGTATCAAAATTGCACGATTTGGATTGTCAGCTAACAATATTACATATGCGGTGACAGGCAATACATTCGGGTATTGGGGTTTTTTCCCCGCGGATGATATGAATGATACATATGGAATTGTGCCTTTATGGGGATTTGCTGATGTGGTTGAATCGGCTCATTCGGGCGTGCCTGTTGGTCGCCGGATCTTTGGTTATTTACCCATGGCATCTCATTGGATTCTGCAGGCTGACAAGGTCAATGAACAAGGTTTTGTTGATACTCTACCTAGCCGTAAAAGTAATTCACCGGTATACGATAGTTATTTATATTGTGGATCTGACCCTAATTATGATCCTGCGAGAGAAGTGTGGCAAGCGAACTTTAGGCCGTTGTTTTTAACATCGTTTGCGTTAGCACACTATATAGCCAGTGAAACGGTGGAAACGGCGTCTACGATAGTGCTTACCAGTGCATCGAGTAAAACGGCTATCGGCTGTGCGATGTTGTTAGCTAAAATGCCGCATATAGATGTGGTGGGATTAACGTCTTCAGATAATGTCGCGTTCGTCGAAAACCTCGATTGCTATGATGAAGTATTAGAGTACGGTCAAGTGCCTAACATGCGCTACAAAACCCCAGTTTGGGTATTAGATTTTGCTGGCAATAAAGCATTATTACAACAACTCCAAGAAATCTTTGACCATCTACACCATACTACCTTATTTATTGGTATTACTGACATCGAAGCTCAACAAAATAAACCAGTAGGTAAGCTAAAAGGTGAGGTGTTTTTTGCGCCTGAACACATCAAGTTACTCTCTAAATTATGGGGGCATGAGCGATTTATGCGCGAATACGGTCATGCTTGGCAACAGGTTGTTCAAGGCATTGAGGCACAGTATTGTATCGACGATTTTTCTGGTGTTGATGCACTGATACTACGCTATCAACAACTAGTAAAAGGTGAGATCCCGCCCAATAAACTCCTCTTTGGTGAATTTTAAGGAATCCTCATCATTTACTCTAAGACTCTTTCCACCAATGTGTGCGGGATAAAGGCAGTCCTGAATGTTGTAACGCATCTTTAAGTAATATGCGGTCATCCTGATTAAGAAACTCACCGATACTTAATCGATAATTATCCAAGCACAACACAATATCAGGTAAATGCCAATCACGTTCGGTTTCTTTGATTTCAAAGCTGAGAAGTTCTCTGTGATAAGTTCTAGCTACTTCGCGTCTTTGTATCCCCGATTCAATTAATACCTGATCTGCGGTTATTGTAATTATTTGTTGAGCAAAGCCTTGGCGGCAAATGCGGTACATAAAATAGGCAAATAAACCGACTTCAAGACCCGCAAAAGGTAAAATGATCCACGCACCAGCCATAGTCCAGCCTATTGCAATACTCATGACAAGCAACACCATGATAGTAATGACTAGCTTAGTTTCTCGCCAGCTAGCCGATTGATTGGGTGATAGTTTAATCACTGTGAACAGGGGTGTTTGTTTAATCGTTACCATATTTTTTAATTGTGTTGTTAACTCAGTTAGGGATAATGCCTGTGTTGGCAAGGCTAGCGTTATTCAAATAATACATAAAGCCGTTAAATATTTAATCTTCATTCACTATAACAAGAATAAAAAGCAACATGCGCATAAAAAAACGCTTAATACTATTATTGATACTCTTAATAAGCTTGATCGGTTTGCTTTTACAGCAACCTGAACCTATTACTGTTTTTATCGAGCAGAGTCGCTTTGTGCTACTAGGCGTTGTCGGTGCAATATTTGCTAATGCTACTGGTGCCGGTGGTGGGGTGATTTTTGTACCCATTTTTAATCAACTTAATCTTGCTTCAACGGAGATTGTTGCGACAAGTTTTGCTATTCAGTGTTTTGGCATGGTCGCTGGTAGTATTGCATGGCGTGATCACTATCTAAAATCTAAATACGCAAATACGCATAGTCATTCTATTTGGGCGGTGCTACCTAAATTATTACTGCTTACTGTTCCGTATGCTATTGCTGGCATTTGGACAGTGCAATATAGTCCGTTGCATACGTGGATAAGTTCTGCAGAAGACTGGTTACATTGGGTCTTTGGTTCTTTTTCTATATTCTTAGCATGCGCTATATTCGCATCATTAAGTCGGCTCAAAGCAAAAGAACACGCACAAAAAATAACCACATTTGATTGCATTGCTTTAGCGGTAACTGCGTATATTGGCGGGCTGATTACAGCGTGGTTATCAGTGGGCGTTGGCGAATTGGTTGCGGTATATTTAATTTTACGGCGCTATAGTGTCACATTGAGTATTGCGGTTGCGGTTATGCTCAGTGCATCGTCGGTGTGGGGCGGTGTATTATACTATGTTGTTTCTGATGTTGTTTCTAATATTGTTTCAAGTGCTTTTTTCGATATGTTTACCGGCAAGAGTATGATTATCTATCCGATTGCTTGTTTTGCTGGCATAGGCGCGATTATTGGGGGAAGTGTCGCGAAATACATTGTGTTATGGCTCAACCCCTATCAGGTTAAAGTNTTTTTCGCAGGTTGGGTGTTGTTGATGGGCATTGTTAATATGCCCATATTTAGTTAATGATTAAGACGTTATTCGCGTTCGTCCTCATTGATATTTTTATTTTCGCTGTCAATCTCGACTTTGCTATCACTGGGTTGCGCTAACGGCCAGCCGCCTAAGTTTTTGTAGCGATTCATCATAAAACAAAATAACTCGGCTGTACGCTGTGCATCATATAATGCGCCATGCGCTTGTTGTTGATCAAATGGAATCTGTGCAGCTTCACAAGCTTTGATTAATACGGTTTGACCCAGCGTTAACGCAGCCAAAGACGTCGTATCAAACGAGACAAATGGATGAAATGGAGGGCGTTTTACTTTCGTACGGGCCAAGGCGGCATTAATAAAGCCCATATCAAAACTTGCATTGTGCGCCACGATAACTGACCGTTGGCACTCTGCGGCCTTTTGGCTTTTACTGATGGCTTTACACAAGCCTTTCATCGCTTCACTTTCACTTACGGCACCACGTAATGCACAGTCAAGTTTGATGCCATTAAAATCTAATGCTGCTTGTTCAATGTTAGCACCGGCAAACGGTGCCACATGATAGTGAAATTCTTTATCTGGATGCATAATCCCATGTTCATCCATACGGATAGTCACCGCACCAATTTCTAATAATGCATCGGTTTGAGCATTAAAACCGGCAGTTTCAACATCAATGATGACAGGAAAGTAATTACGAAATCGATCTTTTAATTCTGGATGAGACAACACGAGGCCTTAATTTAAATATCTAAGCCACTATTATCGCAATTTCTGTCACGAACTTCTAGCAAAGCTTAGTCGTGATCATTAAACCTTTTTCGTAAATTGACGATAATAGAGTATGTTGTTTGAGAGGTTGCCTGTGATTAGAATATTACATGTATTGGTATTATTAAGTCTGACTGTGGTTTTCCCCAGTTATGCGATTCGGGCTGTTCGTCAATATGCAGCTAAAGTTGAGACTTCTTCTTGGACATTAGATCCGCAATCAAACCGGCTTGAATGTAGATTAATTCATCAAATTTATCGCTTTGGTGAAGCGTCAATTTCAACCCGAATTGCCCAAGGCAATGGCATGGACGTTATTGACCTAGCTTGAAAAAGGGTTGTGGCCAACGTTTCAGTATCAAGATTGGTATAATCAAAATGATACCGTGATGGTCAGCCTTAATGCTGCGAATTTTATGCCAACTTATTAAGATTTTGTAGATTGCACTGCACAGTTATTGCCATATAGCCTAGAAGATATTGCGTTTACTATTTGACATTTAAGCCCAATAGCCACAAATTAACACCGTATGCCAACTTTGGCTTACAAGCAACGCAGGTGTAACGGCCATGAAGAATTAACCAGTGGTGAACGTTGACTTTAATCCTCAGGTACTACTTTTAAAAGCTTTTGCTCAACTTCTACAACGTTTTTACCCATAGCAAACTTAGTACGATTATGGATAAGCAAATCTGTATAAAGCTCCGTTTTTTTTGTATTATAATATTCAATTCATTGCAATAAAGAGTTACGTAAGTCCATATGTTTTCATTTAAATTCGTTCGCTACCTATTAATTGTTCTGTGTTTTATTTTTACCTATACTGCTGTGGGATATGATGGTACAGAAAAAGGTCAATCAACTTCAACAGTGAGCAGTGAGTATTCTGCTAAGGGAATAAATCGTTATCACAATTTAGATGTTATATGGGCTGTGAATGTAGGTGGAGAGGAGTATATAGGAAATGATGGAATTAAATACTTAGCTGATGAACATATCAATGGAGGAAAGCTAGGTAAAATTGATGAAATCTTGGGAACTCAGGATAGCTTTATTTATCAGTCATATAGATTAGGTGATTTTAGCATTGATTACCCAATAGAAAATGGTGAGTACAATCTTGTATTCAAGTTTGCCGAACCTTTTGATGTTGAAATGGATGCTCGTCTGTTTGATGTTATAGCTCAAGACGCAAGGGTCATAAAAAATCTAAATGTTAGGCTTGCTCGCGACGGTAATCATAAATCAGCTTTGGTCACGGCGACAACAGATATCGTTGTTACAAATGGTCGACTAAACATCGGTTTTGAAGCCTCTAAAGGCCGGCCTATCCTTAATGCGTTAGTGGTACGAAAGAAAAATAATGACACTAGAAAATGGAAGTTGGTATGGAATGACGAATTCAATGGTAAAAACCTAGACGATAGCAAATGGACGGTGGATGTATGGCAAGCATTTAAAGTCAATAGTGAAGACCAAGCGTATACTAAGCGTAATAAAAACATAAGATTATCAGATGGTAAACTGGTCATCGAAGCTCATAAAGAAAAATATGAAAACGCTGAATACACATCTGGCCGTATTCACTCCCAGGGGAAAGGGGACTTTTTATACGGTAAGGCTGAAATATTCGCTAAGCTGCCTGCTGGTCAAGGCACATGGCCTGCAATATGGATGTTACCAAGTGATCCCTATAAGTATTCAACTAGCTGTAAACCCAATGAAGATTGGCAAGGAAGTACCACTTGTGACGCATGGCCTAACTCAGGTGAAATAGATATTATGGAACATGTTGGTCATGCTATGGGCACTGTGTGGGGCACTGTTCATAATAAAGCATATTACTGGGTAAATTGGGAGCAAAGAAAAAGTAGTATCCTCAAAAAGAATCTAGACCAAGAGTTCCACCTTTACTCGTTAGAATGGACGCCAGAATATATTCACATATTTTTAGATAATAATCTGTATTTCACTTATGTGAATGAAAATACAGGGTGGAAAGCTTGGCCTTATGATCATCCTTTTCATCTTATTCTAAACATTGCTGTTGGCGGTAACTGGGGAAGAGCCGGAGGACCAATAGATGATTCTATTTTCCCCGTGCAAATGGAAATTGATTACGTAAGGGTTTATCAACTGGATGAGTAGAGATTAAATGTCGTTTATAGGGCTATTTATCTTGGTCTAGTGCATTTTTAATGCACTAGACCAAAGGGAGCTTTATCATTCAGTTTTATCTTTAAACTCACACAAGTCTTCGATAATACAAGCACCACAGCGTGGCTTTCGAGCAACACAGGTATAGCGGCCATGAAGGATAAGCCAGTGGTGTACATCTACTTTAAATTCCTTAGGCACTACTTTTAAAAGCTTTTGCTCAACTTCAACCACATTTTTACCCATAGCGAATTTAGTACGATTGGATACGCGGTCAATATGGGTGTCAACCGCTATAGTCGGCCAGCCAAACGCGGTGTTTAATACTACATTTGCTGTTTTACGACCTACACCTGGCAAAGCTTCCAAGGCTTCACGGTTTTCTGGTACTACTGAACCATGCAAATCAATCAACATTTTACAGGCTTTGTGAACATTCTCCGCCTTGCTGTTAAACAAACCAATGGTTTTGATATAGCTTTTTAGCCCATCAACGCCTAAGGCATAGATTGCTTCAGGTGTATTCGCGACGGGAAATAGTTTATCCGTGGCTTTATTTACGCCAACATCGGTAGCTTGTGCGGAGAGTGTGACTGCGACAAGTAATTCGAATGGTGAGCTATAATTGAGCTCTGTTTTTGGATGAGGATTTTCGTTACGTAAGCGAGTTAGGATCTCGCGACGTTTAGCGTTATTCATAAGACAATCCTGAGTTAACTAGCTTCAGTCGTTACGCGAGCTCGGGCAACCACTTTTTCTTTTTTCGGGGCAAACCAACGAGCCATGCGCGTATCCATAATATTCTTAAGCGCTATAATTAGACCCATGCCGATAAACGCACCGGGAGGAAGTATCGCTAATAAAAATGGTTGCTCCGGCGTAAACAGCTGGATTTTTAAATCAACAGCCCACGCGCCTAGTAACAAATCGGCACCACTAAAGAGACTACCACTACCGATTAACTCACGTATTCCACCTAAAAATACTAAGACCAATGCAAATCCTGAACCCATAATAAAACCATCATATGCAGATTCTTTGACCGGGTTTTTGGAGGCATACGCCTCGGCTCGTCCGATAATGGCACAGTTAGTGACTATCAAAGGGATAAAAATTCCCAATGCAAGATACAGCTCATAGGTATAAGCATTCATGACTAATTGTACGATCGTCACAAAGGCAGCTATAACCATAACAAAAATCGGAATACGGATTTCATTAGGGACAAAGTTACGCACCAATGACACGGTAATGTTAGAGCCAACCAAGACCAATAATGTCGCTAAACCTAAACCAAGACCATTAATCGCTGTAGTCGTCACCGCAAGTAAGGGGCAAAGTCCTAATAATTGTACCAACGCGGGGTTGTTATTCCACAATCCTTGCCATGTTAGTTCTTTAAATTCACTCATGCTCCTCTCCTAGTGGCTCGGATACGTCCAGTTGCTGGAACAATGCNCATTGGTTCGGTGCTAATGCAATATCACGTTGATGAGTTTGAACATAGAGCACGGCGTTTAATACGGCTTTGATAACAGCTCTAGGCGTAATAGTTGCACCGGTAAACGCATCAAATTGGCCACCGTCTTTTTTCACTGCCCAATTATCTTCGCGTCCAGGCACATAGGTTTGTTGATTAAAACTTAATATCCAATCATTAATCCGTAAATCAATTTTATCACCCAACCCTGGGGTTTCTTTATGATCGAGCACNCGAACTCCTGTGACTGTACGTAAATATTGACCAGAAATCCCTATGATCAAACGAATATCACCACTGTAACCGTCAGGCGCAATGGTTTCTATAGCCACGCTAGTAAGTTGTGATTGCGCCGGGGTGCTGGACGATTCTCCAATAATATCTGTAAAGCCTCTGTACGCTTTTAAATCCGCGCCATCGCCTAGCTGCGAGTCTATCGGTAATGTCGCGCAATCATGCTGGATATCGTTACTAAAGCTTCCACTAGGCACAACATCATTAATGACACGTAACAACATGCGTTGTTGCTGTTCGGCTATGGTGTCTTTGGTGCCAAGATAGGTAATGGCAATTAATAGCGTTGTGATTAGCGCAAATGCCCCTAATATTAACGCGTTTTTTTTCGTGTTAGTTATTGAATCAGAATTCATGATTTATGCCCATAAACACGAGGTTGTGTGTAGTAGTCAATTAATGGGACTGCAATATTCATAATCACTACAGCAAAAGCGACCGCATCAGGGTAACCTCCATAGGTGCGAATAATAACTGTCCAAAATCCGATAAGAAGCCCAAAAATAATACGTCCTTTGTCCGTTGTTGAGCCAGAAACAGGATCGGTCACAATAAAAAATGCGCCGAACATGACAGCCCCAGAAAACAAATGATAGATAATTGAGCCAGTTTGATCGGGTGCGAGCATGCTTAAAAATCCTGCGGTTAAGATCACGCCAAACAGCATACTAAATGGCATTTGCCAATTAATGATNCGTTGCTGTAATAACACCAAACCACCGAATAAATAGGCGAGGGCAACACTACTCCAACCATATGACCAACCCCAATCGGAGCTGAAAATAGTTGCGTTCAAGTTTTCAGAGTAAGTCATTCCGCTAAGTAAGCCCGTACGCACAGCATCTAGGGGGGTTGCTTGGGTGATGCCATCAATCCCTAATTGTAATTGCGCTAAGTTATATCCGGTTTGGGTGAAGCCGGTGAAAATCAAACTTATTGCATCAAACAATCCAAATGACGTTTGCGCCATAGTTTGTACTGGGAGCCAAGCTGACATGGAGATAGGAAAGGATATTAATAATACCACGTAACCTGTCATAGCTGGGTTAAACATATTAAAGCCCAANCCACCGTAAAGTTGTTTGACGATAGCGATGGAAAAAAAAGTGCCAATCACAACTAACCACCAAGGTGCCAATGGCGGTAAACAAATACCCAGTAACAGCGCAGTCAAAACAGCAGAATAATCACGTATACCCCGCGAGACGTTTTTCTTACGAAGCTCTAAAATAGTGGCTTCAGTGACGACAGCAGTGAGCATAGCTAAGGTAATTTGAATGATGGTGCCCCAACCAAAAAACCAAGTTTGTGCTATCACTCCTGGAATACAAGCATAACAAACCATTCGCATGACTTGGCCCGTATCACGACGAACACGGTTATGAGGTGAACTTGATAACGAAAACTGCATGAAATTATTTATCCGAATCAGTAGATGAGTTGTTTTGCGCAGCAGCGCGCTTAGCTTTCGCGCGAGCTAGTGCCGCAGCAATTTTATCCTTGGCGTCATTGCCTTTATTATCCATGGTCTTTTTGCGTGCCTCAGCAGCTAGACGATGTTTTTCTTCACGGGCTTGTTTGTCGGCTAATAGACGAGCTTGGCGCGTCTCAAACCGTTCCCGTGCTTTTTCAGATTTTTCTTTTTCTAGGGCAATATGCTTTATATCGGTTTTAGCTTTACGGTAATAGTGCACCAACGGAATTTCGGAAGGACACACATAGGCACACGCACCGCATTCAATACACGCATCGAGATTATAAGCTTGGGCTTTGTCGTATTCTTTGGCTTTACTATGCCAAAATAACTGTTGTGGTAATAAACCCGCTGGACACGCTTCAGCACATAAACCACAGCGAATACAAGCACGTTCATCTTCAATGTCAGGGAGTTCTTGTTTGTCTGGGACCAATACGCAATTAGTGATTTTAACCACAGGAACCGTATCGTTCACTACAGTAAACCCCATCATAGGTCCGCCCATAATAACTTTTTTTACCAACTGTTTACTCGGGTCATAATGAGCTATATCGAGTAAATGACTAATGGGTGTGCCGAGTAATGCCCACACATTTTGCGGCTGAGCCAAAGCTTGACCGGTCAGTGTCACGACACGTTGAACCAACGCTTTACCGTGTAAAACGGCATCAGCAATTGCAAAACAGGTGCCTACGTTGTACATCAAACAGCCAATATCAATCGGTAAACCATCATGCGGGACTTCTTCACCCGTGAGTATTTGGATCAGTTGCTTTTCGCCACCGGATGGATATTTAGTGGGAACACTCGTAATGGTAATGCCATTGTCTTCTAAACAGGCAGTTTTCAGTGCATCCAGTGCTTGAGGCTTATTGTCTTCGACAGCAATAATGATCCGTTTGGGCTTCACGATATGGCGTAAAATATCAATCCCTTGTTTAATTTGCCACGCATGTTCGCGCATGATGCGATCATCGCTGCTAATGTATGGCTCACACTCAACCCCATTGATGATTAAGCATTCAACGGGTTTTTGTGGATTACTTTTTAGATGTGTTGGAAACCCGGCTCCGCCGAGACCGGTTATGCCAGCTTGGCAAATGCGCTCGAGCAGTACAACCTGCTCGACCTTGGTGTAGTCGGTTAGTAGTGGCATTAATTGCCATTGTGCTTGGCCATCAGGCTCAAGGGTAATGGTCATTTCAGGAATACCTGAAGGATGCGCGCTCGGGTGCTGAGTGATCGCTTTAATGATACCGGAAGTTGATGCATGCACTGGCACGGCAAATGGATTACTTGATTGCGTTAACGCCTCTCCCTTAGCGACATGCTGACCGACAACAACACAGATGTTACCTTGGGTACCAATATGCTGTTTAATGGGGATATACAAGACAGGTGGCTCTTGAATCGTATTGATTGGAGTCGTGTTGGATAACGATTTTTGTTGTGGTGGGTGAACACCACCAGAAAAATCAAATAGTCTACCTTGGTTTAATTGGGCGACAACGTGCTCAGCATCAATCATATATTTATTAACCATCACAGTACCTGTTTGATTGGGATGTCACCGACCCCTTTTCCTAATTCCCACTGCCAAGTTTGTGGTGTCGGTTTTACTGGCACCATATCAATGCAATCAACGGGGCAGGGCGCAACACAAAGATCACAGCCGGTACATTCATCGATAATCACCGTATGCATTTGTTTTGATGCACCAATAATTGCATCGACTGGGCAGGCTTGGATACACTTGGTACAGCCAATACATTCAGCTTCACGGATATAAGCAACTTTCTTGACATCCTCAACACCGTGATCGCCATCTAATGGTTTGGGTTCAACCCCCATTAAATCGGCTAGATTTTTAATCGTTGCATCGCCACCTGGGGGACATTTATTAATTTCGTCGCCGTTTGCAATCGCTTGAGCATAAGGTTTACAACCGGGGTAACCACATTGACCACATTGAGTTTGAGGTAGTAGCGCATCGATTTGTTCGACGAGCGGGTCGGCTTCAACCTTAAATTTAATCGCGGAATACCCCAAAATCGCACCGAATATGAGCGCTAAGGTACCAATAATAAGTAGAGCAGTAAGTAAGGTCATTAGAGTTTTACCAAGCCAGTGAAGCCCATGAAGGCTAATGACATTAAACCTGCAGTGATCATCGCAATGGACGCGCCTTTAAATGGCAAGGGTACATCTGCTGCGGCAAGACGTTCACGCATGGCTGAAAATAAAATCAATACTAAGGAAAACCCAACCGCAGCGCCAAAGCCATATATAGCCGATTCCATTAAAGAATGTTGCTCTTTTATATTTAATAAAGCCACACCAAGTACGGCACAGTTAG
>JGI26082J51739_10002227_pt1 | contig 11908 bp, 5 predicted proteins | sample SaaInl5LU_22_DNA_FD_51739 | JGI IMG/M metagenome (IMG submission 51739)
GTTTGCGGGTTACTATGTAGCTAAAGAGCTGGGTTACTACACTGATGTGGGTCTTGACGTTGAGGTTCGAGCCGGCGGTGCGGGTTTGAGCAGTCTGGTAGAGGTCATGGAAGGGCGCGCTGACTTTGGTGTAGGTAATAGTAATATTTTAGCTGAACACATGAAGGGAAAGCCGGTTCAAGCGCTAGCGGCTATTTTTCAATACTCCCCTTCACGCATTATGACACTTGAATCATCGGGTATTGATACGGCAGAAAAACTCATCGGCCACCGTATCATGCTGCGGCCAGGTAATGAAAATTTTGAAATACTAACCTTACTGACACAGCTTAATCTAGTGGATAAGGTCACTCGATTACCCACCAGTTATTCAGTCGATTCGCTAATTAATAAAGAGACCGATGCCTACCATGCCTATGCTAATAATGAGCCTTATGAGCTTGATAATATTGGGTTAGGTTACAACCTTATTGACCCTGCCGACTACGGAATCAATTTTTACGGTGACGTTTTATTCACGCATCAAGATATGGGTTCATCTGACCCGAGTGTGGTGCGCGCGTTTACACAAGCGAGCCTAAAAGGCTGGGAGGAGGCACTTCAGAATCCTGAACGTGCTATAAAAATAGTCGCTCAGTACGCTACACATAAAACACTTTCACACCTACGTTATGAAGCACTTGCTATGCATGGTCATATGCAAACTGATCTTGTGCCTGTCGGCTATATGAATATTGAACGCTGGATTGCTATTAAGGATCTTTTGGTAAGCATTGGCGATATTCCAGCCAATGAAACCCTTGACCTTGATACATTCATTTTTCCCTTAGATCCTGAGCAACTCATCTGGCAAAAATACTGGAAGCTTATACTCCTTGGCGGGGTGGTTTTAGCGATACTTCTTGGTCTGACTGTCATAAGCTATATTCGAGGCCGTCAACTTGAAGGGCAGCTGGACGATGCATATCAAAAGGCAATGTATGAACCATTGACGGGGCTTGCTAATCGTTATTTATTTAATGATCGCTTTAACCTAGCTATGTCTCAGCGCAAGCGAACAAATATTACTCAGATGCTTGTGTTCTTAGATGTAGATAACTTTAAGCAAATTAATGACACCCTTGGTCATCAAGCCGGTGACGATTTCTTGGTTGCCATAGCAAGTGCTTTGAAAACCGAGATACGACCCTCAGATACCCTGGCCCGCTTCGGCGGTGATGAGTTTGCGTTTATATTCACTGACTTAAAACAGGGTACCGAACATGAGATTTGTAATCGAATATATGCTGCCGTTATGGAGGCAATTCAGCAGTTCGACCTTATTAAGCTTGGTGTTGATGTCTCGATTGGTGCTCTGGTGATCGATGTAAACATGCCTACTACGCCAGAGCAGCTTTTAGTACTTGTTGACCGAGAGATGTACGCCGTTAAAGCCAGTAAAGAGGGTAAGATTNGNATCGCATACTTGTCTAAACTCAAATTAAAATATGTGGCCTGACACAGGTTGTCATCCGTCATCTTAATCGGTTTTTCGAAGAATCCTCTTTCCGAGCAATACAAGAACAGCTGAGGATAATTTCTTAAACAGACCTTTATTACCATCTTTTGCAGGAATCGGTCGGCACAGTTGTGCTGCCACTGTTCCCAAGCGAGCGGCAGCTACGGCTGCGCCAAGTCCTTGCGCAGTTCTTGCACTGATTTGCCCTAAAGGTATGTTCGATAGATCCGCTAAGCCTATACTGGTTTCTGTTAGGCCCGAATACGCCATGGCGCGCAGTACCTGGTAGAGAATACGAAACCGGTTGGTTAGGTTCGGTTTAATGCCATAGATATCAGAGACCTCGGTGATCATTATCTGGCAACGCCAAAGTGTTAACAGGATATCTAGGGTAGGGAATGGACTTGCCGCAACTGAGAGCCCTGTTTGTATTGAATAGCGTTGTATTATTTTATCGACTTGTGCATCGAGTGGTGCAACAAAAACCCGTTCAAGATGGTCAATAGTCTCTGCGTCATTAGCGTAATTGGCAAGGCTATCCAGCGCTGAATTTAATCTAGCTTCTTGCATTTTACCTGCATAGAATGATTGTAAGTTTCGCTTAAATTCTTGGCTTTCGCCTGTTGTGGTTTGTACCCTTATGCGAACAGCGAGGCGTTGCAGCTGGTGCATTTGGCTCATCCCTTTGCCACCACGTATCCAACGTCTAATATTGATGATGCTTGAGATGGATACAAGGCTAATCAGTACCGCAACTGATGCGCCCAGTAGCCAATGGGTGCGCCATAATGAATTAACAAGCTGCCCCAAATCATTTACTACCATCGCTAACAGTAGCAGTGCTAAGGCGGCTAGGCCTCGCTTTAATGATCGCGGCACTAAGGGTTTGTCTATCGTGTGTGTTTCGAAGGCGGCTAGAGTGTTTTTACCTGCTGGCTCGCCAGCCGAAATGGGGAGTGGAGGTTCTGCAACCTGCTCGGGGTCAAGTGTGAATCNGCGTGCATTACGTGGTTTAGACTGGCTCATCGACACTTATCCCCTAGAAGTTCCTGCAACACTCTGTCCATTCGTATATGCGGTACGGCCTGATCCTGGCGTAACCCTTTGGGAGGCTGCAAAGTCTCGGGTTGCCAAGCAGTTAAGCTAGCCCATTCAACCTTGCTTGGAATATTGGCGGGTATACGCGGATGAACATAGCCAATTGCTTCACCTGAACTCGCGTGCCCTATAATGCACTCCTCTCCGTCGATAAGAGTCTCGTTTCCTGAACGAATAGCGGCAATTGCCTCTACTCGATAGTCAGAATCCTGCCAACTCACCCGTTCAAGGGTGCTTCGCACCATGGCCGCTAACAGATGACGCACCTGATCGTGATCACGTGCGATGACCTGATCAACCTTAGTTGCCGCAAATAGAACACGATCTACACCCGTTGAGAAGCGTGACCCGGAGCCATACTTGAAACACTCACTGATCTGCTCGAGGGATGTGAGAATTTCGTTCAAATAATCAGCATCTAAGGCGACGGCTGCAATCGTATCTACCAAAATAATTTGTCTATCAATGGGGCTGATAAATCGCTTAAAGAACGGCTTTACTATATCGCGTTTGTATTGCTCAAAACGCCGCTCAAGCACCTTGAAGTAAGTCTCGGGCCCGTATTTAGCGAGTACTGATTCATCAATGCCTTCCAGACTTAAAAGTGGAAAGAGATCGGGAATATTCTTTGCATTGCCTGGAAGCAAATAGCGCCCCGGTTGTATAAGTGGCAATGGATGCGGTCGATGCCGGCACTCGCTCAAAAATAGCTTATAAACCTGTGTGTACTTCTGCAATACGCCCTGATCAGCAGTTAGAGCAGGATCTACAGCGCTTAACAATGCATATGGGTTTTCACTAATCGATTGTCTGTTGGGAGCTAACAGAAGCCTGTTCATCTGCCGCGACCATTGTGCAAAACTCAAATTTAGCAGTGGTAAATCTAATAACCACTCACCGGGGTAATCACGTATCTCTACGAACAAACTACGTGTGCTTGAGCGTCCTGTAATACCTTTAGTACGCAGTTTTATCTCTAAAAGAGCCCCACTTACATCGCGGGTAGAGTTTGGCCAAACTGGATTATCATCTAGCAGGTGAGTATGAGCTGATAAATAATCAAAGCTGGGGAGGTATCTATCTTCAAGAGGGTGCTGCTTTACGGCAACAATGCGGTGCTGCAACCAGGGTGAAAAAGCACTAAGTTGTGCATTTGAATAGTTTCTTAACTGATTGATTAAACTATATATAAAGCTAGATTTTCCGCTACCGCTTAGACCGGTCACACCAATACAAATCCGATCGTCTTTAAGCCGTCTGAACTGCGACAGTAGGCTGTCTTGTGCGTGTGAGAGTGTGCGTTTGGTACGCATCTTAATACTGTTATTCATGGGTTAAGTATCGCAGGAATTAACGGCCTTCGCCCATTAGTTTACATAACTTTAAGTATGATTAAAGTGCATGTTGATGATAGCGCTCGGTTAGTGCGTAACCCGTTCAACAAGGGTCGATTCTATAAAAACACCCTTATCGTTCTCGAATTTCTTGCTTGAAATTCGGCCTTTAAATTGTCTACCTTTTTGGCTTATCAGGTCTAACTCAATAACCACCACCTTTCCAAACTGCGGGTCTTTAATCATCGATACAGCGTAGGACTTGAACCTCTCTAAATCCTTAGGTTGAATTGTACTGTGCAACAGTGCGCTGTTGATTTCAGTTCTGGGATCAAATTCATTTATCTTTAGCCATGCGCTATTCGCGATAAGGTAACCGTTACTCAGGTTTATAATAAGTTTTGCACCCTCTCTTATATCGGTGAGGTTATCCATAACCACCTCTACATTTGATTCTGATCTATGGATATTATGTGTTATTTGGTTTTTGGAATTTTGATCTGTTAACCAAGCAACCAGGGATTGTCTGTTTAATGGTTTTGAAAACACAATGTCAGCCCCTGCTGCTTGGAGATCTTTTTTCTCTGTACCAAGCGTAGCCGCTGTAATGCCTACTATTAGGCTACTGCACCCATTCTCTCTTAGATGTTTAACCATCTCTAAACCGTTCATTTCTGGCATAAAATAATCGGTAAGAATCAAATCGTATTCTTGAGCTGATATTTTATCGAGTGCTTCTTGGCCGTTAGAGGCTAAATCGACTTTGCTAAACACTTTGCTAAGTACTTTTTGTCCAATCATTCTTAACATTGGCTCGTCTTCTACCATCAAAACACGTAACGCCAGAAGACGTGTGTCAACGGCTTCTTCATTTAAATGCCCTAGCTGGGATCTAGGGTTTTCTTGCAGCTCAGGTACCTTTTGCATAGCAAGATGGACGTTGAATTGAGCGCCTTGTGATCCGGGTACAAAACTTAATTCGCCACCAATTTCCTGTATCCAGGTCTTGGCGATATACATTCCCATACCTGTCCCTTTNGCCTGAGTATGTCCGCGNTCAAGTGGCTGAAATAGTGTTTCAATTTTTTCAATGGGTATGCCTTTTCCGTCATCTACGACGGACCAGATAAACTCTTCCCCCTCATTTGAGTGGTTGACTTGAACAGAGAAGAGCACATTTGAGGCTTCGGCATGTAAGCAGGCATTTTTAATTAAATTGGCTAGAACTATTTTGAGCCTATATAGGTCAGATTGGTAAGTGATTGTCTTGAGTTCTTCAGGCAAGTTGATTTTGAGTGCAAATTTAACACCTGTTGTTGCTGTGTAAGCAGAAACACTTGTTGCAACAGCTTGCATAAGTTCAGGAATTTGAAAAGGTTCAAGCTGAACCTCACGCCCTAAATTAGGGTTAACTAAACGCCGCATATCATCCAGTGTATGGATAAGGTCCCTACACAATTTCTGAATATCTTTTTGTCGTGCACTCCACTCTTCTACATTATCTTCACTTGCCATCATGCTAATCGACGCTACGGGTGTACGTAATTCATGCGCTACGGTTGCATAGAGAAGATCTCGCTTGCGCTCCATATCTACCATAGCGATTAGATTATCTTCTGCCTGTTCTTTAGCCAGCTTTAGCGCCTCAGCCTGATGCTCTAACGCTTTAAGGTTGGCTGATATTTCAGATTGCATCTGTAAGCGTTCACTGATGTCCTCCAGCAAGATTGAAACAAGGCTAGGAGAGCCCATTTCATCAAGCTCATTGACTTGTCCCCGCGCGTGAATGTCTATCCATTTACCGTCTACCCTTTGCATCTTAAATATCATATCGACAATGGGCATTTGTCCAAGAAGATGAGAGGTTAATCGTCTGTTCCACTCTTTTACCTGTTTTGGATCGATCATTGATTGCCAATCATTAAAACTCATTTCACGCTTTTCTGAAGATGATCCGAATAGCGATAGCCAAGCATTATCGAATTCAACAGTATTAGAAATTGGATTCCANATACATANACATAATCCAGAGCCACTGAAGACCAAATTGAGATGATTGCTATAATTTTTTTCGCGCTTTTCGATCGCCTTAAATGCACTTATATCCCTGACATAACACAGAGCGGCATCTTGATTACCGAACATAATCATCATTACGTTTATTCTGACAGGAAATCGATCTCCATTTGGGCGTATATGTTCAGTTTGAAAGCTCGAATTTCGACTCAGTTCTAAGCTAGACCAACGGTTTATCCAGCTAGACTCTGTGACGAAATGGTTCCATTCCCACACTTTTTGCTTAAGGATCCGTTTTTGACTTGTTGCACGACGCGTACATGCAGATTGATTTATGTAGAGAACCTGTCCCTCTTTCGATACGACAAAAATATCTTCTGGGCAGTTATCAAGTGCCAACTTATAAAAGTCGTAATCTTCAATCAGCGTCTTTGCTTTATGATTATGCTCAGTTTTTAGCATTTTTTTCTCGGTTGTGGTTTAGCAGTCAAATGAATATGCAATATTTACGCCATCAAATGTATGAGTGTATTTAACTAAGGGTTTGGACTCATATTAAGGACGAACCAAGCGTATAAATCCCTGTTCTAATACTATTAAAGTAGTCATAAATGGATGGGTTTACCAATATTGCTCAGAATGTGTTCGATTTAAAGATACCCGTCCTTAAATGAGGCGAATGTGCGTGGCGGTTATCCCATATATCGGGGTATAGGTTAATCAAGGTCTTTCAACTTTCAGATTAGAGGGGACGTAAGGCAAGGGTTTTGGGATAATAGGTCTTAATCTTACCTTGATATAAGGGTACCCCAATGGAAATCAAAGTTAATTTTCTCGATAACCTGCGACTCGAAGCTAAATTCGATGATTTCAGTGTGATCGCCGATCAGCCGATTCGCTACAAAGGTGATGGTTCTGCCCCAGGTCCCTTTGATTATTTTTTAGCCTCCTCGGCTTTGTGTGCCGCTTATTTTGTAAAGCTTTACTGTAATACCCGCGGTATTTCGACAGATAACATTCGTCTTTCGCAAAATAATATTGTTGACCCAGACGATCGTTACAGTCAGATATTTAAGATAAATGTTGAATTGCCCGCTGACATTTCTGCCAAAGATCGTCAGGGTATTCTTCGCTCGATTGATCGCTGTACGGTAAAAAAGGTGGTGCAGGCTGGGCCCGATTTTCAAATTGAGCCTGTGGAAAATCTTGATACAGATGCACAGGCTTTACTGACACTCGGCTCTAATGGCACAACTTTTATTGAGGGTAAGGATGCACCGCTAGAGCAGACTATCGCAAGAATGACCCAGATATTGTCTGATCTAGGCATGAAGATTGAAATAGCCTCATGGCGCAACATAGTCCCCAATGTCTGGTCACTGCATATTCGCGATGCAGCTTCGCCCATGTGCTTTACTAATGGCAAGGGTGCTACAAAAGAGGCCGCGCTTGCTTCGGCACTGGGTGAGTTTATCGAGCGTCTATCCTGTAACTTTTTCTACAACGATCAATATTTCGGGCCCGAGCTTGCCAATGCTGAATTTGTTCACCGCCCCGATGAGAAGTGGTTTGCGCTTGATGTTTATGAAGATAAGGTCCCTGAAGGTCTTTTGGATGCATACTGTTTAAGAATCTACGATATTGATGCAGATTTATGTGGATCTAATTTAGTTGATACAAATTCGGGTTCGGATGAACGTGGTATCTGCGCGTTGCCCTTTGTGCGTCAGTCCGATGGAGAGACTGTCTATTTTCCGTCTAATCTAATTGAAAACCTCTTTTTAAGTAACGGCATGAGCGCCGGTAATACACTTGCAGAGGCACAGGTGCAGTGTCTATCTGAAATTTTTGAGCGCGCTGTGAAACGAGAAATACTTGAGACCGAACTGTCACTTCCTGATATCCCTATAGATGTCCTTTCTCGATTTCCGGGTGTGTTAGAAGGTATTCAAGCGCTAGAGCAGCAGGGGTTTCCAGTACTGGTAAAAGACGCATCCTTAGGGGGCCGCTTTCCAGTGGCTTGCGTAACCCTTATGAACCCTCGAACAGCAGGTGTGTTCGCATCCTTTGGTGCCCATCCAAGTCTTCATGTTGCTATAGAGCGCAGCTTAACCGAACTACTTCAAGGTCGAAGCTTTGAAGGGCTCAACGACTTGCCTGCACCTACCTTTAACTCACTAGCGCTCAGTGAACCCAATAACTTTGTTGAGCATTTTATTGATTCTACGGGGTTGGTTAGCTGGCGCTTTTTTAGTAATCAGTCTGATTACGATTTCGTTGACTGGAACTTCTCAGGAACTAACGAGGAGGAAGCCGCAACACTCTTTGGGATTTTAAAGGGATTAGGAAAAGAGGTTTATCAAGCCGTTTATGACGACCTTGGCGCACCGGCATGCCGTATCCTGGTGCCGGGTTATTCAGAGGTCTACCCGATAGAGGATCTGATCTGGGATAATACCAATAAAGCCCTAGAGTTTCGCGAGGCTATTCTAAACCTCCATCAGCTTAATGATGTTGAGCTCGCTGAGTTGCTCGAGCGCTTAGACGCATCGGAGCTTGATAACTATACGGATATTCGGACGTTAATTGGCATTGAATTTGATGAAAACACGGTATGGGGCCAACTGACGATTCTAGAACTAAAACTGCTCATTCATCTTGCACTTAACCAACTTGAGGAAGCGCGTGAATGGGTTGAAACCTTTTTGCAGTACAACGATAACACCGCCGAGCGTAGACTGTTTTATCGCGCTATGAGCGTCGTTTTAGAAGTGCATCTTGATGATGATTTAGCGATCGAGAATTATATCGATAATTTCACGCGGATGTTTGGACACACCCGTATTGAAGCCGTTTTGAAATCAGTGAGTGGCGAGTTACGCTTTTACGGACTTGAGCCAACCGATTCGAATCTTTCGGGGCTTGAACGTCACCAACGTCTGCTTGAAAGTTATAAAAAATTGCATAACTGGCGTGCCAAAAGAGCTGTTTAATTGTTTTGAGGCTTATAGCTTCAACCTTAGTTATTCATCCCGCCGCTCTCATTGCGTTTTTAGATGTTTGGCAGCGCTATTACGCAAAGGCGATTGCCTAACGACTAATAGCGCAATGCTTCAGTAGACGCTACTGGGGTCAGCTCAGAACCAATATTTGAATCTGTATACGAAGGCGGTATGATACTGGTTAAATAAACAGTGCTATGTGATGCTATTAACCTTGGAATTTTGGGCTCTCACACGCTCGAAAATTGTGTTTTGTTTAGAAACCTTCAAGTGTGTAGATCGCGCGTAAGGGTCGTTGATTATGGATTTAGAGATTTGGGTGTACATATTAGCAGCATCGTCTGTTGCGTTTGGAATAGGCTTTTTATTACAACTGCGGAAAACTTTATCGATAGATACCCAACGGCTGCTCGCTGAAAGCCAAGCGCATCAAAGTCAATCTCAGCAGCAAATATTGCAGTATAACTTAGGTGAAATGCAGTCTCAGCACCATCAATTACAGTTAATTAAAAGTCAGCTCGAGGAGCGTTTGACTCACGCGCAGAACACCGAGGTGCGTTTAAAAGAGGAGTGGGCGGCACGTAATAAAGAGATTCAACATCGTTTTGATGAAGAGGTGAGCCAACATAAAGCGTTGCGTGAACGCTATCAGTTGTTATCAAACGAGCATGTCAGCCTAAAAACGCAGCTGAGTGCCAAAGAGCAGCACTTTAGTGAGCAACTGGAACAGTTGAATTCAAGCCGAAACGAGATGAGTAAAGAGTTTCAAAACCTTGCTAATCGAATTTTTGAAGAGAAGGGAAAAACCTTCGCAACAACCAGCCAATCAAGCCTTGATGTAATGCTAAAGCCGTTTAAAGAGCAAATTGAAAGCTTTCAGAAACGTGTAAATGATATTCATGAGTCCACCACGCGTGATAACGCCAATCTGAATTCTGAAATTAGAAAAGTGATGGAGATTGGTTTGGCTATGAGTAAAGAGGCGACCAATCTTACATCAGCGCTCAAGGGTGATTCCCAGCAGCGGGGCGCTTGGGGCGAAGCGCAGTTACGGCGAACACTTGAGATGAGTGGCCTTATGGAAGATACGCACTATGAGTCGCAATCTTCTTTTAAAGACGCTGACGGAAAAACCAAACAGACGGATTATTTAATTAAGTTGCCGGACGGCAAGCACCTTATTATTGACTCTAAGGTGTCGCTTAATGCCTATGATCGTGTTGTAAGTGCCGATACACCCGAACGTGAAACCTTCGCACTAGAGGAGCACATACGCGCAGTAAAAAGCCACATTGATGACCTCGCCTCCAAAGATTACACCAATGTGTTGGGCATACGCAGCCCTAGTTTTGTGCTGATGTTTATGCCTATTGAACCTGCCTACATTGAAGCGCTTAAATCGCATAAAGATCTCTTCGATTACGGCTACCGCAAAGGCGTTGTACTGGTCTCCCATACAACACTTATTCCGATCCTTAGAACCGTATCAAACCTCTGGATGATTGAACGATCTAATGCTGAGGCGCGTGAGATTAGTGAGAGGGCTGGCGATATTTTCAATACGGTAGGGTTGCTGGCTGAACGTTTGGCGAAGCTGGGAGGCTCCTTAAGTGCGGCGAGTGGTCACTATAATAAAACAGTAACCGCGCTAACCGGCAAGCAGGGTTTGTACGGTAAGGTTGATCGCTTTAAACAGTTGTCGGCGAAGGTAACTAAAGAGCTGCCTGCAGTTGACCATCAGTATCTTGATTTTGATGCGGATAAACTGCAACTCATTGTAGAAGAGCTTCCAGAGTTTGATGAACTAAGTGCAGTTCAGACAGGGGTCGATTGTATAAAAGAGGATGAGATACCTGATGATTTTTCTTCAGATACACGCTCAGATAATGTACCCCAGAGTGCATCTGTTACTGTAGATCCTAGTGCGCAAAAGATGTCTGAACCTGTGAGTCAATCGGGTCGAGCGGAGTAGCTTGAATTGTCACTGAATCGAGCTGGTTTTTTTGCTATTCACTCAAATCACTTAGAGGATTTGAGGTATTCGCTTGTTCACCTGTTAGAGACCAATCCTCTAGACCCTCTAGATGAAGACGTCATACTGATACAAAGCAACGGGATTGCTCAATGGTTAAAGCAAGCGTTGGCAGAAGCTCCGCAGCAGCAGGGCGGCGGGTTGGGCATTGCGGCCGGTCTTAAATTTCAATTGCCATCTGAGTTTATTTGGAGCACTTACCGTGCGGTTCTTCCAAAAGGCACAGTACCGCTTGCAAGCCCATTTGATAAAAATCGTCTTGTCTGGCGCCTTTACCGCATGTTGCCATATTTGGTGCCCAGTCATCCCGTCTATCAACCTTTGCAGCGATTTTTAGTGGGGCAAGAGCCCCAACTGCGTGCGTATCAGTTGGCTCAGAAACTTGCCGATCTTTTCGATCAGTATCAGGTGTACCGGGCCGATTGGCTGGCTGCCTGGGAGTCGGGGGAAAACCGTTATGCGCGCGCTAATGGTGAATTAACCGATCTACATGAGGAGGCTTGGCAACCCGCGCTGTGGCGCGAGATCTTAAAGGATGTGGGCGAGCAAGATTCGCACACTAGCCGCTCTCAGGTCCATACCCGTTTTATGAGCTCAACACGCGATCAATCTAAGGGACGCAAAGGCTCGCTTCCTAAGCGCGTCATTCTATTTGGTATATCATCTTTGCCCTATCAAACACTTGAGGCCCTATCGGCTATAAGCTCTCAGGTTCAAGTGATGCTATTTGTTCTGAATCCAAGTGAGTTTTACTGGGCTGATCTTGTCAGCGGGCGTGACCTTTTGCGTGCCGATCGTAAGCGGGGTCTACAACCAATACAGAAAGATCTTGAGCAACTTCAATTAGATGCAAACCCATTACTTGCTGGTTGGGGCAAGCAGGGGCGTGACTTTATTCGTCTGTTGGACGAGTTTGATGATCCACTCA
>JGI26082J51739_10002228_pt1 | contig 11876 bp, 12 predicted proteins | sample SaaInl5LU_22_DNA_FD_51739 | JGI IMG/M metagenome (IMG submission 51739)
AGTACCAAGCATGCCGAATTTTAGTGTGTATTCAGGCGCGACGGTGACTAACGTCTGTTGCCCATTGCCATCCAAGGTAAACTTAATGTCTGCTGTTTTAAAAGGCAGATTTGTCGCGACAATACGCATGGTTAACGCGACATCAGGCCTCCACTCAACCACGGTTTCATCGAGATAATTCTTGCCACCGAGGTCACAGTGGCGGCCTGAGCCAAGACCCACTTCACTGGACGTCGTCATGTGTGACTGTTTAACTCCTGGATTCCATTTATAAATTGAGCCTATGTCTGCCAACGCATTCCAAACTGCTTCCGTCGGCGCATTGATGGTGATCTCTTCAACAAATGTACCCATGTTATTCTCCGATTGCTTAGCATTAAAACGAGTATCAGGTTAAAACTATTAGCATGTTTTTTGGCATCAACTGAATTTATTTGTTGTACTCATTTTGCGATTGAAAATAGGCAAAATAGCCAATAATTCCGCCAACTAGAATAAAGGCGAGAGACCCTAGCGGTGATAATCCTGCAGAATTTCCGGCGCTCTGTAAGACAATGTCTGGCACCACAATTAAAAGAGCGCCTTTAATCGAAAACATTATGCCGAGGAAAGTGACAACTATTTGTAGGGGAGTTTTCCAAAGAAAATGAATAGTTAAGATAGCAGCCCCGATAAATAAGTGGACCATTCCAGATAAATTAATGAGTACTGGATCAGAGCCAGACTGGCTGATCATTTCGCTGTAATAGCTATTAGAAACTAGAAATCCAAGGCCTGTTACCGATAGATATATAGATAGAATTCTTGCAATAATTGTTGTTCTATCTAGAACAATTCGATTTTCCATATTGTATCCTTACAATTTTCGAGGCTGGTGGCACAAGCAATGCCCCGAAGCNGACNCTTACCTGTACCTTGCCTTGTTAATCCACCTGCTTGACAGAAAATAGCATAAAAGCGATGTTCAGCAATCCCTACTAATAAATCACAACCGCTTCCAGCACTTAGAGCACGACCAAACCGAGCACTAAGCGATATCCGACAAAGCTAAGCTGTAGGCTTTTCGCGCATNAGGNCTNAAGTAGCGATCCATGNCATAAAATAATTCAAGAAGCTGACTGCCATATTTTTCTTTAAATTCTCTGTTTCCGNACAAAATATCTAATTCGTTTGCCACGGTAAGCTCACAAAATAGCCTTGCCAGTGAGTCTGTGAGTTCAAAAACATCACCACTAAAACGGTCCTTAAACTGAACGTTATTTACATTACCAAATTGTGGAAATACAAAGTTTCGATCACATGAACAATACAAATAAACAAGTGCCTCTTCAGCCTCGCCAATGACATGTGCGATTTCTCGACGCCTGCTCAATAAAACCATCTTTGCACTAAAGCCTGCTGTCCCATATGCCGCATGGAATAAACCTGCAGTTTGAAGCAAGTCACTGCCACCCCAGCTCTTTAAAATATGCGCCGTTCNTCTAAGATGCGCCTCCAGTNAGCCATTGAAATGCTCAAATTCACCCGCACCCATTCTCTGTAGTATTNCAAATTTATCCATGAAATTTCCACAATTATTAATGATAGAGATAATGGTAAAACTCTGCTGCANCCTCTTAATTCAGTGTATTAAATATTGGCTTTCCGAAGTCTTACTCTACTCCTTGCAATTGAGCCACTGCCTTTTGGTTACAAATTTGTTTTCTTAGATAAGTCATGCATCAATTTTTCTAACGCGTCACGGGTTGCGCCGGAAACCAATTTTCTAAATGCACCTTTTCGAGTATCAACAGCAAACCCGCCGACAGTTGCGTCTTTAACGCCATCAGCCATAACTTTGCAGTACGTTTCATTAACTGATGCAGAATTAACATCAAATTCGATCATACCTCTTACGCGAATATATAACGCGCCAGATAGGCTACCGGAAAGCGTCTTGAGTTCTATAGTTAGACTATTGTTTGACTCAGGATCAACTACTCCGTTGTTTGATTCAATCATTGCTCTGACGTAATTTTCAAAAAAACTGAGGCCAAAGGAACCTTCGAGTTCAGAGTCTCGAGGCACATCCACATCAGAACAACTCATCTGGTTCCCTTCACGTAGATCAAGAATAGATAGCCGAAAGGCTTTTCTTTCTAGATCGACGGATTTCTTGCTTTCGTAGTAGGGGTAGTCTCCTCCGGGAAGATAGCCATATTTAAGCGTTTTTGTTGCGGATGAGCAGCCCGCAAGAAGAGCGATGAACAATACAAAAATAAACTTAACCACGAGAACTCCTTTAAGGGATGCCGCCTTAAGGCGCCCTCTTTCCTGCCTGTACACTTTAATGCCTGTCGATTCTATTCAGCTTTCTCGGCTAGGTGGTTTGATGTATCTCAAGGAACCCATAGATAAACTGTAAAGCGCTGGAAAACGCCGAAATTGACCGTCTGTGTCATCAGGGTTTGATGCCCTTTTAGCTATATGCAGGGTAAGTTGGGCCAGTGAATCTACTCGTCGTGATATCCGCAGAAGGAGATACGGCACGCAGACGAACAAGGCCTACCTTTTTAGACTTGCAGTCAAGCGCAGAAACCTCCTCAAATCATCACTATTTGGTTTAGAATAAGTGGCCTTGGGGGAGTTACAAATGCTCATAAAACAATTATCACGCTTTATTCTTTCTTTGGGTTTTATTATGGCTATTGTCTCACTGCAGGCGGAGGAGAAATCTGAACCGCTGTTCGATGGCGCGCCGAAAGATTCTGAGGGCCGATTTACCAATACTAATGGCGATCTCTCCCATGGCTCGGCTGCTGTGCGGGTGCCCTTTTTCTTGCGTCGCTTTGGTACTTTTTTGCGCAGTAATGCTGGCGCGCCTGAAAAAATTGCTAATGATGGTAATCTGTTGCGACTGAATAGCACTGTTCCTACCGTTACGTGGATTGGTCATGCCACTCTTTTGGTGCAGATGGATGGCATCAATTTTTTAACNGATCCTATTTGGTCAAAAACACCGAGCCCAGTTCCATTGGTGGGCCCAAGTCGTTGGGTTGATCCTGGGGTAGCCATTGAGGATTTACCACGTATCGATTTTGTTGTTATTTCTCACAATCACTATGACCATCTCGATCTGCCAACATTGCGTAAATTGGCAAAACTGAACAGTGAGACGGTATTTTTTGTTCCTCTCGGTAATGCTGAATTGCTGCAAAAAAATGGTATTACTGAGGTGCAGGCGCTGGATTGGGGCGACTCGGTCGACTTTAAAGGGGCGACTATTTACTGCCTTCCATCACAGCACTGGAGTAAACGCAGTTTGACCGATGCGCGAAAGGCGTTGTGGTCATCGTGGGCTGTGTCAGGGGTTGATAAGCGCTTTTATTTTTCGGGCGACACCGGTTATTTTGACGGTTTTAAAGAGATTGGTGAAAAAATTGGGCCCTTTGATTTAGTCGCTGTTCCGATTGGCGCTTACGAGCCAAACGCGATGATGAAGGCCTCTCACATGAATCCCGAAGAGGCGACCCAGGCAGCAGTCGATTTGCAAGCTAAGGTGGCTATGGCAATGCATTTTGGCACCTTTGACCTGTCTGATGAGCCCCTTGCGGAGCCGCCCAAACGCTTTAAAGCGGCCGCGCTATCAACGGCTTTAGGTGATGATAATAGTTGGGTTCTCTCTATCGGTGAAACTCGGGAGTTTTAGTTATGCATGTTTGCTTAAAAGAGTACCTTGCCTACCCGATTTATCGGCGCTGCGCTGAACTCGTTATTTGGCGATGAGCTCTAGTGTTGAAATGATTGCTTTTTTGCACGTTTTGAGGCCCTATTAAAGAAGATCATTTAACAATTTTAGAATGCTGTCGATCTTTATATAAAGTATGATAACGATATGACGTCCACTGAAAGTGTTCCGACAGGGGCTATTTCCGTTTGGGGCCGAGCGAGGTGCGTGGAGTCAAACTCTCGATAATAATAAGTTAGGGCAGAAGCATATGTCAGATATTAATGAACAATACGAATTTTACGTCGGCGAAGGTACACATCTCGAAGGCGCGTCTCTCTCCATTAAAGGGACTGCTCGGATTGATGGCAAGATTGTGGGTAAGGTTTCCGTTAAGCACTTAATCGTAGGGCCTAACGGTGTGGTCCAAGGTGATATTTCAGGTGAAACTGCAACTGTCGAGGGCATTGTTGAAGATACTCTCACGCTTACCGGCAAGTTGACTGTGTGCTCGTCTGGAAAGATTCGTGGAAAGATTCATTACGGTTCGCTTGAGACAATCGAAGGTGCGAAATTAGTAGGTGAGATTTCAACCGATTGGGGCAGCGACGGAGTAGAGAATAAGAAAGTTGTTTCTGACCGATTGGAAGCGTTTACTGCATCACTGGGCAGTAACTTCTCAGACGACCAGAATAGCGTAAACTAAGTTCTGTTTTCATACTGAACTTATCGCTTACTTAAAATTTCCAAGATTGCGGAACCTACACTGTGCTCGGTATTACAAAAACAGCAATATTTGCCAATTCTAAAGGCGGTGTCGGGAAAAGTACCTTGGCGCTGCTTATGGGCCTTGGTTTAGCGACTCGATCTGGTAGAGATAAGATCGAGCTGATAGATCTTGACCCGCAGGCAACCAGTAGCGACTCGCTGAAACGCTTTACTAATCATCGGTTCAGCGTAGTTCAAGACAATGATTTTTTTCTTGGCAATGGTTTTCCCAACAATGCAAAAATCACCAACCATGTTCAGTCTAAAGAGCATTTTCGCGATATAAATAACTACATTATCATAGATAGCCCGGCGGGCAGCGATCCTGTCCGCAGCTCATTTTTCATGAACTCCAATATTATCTTTGTGCCTACATCGGTGAGCGATGCTGATCTATTTGCCACAAGAAAGTTTCTTGACGCACTACATCAGCTATTCGAAGAGAACCAAGCATCTAATGGCCCGAAGCCACCGCCTGTGGTTATTTTACCGACGATGGTCGATAGCCGTGAAGAGTTTAATGAAATGCGCACAGCCTTTTCGGATGTCCCCGCATACTTTGGCCGAGCGCTTTATTACTCGCCACTCTTTAGACGCGCGTTTCGTGCAGAAGCCAATGACGAGAATGTGAAGATGCTACTCAGAGAGTCGTCTGACTACACTCTGTGGCTGACGAATCTTATGATTCACTCGCATCAAATCCATGTGCAACCCAATAANCTCTTTCAGCTCTAGCACTTAACCTCTCAGCAACAGACACAAAAAAACGGCGATACAGTGATATCGCCGTTTTTTTTAACTGTCTGCCACNCAAGCTCTCGCTTAGCCGAGGCAGTCACTGTGTGGCGCAAATGTCTCTGTTGGCAACACAGTGATGAGGGCCATGACCTTATGCTTTAACCTGTGCACCGCGCAATGCATACCAGCCGATGTAGATATAACACACTAGCGGCACGGCGAAGCTCATTTGAATGCCGACAGTGTCTGCGGCGAAGCCTTGAATTAGCGGCACTAATGCGCCACCCACAATAGCTTGGCAGACTAAGCCAGACCCTTTGCTGGTCATTGAGCCGAGGCCATTAACAGCGAGAGTAAAAATGGTTGGAAACATGATTGAGTTGAAGAAGCCGACGGCCAATATTGACCACATGGCAACGCTGCCGGTGGTGTTCATGCTGACCAGAATCATCACCATCGCAATCAGTGCATTGACGGCAAGGTATTTNGTGGCAGCAATGTAGTTCATCAATGCGGCACCCACGAGACGGCCAATCAATGCGGCACCCCAGTAGTAAGCAACCATTTCACCGGCATCGGCGGTACTTAACCCGGCGATGGACTCTTCTGAAAAATAGTTAACAAGGAAGCTGCCGATCGAGACTTCACCGCCAACATAGAGGAAAATCGCCAGCGCACCAAGAACAAGATGACGATAATTCCACACGCTGTCGTCGCTGTCTGATTCTTGGCTTTCAACATGCTCAAGTACGGGCAGCTTTATGCTTCTAAATACCAGCGCGGCAGCAACCAAAAGTCCGCCGAGCATAACGTAGGGCATTTGCACGGCAGATGCGTCTGTGGCAACAACGCCCAAAATCAATGCCGAACCTACCAATGGACCAACGGTAGTACCAAAGGAGTTTGCTGCTTGCGCCAAATTCAAGCGACTTGCAGCGGTTTTCTCGGATCCTAGCGCAGCAACGTAGGGGTTTGCCGCAACTTGCAGAACGGTGATACCCGCTGCTAGCACGAAGAAGGCAAACAAAAACAGAGCATACGAGTGGAAACCGGCAGAAGGGTAGAACAAAAGACAGCCTGATGCTGTTGTCAGCAAGCCTAAAACGATGCCCTGCTGATAGCCGACTTTGTCGATGATGCGTCCAGCAAACGGGGAGACAATAAAATAGGCGCCAAAAAAGCAGAACTGCACGAGCATTGCTTGCGTGTAGTTCAGGTCAAAAGACTCCTTCAAGAACGGAATTAAAATGTCGTTTAAAACGGTGATAAAACCCCAGAAGAAAAACAAACAGGTCATCGCAATAAACGCGAACGTCTGTTTTCCCTGTGGTTGACCATTTGCCACTGTGGCGCTGGATGTTTCTTGCGTAGAACCGGCCATGAGACCCCCTAATTGTTAATTATTGTTATAGATCTAGCTCACGGATCAGCTTAGGTTGCCGCGGGTTCCCGTTCAAGGCATATTCGATGAATGGGGCTGTTGGCAAGTCTGCATGGTTATGGCTAAACGCTTCTGCACTCTATCGTCTAAAAGCTTGTCAGTCGAGGCTGATATTACTGGGGTTTTGCCGCTCAAGATAATTGGCCCAGTCCTTTGGAGTATCGATATCGATTGCCGCTTCAGGCATGTCGATTGCAATGACATTGTCGGTCAATCGCTGCAGCAGCGACTTNGCGCCCGTATCTCCTGANAAATGAGCAAGTTCGGCAAACAAAGCGCGGGGGAAAATGGCCGGCACACCTCGGCGACCGCGGTATTGGGCGCACACTGTGTTATGGCCATCAAAGGCATTGACAAGGTCGGTTAAGTGGTCAGCTGTTATCTCTACCTGGTCAGCAAGTAAAATACAGACTCCGTCACACTGTGTATCCAGCGTGAGAACACCGCAGGCGAGAGACGTACCAAGGCCCTGTTGCCACTGAGGATTAACGATGGCCTCTGCAGAGTGAATGGAAGACTGCACCTCTTGCCCATTGGCGCCGACCACTACCACTACTCTCGTGTCAAAAACCGCGTTTGCCACATCAATACAACGCTGCACCAGTGACTTTCCATTGTGGCAAAGCAGTTGCTTGGCGGCACCGAAACGACTGGCTGAACCTGCCGCTAAAATCACTGCGTTAATCACCGGCATGGACAAATACTCCATTTGGCTAGGGGAGATCCGTGTTCAAGATACCACTCAGCGATTGACCGCTGGCCCTCTGCAATCGCGCATGGCACTCGGCCAATATTGACAGCGCGATCGCTTCAGGAAGCTCGCCCCCGAGATCTAAACCCGCTGGCCCAGCAATAGGAATGGCCAATGTCTGCTCGGTCAACTGCGCCAGCTGTAAGACCTGCTGTTTACGTGTCGTGGGGCCGAGCAGGGCAAGATATTTTACGTTGGATTTTTGTAATAGGTTAATGGCCGCGGCATCCATTTGCAGATTGTGCGACATCACGATGGCCGCATCGCAGGTGGCGAGCGTGGGATTATCGTGCAGCGACTCAATGGGCTCACGAAGGATATTTGTAGCGGCCAGAAAGTATTCTCGACGGGCATTGGCAGGTCTTGAGTCCCACAGGCTGACTTGCCATCCGAGGGTCACAGCAAGTGCCACTAGTGGCTGCGCATCGACACCGCCGCCGACGAGCAGTAAGTGCGGCGGTGGTTTAAGAACGGTTTGCAGCCATATTTCACTGCCTTTGGTCACTAGGTTCGCGCCGCCATCGCGATGGACTGGAGGCGATGTCTGCCAGGTATTTTTAACGGCAGCGTCTTCGTCAATTTGTTGACAATAGAGGCCATGACCACCGTCACTTAAATCTCGATAAACAGTTCCTAAGTCGAGGTAATTCAGTTCAGGGAGGATAGGTTGCAGTAAAATGTGCACTGTGCCGCCACAGCCGATACCCAATTGGAAAGCGATATCGTCTTCATCACGACCATCGTAACAAACCGTAAGTGACCGCTTACTGCGCATTACACGCGCGGCTTGGCGCTGAATATCCGCTTCTAAACACCCTCCACTGAGCAGGCCATAATGCTGGCCAAGGTCGTTGAAGAGCATCATTGCGCCTGCTTTGCGATAGCTGGGACCTATGGTTTTATAGACGGTCGCCAGCACCCAGAGGCGCGTGTCGCGCTCGGGGTGCCACTTTTTTAGCAGTTGCACAAGGTGGTTATTCATCGCGGCAACGCCCCTTTGCACTAACTCAGTTTGAGCGGTAACGTGCGTAATCGCTGCCCTGTCGCTTTAAAAATCGCGTTTGCCACAGCCGGTGCTATCGGCGGCAGGCCCGGCTCGCCAACCCCTTCTGGATGCTCTTGACTATCAACAATATGAACGTCCACGGTGGGCGCTTGGGCCATTCTCAGCATCGGATAGGTGTGGAAATTGGTTTCCTGAACCACGCCGTCGCGCAGAGTGACTTCACCGTAAAGCGCCGCAGTTAGGCCGTAGATAATGCCGCCCTCGACTTGATCGCGAACAATTCCTGGGTTGACCACCATACCGCAGTCAATCGCTGCGGTAACACGGTGGACAACAATCGTGTTGTTTTCAATCGACACTTCTGCAATCTGTGCCACGGCTGAACCGAACGAGCTGTGCGTCGCCAGACCGTGAAAATGACCCGCTGGAAGTGGCTGACCCCAGTTAGCTTTTGCGGCGGCAAGCTCGGTCGCTTTTTTCAAGCGCGGATTTTTCTGCATATTGGCGAGGCGAAATTGCACTTCATCCATACCCACGCGGTGGGCGAGCTCATCAATAAATGACTCTTTAAAAAATGCGTTGGACGAGTTGCCTACAGAACGCCAAAAACCGGTGCGCAGGCCTGGATCTTGGGTCACGTGATAGACGGCTTTATTGGCTGTGTCGTAATCCGTATAAATACCGTCGCCGGAGCTCGGGTCGGCGACAAAACGGTTAAACAGCGAATGAGGGAATTTGCTCAACCAGTTCACAAAGCGCTTGTTCAGAAAGTCCGGTGCCAAGGCATCAACCCACTCGTCGAGCACATAATTCATGGTATTTGGGCCGACGCGGCGCACTGCCCAAGTTTCAATAACCCCCTGTTCGGAGACGCCCGCCTGCATGCGCACCAGAGCTGCTGGTCGGTAAAAATCGGCCGTCATATCATCCTCACGGCTCCAAACCACTTGAATATTGCGGCCAGTTTGTTTGGCAATCACAACAGCTTCGGCAACATCATCGCCAATCACTCGGCGGCCAAAACCACCACCGAGGAAGGCTGGATGCATGGCAACTTTATCAGCGTCGAAATCACCATAATAAACAGCTGCGCCCGCAGAGACTTGAACCGACTGAGTGCCGACATAAATAGCGCAGCGGTCGCCATCAATTTGCACTGTACAGTTCATTGGCTCCATCGTGGCATGGGCAAGATAGGGCGCGTAGTAATCCGCGACGGCGACGATAGCTGAGTTCTCTAATAAAGATCCNCCTTCGCCTTCATTACAACACTCCAACCCTTTCTGGCTTGTGTCATTCAACGTCTCAACAAATTTTTCGTAGAGCGTGTCTGACGACCAGGAGGAGAGTTCTGTTTTACTCCACTGGATGTCAACCAATGCCGCTGCTTTGCGCGCTTGCCAATAGGACTCAGCTACAACAGCGACACCGTTGCGAATTTCTAGGACAGCGACAACACCACTCTGCTTGCGCGCTTCGGTNGCGTCAAAGCTGATCAGGCTAGCGCCAATCACCGGCGATCGCACCACCACGGCACGCAACAGATCGTCGANCTCTGCATCGATACCGAACAGGGCCGTGCCAGTGGACTTAGCCAGCGCNTCCAAGCGCGGCCGCTCGCGACCTATCTGATCAAACTGCTCTGCGCTGCGCAGGGTCGCATTTTCCGGCACGGGAAGCGTCGCTGCGAGGCTGGCAAATTGCCCGTAGGGGTAACGCTTGCCATCAACGTCAACCATGCCATTGACCAAGACAATTTTATCGGCGGCTACATTGAGCTGCTGTGCTGCGGCATTGCGCACTGCCGCGGCTNCATTTGCCGCCGCTTGGCGCAGGGGTAAAAATTGCCCGCGCACGGCATTACTGCCGCCGGTGGCCTGCATGCCCATCTCTGGATTTGTGTAGTCTTCATGCCGTTGCGCGTGACGAACGTCGATGGCTCCGGGCTCAACACGCAACTCTTCGGCGATCAGTGTCGTTAGACCGTCGAGAATCCCCTGCCCCATTTCGTTGTTGGGCAAGTAAAAAATAACCTCGCTATCAGACGTAATTTGGATAAAAGAGTTAGGTTCGAATGCGCCGGCAACTGTGCTGTAGCCGATTTCGTTGGCTCGCGTTACAGAGCAGCCAACAATTAGTCCTGTGGCGGCAATACCGGTTGAAAGGAGAAATTTNCNTCGTGTTAAAGAGACTTTATTCATGACTGCGTCTCCACAGCACGGGGATCAAAGGTCTGAACCGTGGCGGAATTTATCGCCTGGGCGCCGGCTTTAATCGCTAATTTAATTTTTCCATAGGTACCACAGCGACAAATATTGCCATTCATGGCTGTATCGATATCGGCGTCGGAGGGGTTGGGATTTGTCGCTAACAGCGCGCTTGCCGACATCAATTGACCCGACTGGCAGTAACCACACTGCGGCACACTGTGCTCAACCCAGGCTTGCTGCAGCGGGTGAAGCTTGTCCGGCGTTCCCAGACCTTCGATCGTGGTGATTGATGCACCCTGAACCGCCGCGACAGGCAGTGTGCAGGTGCGCACTGCGGCGCCATTCATGTGCATGGTGCAGGCTCCACAAAGCCCCATCCCGCAACCAAACTTGCTGCCTTTAAGCTTAAAGTGATCGCGCACTACCCAGAGCAACGGGGTATCGGGATCAACGTCGACATCAACAGGATTATTATTGAGCTGGAAACGGATCATGGCAGGGAACTCGACAAAGTGTGGCCACAGATTGCCGAGTCTCAGGGCAAACTGCAAGTCTTAACCCTGTGAAAAAATGACCGGAGGGATCCGTCAACCACGCAGCATAGCGTGCATAACTTGCTTAAGTGACTGATGCAAACCGCGCATCTCATCGAGGTTATCAGGATCAGACATCCAGTGATAAACAATCCCGCTGACCGATGCGGTGAAGTGGTCGGCGACCAACGCACTGTTCACTGACGGGGGAACCACGCCCTGTTTAATGCCCTGCTCGATCCAGCTGATGACGTCCGCTCGGCGACGTTTGTGAATACCCAAAATGACTTTTTTCAGTGCCGAGCCCGGTTCGAGGGACTCAAACCACAGGCGATAAAACGCTTCTACATGCTTTGGCGCATCTTCGCAGAACTTAATGTGTGCATCCAATGCCGCCGCGATGGCGTCGTAACCACATTTACCCTTGCTGACTAGGGTCAGNTCGCTCAGCCATTCATCGCCAACAGAGCGCAACACAAAGTCAAACAGTCCTGCCTTGTTGCCAAAGCGGTAGCCGGCAAGACCTCTCGAATAACCGGCTTTTTCACCGACATCTTTTAAGGTTGCCTGACCGGCGCCACGCTCGACAATGAGGTCGACGGCGGCGTCCAGCATTTTTGCGTCAGAGATCTCTTTGCGTTCAACCTGCGTTAAACGAAGGGCTTTTGCCATTTTTTTGTGTCCAATTCAGCCAGTTAACAACCATAACCCATTAACGCGTTA
>JGI26082J51739_10002229_pt1 | contig 11876 bp, 9 predicted proteins | sample SaaInl5LU_22_DNA_FD_51739 | JGI IMG/M metagenome (IMG submission 51739)
GATGATAGATTTTGCTTTTCTAAGGTTAATATCAGGCATCAGTTTTCTTTCGAGTGAACCCCGCGAAATCACGGGTTTAAGTAAAAGTGAAGCACAGTGGTCACTGCGCCTGCGCGGCTTTCAATTCCAATCTCCGGCGATGCAAGACTGGCTCCGTATACCCGGAAGGCTGCACCCGACCTTCAAACACGAGATCACAGGCCGCTTTAAAAGCGATCCCGTCAAAACCCGGAGCCATGGGCGTATAGCTGGCGTCACCCGCATTTTGCCCATCGACCACAGCGGCCATTTTTTTCATGGCGGCCATCACCATATCACGGTCAATAACATCATGATGCAACCAATTTGCCAAGGCCTGCGAAGAAATGCGGCACGTCGCACGGTCTTCCATCAGCCCCACATTGTGGATGTCTGGCACTTTCGAACAGCCAACGCCGCTGTCCACCCAGCGCACAACGTAGCCTAAGATGCCTTGCGCGTTGTTTTCAATCTCTTGCGTCAGCTCATCGGGTGACCAATTGCTGCCGGCGGCCACAGGAATGGTCAACAGGTCATCAAGACCGCGGCGCGGGCCTTTGGCTTTCAGCTCTGCTTGCACCGCCATCACATCAACCTGATGATAATGGGTGGCATGCAGGGTCGCGGCCGTTGGGCTTGGAACCCAAGCACAGGTGGCACCCGCTTTTGGATGACCCATTTTTTGCGCCAGCATATCACCCATCAAATCCGGCATGGCCCACATGCCTTTGCCAATCTGCGCCTTGCCCTGCAAACCGCATGCCAAACCGATATCAACATTTCGGTCTTCATAGGCATTGATCCAAGGGGTGACTTTCATCTGCCCTTTCGGAATCATGGGCCCCGCTTCCATAGAGGTGTGAATTTCATCGCCCGTGCGATCCAGGAAGCCAGTGTTAATAAAGGCCACCCGCGCCTCGGCCGCTTTGATGCAGGCTTTGAGGTTGGCGCTTGTGCGGCGTTCCTCATCCATGATGCCGAGCTTTACGGTATTTTGCGGCAAGCCCAAAATGCGCTCGACCCTGGTGAAGATTTCATCTGCAAATGCCACCTCATCGGGGCCATGCATCTTGGGTTTGACCACATAAACCGAGCCATGTAGCGAGTTGCCACCTGAGCGCTGTAAATCATGCATCGCGATCAGCGTCGTGCACAGAGCGTCCAACAAGCCTTCGCCAATTTCCAGCCCATCACGATCAATGACCGCCGGGTTCGTCATCAAATGCCCAACATTGCGCACCAACATGAGCGCGCGGCCTTTGAGTGTATGGGTCTCACCTGCATTTAGATAGCTGCGATCTGCGTTTAAGACCCGGTCAAAGGATTTGCCGCCCTTACTCACCGTCTCACGCAGATCACCGCGCATCAATCCAAGCCAGTTGCGATAGGCCACAACCTTATCCGCCCCATCGACCGCGGCCACGGAATCTTCACAATCCATAATGGCCGAAATCGCGCTTTCCAGCAGGATATCGTCCACATGCGCTTTATCCCCGCTGCCTATATTGCCCTTTGGGTCATTTGAATGGCAATATGCAGACCGTTTTTCTGCAAAACCACTTCCACCAACGCACCGCTATCGTCCCGGTTCATCCCGATATATTGCGATGGATCCGCAAGAGCGGGAACCAGAGCATCCCCCACAACCTCATAGGCTGTCACATCCGCATGTGAGCCAGAGGCCAAGGGCGCGACTTGATCCAAATAGGCTTTGGCCCAGTCGATCACGCGCGCACCGCGCGCCGCATCATAGCCACCACCGCTTGGCAAGTCACCCATAGCATCCGTGCCGTAAAGCGCATCATAGAGGCTGCCCCAGCGGGCATTGGCTGCGTTCAACGCATAGCGCGCATTCATGATCGGCACCACAAGTTGCGGGCCGGGCGTTGACGCAATTTCGGGGTCTACATTTTGAGTCGTCACCGAAAAATCCGCCGGTTCCGGCACCAAATAACCAATCTCTTTCAAAAAGTCTTGATAGGCGGCAGCGTCATGCGCCTGACCGCGGCGCGCGATGTGCCAGGCGTCAATTTTGCCCTGCATATCTGAACGTTGCGCCAGAAGGGCCCGGTTTTTTGGACCCAACTCATGCGCCAATTCTGACAGGCCATCCCAAAACTGAGCGGCGCTGATCGGCAAACCGTCCAAAGCTTCAGACTCGATGAACTTATGTAACTCTTCGGCCACCGAGAGGCCTGAAACTTGGATATATTTTGGCATAGTCGCAATCTCCAGAATTGTGTGATCCTAAAATGCGGATCACTTTGGGTCTGGTTACCCAGCTCACCTGTGAATTTCAAGGCAAATTGGTTACTATTTTGTACCAATTTTCCTTTCGGGGACAAATTCCACTCCCTGCATGAAGTTTTCTTGCCGCGCTTATTCCAACTGACCCCGAAGGTCGCTAGGTATCACACAACCATATTAGGAGCCGCGCCATGACTGCCGAAAACTCGCAAACGATCTACCTCAAAGATTACCAAGCGCCCGCCTATTTGGTGGATCACGTCGCGCTTGAATTTGACCTGCACCCCACCGCCACGCGGGTGCGCTCCACGGTGAAATTCCGGCCAAACCCGAACAGCAGCAGCTCCGAATTCTTTCTGCATGGGGAAAATTTGACCTTCCTGTCGGCCTATATCAACGGCGCGGCCGTCACCCCGGTGATCACTGAGGCGGGGTTGAGCTGCACTGTGCCGGATGGGCCTTTCATCTGGCAAAGCGAAGTGGAGATAAACCCCAGCGCCAATACTGAATTGTCGGGCCTTTATATGTCCAACGGCATGTTTTGCACCCAATGCGAGGCCGAGGGTTTTCGCCGCATCACCTACTACCCCGATCGCCCCGATGTCATGGCGCCCTTCGATGTGACGATCCATAGCGACCTGCCCTATGCCCTGTCCAATGGTGAGCCGATGCGTGATGAGGGCCAAACCCGCCGCTGGCAAGATCCCTGGCCGAAACCGGCCTATCTCTTCGCCTTGGTCGCAGGTGAATTCCAAGTTGTATCCGATCACTTCACCACCGCGTCAGGCAAACCTGTGGATCTGAATATCTATGTGCGCGATGGCGATCAGGACAAATGCGCCTTCGCCCTCGAGGCGCTCAAGGCCAGTATGGCCTGGGACGAACGTGTTTATGGCCGCGAATATGACCTTTCTGTCTTCAATATCGTCGCCGTAGATGATTTCAACATGGGCGCGATGGAAAACAAAGGCCTGAATATATTTAATTCCTCCGCCGTTCTGGCCAGTCCTGAAACCACAGTGGACGGCAATTTCGAACGCATCGAAGCCATCATCGCCCATGAATATTTCCACAATTGGACCGGCAACCGTATCACCTGCCGCGACTGGTTCCAATTGTGTCTCAAAGAAGGGCTGACTGTGTTTCGCGACCAACAATTCAGCGCCGACATGCGGGGCGCAGAGGTGCGACGCATCGAAGATGTCGCCGACCTGCGTGGACGACAATTTCGTGAAGACAGCGGCCCCCTGGCCCATCCCGTCCGGCCTGAGAGCTTTGTGGAAATCAATAATTTTTATACAGCCACCGTCTATGAAAAAGGCGCGGAATTGATCCGTATGCTCAAGCTANTNGTGGGTGATGCGGCCTATAAAAAGGCATTGGACCTCTATTTCACCCGCCATGATGGGCAGGCCTGCACGATTGAAGATTGGTTGGCCGTGTTCACCGATGTCACGGGGCAAGATCTCAGCCAATTCAAACTTTGGTACAGCCAGGCCGGCACGCCCATCGTGACCGTGCGCGACCATTTCGCCGATGGCACCTATGAGTTGACACTGACCCAAGTCACGCCGCCCACGCCCGGCCAGCCAAACAAACAACCGCTGGTGATCCCCGTTGCACTGGGGCTTTTGTATCCAGACGGGACGGAAGCGCTGGACACGCAGCTGCTGGTGCTCACCGAAGCCGAGCAGAGCTTCCGATTCTCAGGCCTGCGCGCCGCGCCGATCCCATCCCTATTGCGCGGATTTTCCGCCCCTGTGATCATGCAGCGCGAGACCCGCCAAGCCGAACATTTGGTGCAGCTGACCCATGATCCAGATCTGTTCAACCGCTTTGAGGCCAGCCGCGAGCTGGGCAAATCGGCGCTTTTGGCCATGCTTCAGACAGAAGCGGCGCCCGATGATGCCTATTGCGGCGCCCTGTTGCAGGTGATGGTCAATGAAGATCTAGATCCGGCCTTCCGCGCCATGTGCTGCGCCCTGCCCGGTCAAGATGAAATCGCCAGAGCCCTCGCAGAGCAAGGCCAGACCCCTGATCCTGTTGCTATTGATGCAGCCGTGCATCAGCTGTCTNAGCATTTGGCGCGTCAAGGNNTTGAGGCGCTTCAAGCGCTTTATCACGCCCACCAGCTNACNGGGCCCTTTTCGCCAGATGCGGCCAGCTGNGGCGCGCGCGCGCTGAGCGCCCTGGCCTTGCGCCTCATCAGCCATGTCGATGGCGGCGCATTGGCTGCANAGCAATTTGCCCGGGCCGACACGATGACCTTGCAACTTCCAGCGCTTGGCAATCTGAACCGCCATGGCCAAGGCACAGAGGCGGTGGCACAGTTTTACCAGCAATGGCGCCATGAGCGTTTGGTGATCGACAAATGGTTCAGCTTGCAAGTCACCACTTGCCCCGCAAACAAAGCCGTGGCTGTGGCGCACGATTTGCTCAAACACCCCGATTTCAATTTGAAAAATCCAAACCGATTCCGCGCATTGATCGGCGCCTTGGCCATGACCCCTGCGGCTTTTCACCAAGCGGATGGATCTGCCTATAATCTGGTGGCCGATCAGCTGATTGCGCTTGATGATATCAATCCGCAACTCTGCGCACGCATGACCACCGTCTTTGAAACATGGCGACGCTATGATGGCGCGCGTCAAGCTCTCATGCGCGCCGCACTCAGCCGTCTTGCAGCCAAGCCCAATCTGTCGCGGGACACAAAGGAGATGGTCACCCGGCTTTTGGACGCCTAAATCACCACGATAGGCCAGGCGCATCTTGTCGAGCCGGGCGGTTCGCCGTAGAACACGGGCAAACACTTAGATTTATCGGGGCACTGCTATGCTGGACCAAACTTTCGAGACACCCAAACCCAAGGTGATTGCCGGGGCAAAACATGATTGGGAACTGGTAATCGGCCTTGAGGTCCATGCGCAGGTGACCTCAAAAGCCAAGCTCTTTTCCGGGGCCTCCACCCAATTTGGCGCCGAACCCAACTCAAATGTCGCCTTTGTGGACGCCGGAATGCCCGGCATGTTGCCCGTTATTAATGAGGAATGCGTGGCCCAAGCGGTGCGCACCGGGCTTGGGCTCAAAGCACAGATCAACACATTCTCAGCCTTTGATCGGAAAAACTACTTCTACCCCGACTTGCCACAGGGCTATCAAATCAGCCAGCTGTATCACCCGATTGTCGGCGAGGGCGAAGTCTTCGTCGAATTGGGCGATGGAACAGCGCGTTTGGTGCGCATTGAACGCATTCACCTGGAGCAAGATGCCGGCAAATCGGTGCATGATATGGATCCCAACAACTCCTTTGTGGATCTCAACCGCACCGGCGTTGCGCTGATGGAAATCGTCAGCCGCCCCGACATTCGCGGCCCCGAAGAGGCAGCCGCCTATGTCACCAAGCTGCGCCAAATCATGCAATATCTCGGCACCTGCGATGGCAATATGCAAAACGGCAGCCTGCGGGCCGATGTCAATGTCTCGGTCTGCCGGCCTGGGGATTATGAAAAATACCAAGCGACGCAAGATTTCTCCCACCTTGGCACACGCTGCGAGATTAAGAACATGAACTCTATGCGCTTCATGCAGGCGGCGATTGACTTTGAGGCCCGCCGGCAAATTGCCATATTGGAAGACGGCGGTGAGGTAACGCAAGAAACCCGGCTTTATGATGCGGATAAAAACGAAACCCGCTCCATGCGTTCGAAAGAAGAAGCGCATGATTATCGCTATTTCCCCTGCCCTGACCTTCTGCCTTTGGAGATTGAGCAAGAGTGGATTAATGATCTGGCAGCACAGCTTCCAGAGCTGCCAGATGCTAAAAAATCTCGTTTTATCAATGAGTTTGGCCTGTCCAATTATGACGCCAATGTCTTGACGGCTGAAACACAGAACGCCAGTTATTTTGAAAAAGTGGCGCAAGGCCGTGATGGGAAAGTTGCGGCCAATTGGGTCATCAATGAACTTTTCGGCCGGATGAAGAAAGATGATGTCACCATCGCCAATTGCCCGGTCACCCCGATCAGCTCGGCGGCGTTATTGACTTGATAGCAAGCGGTGAGATTTCTGGCAAAATAGCCAAGGACTTGTTTGAAATCGTCTATACAGAAGGCGGCAATCCGGCGGACATCGTCGAAAGCCGCGGCATGAAACAGGTCACAGACACCGGCGCGATTGAAGCTGCGGTAGATCAAATCATTGCCGACAATCCCGCCCAAGTGGAAAAAGCCAAGCAAAATCCAAAATTGGCGGGCTGGTTTGTCGGGCAAGTGATCAAAGCCACGGGCGGCAAGGCCAATCCGCAGGTGGTCAATCAGATTGTGGCGGCCAAACTGGCGCTGTAATTGCGAAGTCTCCCCACGGCTGCCTAGGGCTGCCTAGGCGCCGCGCACGGTTAAGGCCAANGCGTGGATCCGCTCTATACAGTCCCGCCCCAGCGCCGCATGAATGGCCCNGTGCTGGGCAATGCGACTCATACCTGAGAAATGAGNTGCGGTGATGCGCACTTCAAAGTGACTTTCCCCGCCCTCTTGAAACCCGGAGTGCCCGCGATGGGCTTCTGACACGTCNGAAACCTCNAACTCCTGCGGATTAAACGCCTCCCGCAAAGTTTTTTCGATATGATCTGCCGTTCTTTCGAGTTTTATCATCTCCACCCCTTTCATCTTTCTCATTCAGGTCTAAACTCTGATCTCCGAGTCGGAAAGGTGAATGCGATGAAGAAGGATGATCCCTTCGGTTTTGATATGTCCGTATCCACGGCCAAAAAGAATAACCCACGCGGTCGCAGGGGCATGTCAGGCGCTTTCGAGACCTCAACGCGCAAATGCGAACATGCCGGCTGTGTGGAATCTGGAAAGTACCGCGCGCCAAAGTCGCCGGATATTTTGGACGATTATTTTTGGTTCTGTAAAGAACATGTGCGTGAATATAATCTGAAATGGAACTTCTTTGACGGAAACTCCGAAGAGGANCTGCAAAGACAAATGGACAGTGACCGCGTGTGGGAACGCGAAACCAAACCATTGCGTTCAAGTGAAGAACAACGGGCTTGGGCCCGCCTTGGCGTGGATGACCCGCATCAGGTTTTGGGCGCCAATGCCACGCAAAATCCTGGAAAATCTATCACCGGGGCAACCCGTAAATTGCCGTCGTCTGAACGTCGGGCGCTGGATATTTTGGAAGCCAAAGATCACTGGACCAAGGCCGAAATTCGCAAGGCCTATAAATCCCTGATCAAGGTGCTGCATCCCGATATGAATGGCGGCGACCGCAGCCAGGAAGAACAATTGGGCGAAGTGGTCTGGGCCTGGGATCAGATCAAAGAAAGCCGCAGCTTTAAATAAACCAAATTGCGCCGCCATCGCGGACAGCAAACCGCATCAAGGAACCCAATTTAACAAAAACATAGGGCCAGTGGGCCCATGGCGCAGCGCAACTCGGATTTTGTCTTTCCCTTGCCCTTTGCCGCATTATGTTGCACGAACAGCGCGGCGCACTGCCGGGGTACAAAGGAATGAGACTATGGCTGACACAAGTTTAGATATCGACACACATCCAACTCAAGATATTTCGGTCCGCGAAGTATTTGGAATTGACACAGACATGGTCGTGAAAGGCTTTGCCGAACGCACCTCACGCGTGCCAGATATCGACAGCACCTATAAATTTGACCCAGATACCACTTTGGCCATCCTCGCAGGCTTTGCCTACAACCGCCGCGTCATGATCCAAGGCTATCACGGCACAGGGAAATCGACCCATATTGAACAGGTCGCCAGCCGGTTGAACTGGCCCGCGGTACGGGTGAACCTCGACAGCCATATCAGCCGTATCGACCTCATCGGGAAAGACGCCATCAAGCTTAAAGACGGCAAGCAAGTCACCGATTTTCAAGAAGGTATTTTGCCCTGGGCGCTGCGCAATCCCACTGCGATTGTGTTTGATGAATATGACGCCGGGCGCGCGGATGTGATGTTCGTGATCCAACGGGTTTTGGAAGTGGACGGTAAGTTGACCCTGCTCGATCAAAACCAAGTGATCAACCCACACCCCTATTTCCGTATTTTTGCCACAGCCAATACCGTGGGTCTTGGCGATACCACGGGGCTTTATCACGGCACGCAGCAAATCAACCAAGGGCAAATGGACCGGTGGAGCCTGGTGTCTACCTTAAATTATCTCTCCATTGAGGCAGAATCTGCCATCGTTCTTGCCAAGAACCCGCATTACAATACAGAGAGCGGCCGGCGCACCATCAAGCAGATGGTTACCGTCGCCGATCTCTCACGCACCGCCTTCAAAAACGGTGATCTCTCTACGGTGATGTCACCGCGTACGGTCATCGCCTGGGCACAAAACGCTGAGATTTTCCGCAATATTGGCTATGCCTTCCGTTTAAGCTTCCTGAACAAATGCGACGAGCTGGAGCGCCAAACAGTCGCCGAATTCTACCAGCGCTGCTTTGACGAAGAATTGCCAGAATCGGCCGTATCGACGAGCATGTCGTAAGCACCCTAATGCAGCGGGCCCCAAGTGGATCACATTGATGCAAAATAACGACAATCCTGCCGATCCGTTCAAAAAGGCACTGGCCGAAGCCACCAAGGTTATGGCCGATGATGCCGAACTGTCGGTGACCTATTCGGTGGATCCTCCGGGCTCTACCAGCGACTCCATCCGCCTGCCACAAGTCAGCAGGCGGCTGAGTGCGCAAGAGGTGCGTTTGGCCCGCGGCACCGCTGACGCTCTGGCCCTGCGCCATAAATTCCACGACGCAAGCACATTCGACCGCTATGTCCCGCAGGGGCAAATGGCCCGCGACATCTATGATGCGATGGAAACGGCGCGCTGCGAAGCGGTTGGTGCGCGCGCCATGCCCGGCACTCATACCAATATTGATGCAAAGATTGAGAATGAAGCTTTGCGTCAGGGCTTTGGCGATATTCGCGAAGCAAGCCAAGCCCCATTGGCCACGGCCGCCGGCTATCTGGTGCGCCACATCGCCACCGGGCGCGACCTGCCCCCCGATGCTGCCAATGTGATGAACCTGTGGCGCGATTTCATTGAAGGGCAAACCGGCGGCAGTCTCGGCTCAATCGAAGAAATTTTGGCCGATCAAGCAGAATTTGCAAAATTTACCCGCAAGATCATCCAAGATTTGGGCTATGGTGACCAACTCGGCGACGATCCCGATTTCGAAGATGAGGACGCCGAGGATCAGGCCGAAGCAGATGAAGATCAAGACGATCAACCCGACAGCACCGGCGAAGACGATGATGCTGAAGAGCAAGATGACGCCAATCCAGAACAAAGCCAAGACAAACAGCAAGATGCCTCAACGGCGCAAGTCTCTATGGATGACATGGCCGATAGTGACATGGGTGAAGAAATGGAGCTTCCCGAGGGCGAAGCCCCTCTGGAGCCACCAGCACCGCAACCCGTTTCTGATGCAGATCCACAATATATGGTCTATCGCACAGAATTTGATGAAGAAATTCGGGCGGAAGATTTGGCCGAACCGCAAGAGCTGGAACGTCTGCGCGCCTATCTCGACCAACAGCTGGAACCTCTGAAAGGGGCCGTCAGCCGTCTGGCCAACAAGCTGCAGCGCCGCCTGCAGGCACAACAAAACCGCAGTTGGGAATTCGATCTTGAAGAGGGCACCTTGGACGCAGGTCGTCTGGCTCGGGTGATTGCCAATCCCACAACGCCCCTGTCCTTTAAGGTCGAAAAAGACACGGAATTCCGCGACACTTGCGTGACGCTCTTGCTCGACAATTCCGGCTCTATGCGCGGTCGCCCCATCTCCATCGCGGCCATCTGCGCCGATGTGCTGGCCCGCACCTTGGAGCGTTGCAGCGTGAAGGTAGAGATTTTGGGCTTTACCACCCGTGCGTGGAAAGGCGGGCAAAGCCGTGAAGAATGGCTCGCAGAAGGCCGCCCGCAGGGTCCAGGTCGCCTTAATGATCTGCGCCACATAATCTACAAAAGCGCCGATGCCCCTTGGCGCCGCGCCCGGCCCAATCTTGGGTTGATGATGAAAGAAGGGCTGCTGAAAGAAAATATCGACGGCGAAGCCCTCGAATGGGCGCATCGCCGCATGGCCGTCCGCCAGGAATCGCGAAAAATCTTGATGGTGATTTCCGATGGTGCGCCGGTCGATGACAGCACGCTTTCAGTCAATCCGGCCAATTATCTGGAAAAACACCTGCGCGATGTGATTGCCATGGTCGAAAAGCGCAAGCAGGTTGAGCTCTTGGCAATTGGTATTGGTCATGACGTGACACGCTATTATGACCGCGCGGTCACCATCACCGATGTGGAACAATTGGCCGGCGCCATGACCGAACAGCTCGCCGCCCTGTTCGAGAGCGACGCGCGCGCCCGGGCCCGGGTTATGGGCCTCAAACGGACCGGATAGGCCCAAATCGCAAATTGCCCATTGCCGCAAAGCCGGCCTTGGCTCAATCTGCACGCATCATCTGCTGCCGAGCAAGGAACCCTTCCATGTTTCAAACCTTCGATTCTCCCACCNCTCCAGAACAAGGCCCGCCGCGCTTGGNCAAATTGCGTGGCTGGATGGCACAGCAGGAATTGAACGGCTTTATCGTCCCGCGGGCCGATCGCCACCAAGGCGAATATGTAGCCTCCTGCGATGAGCGCCTGTCTTGGCTCACCGGCTTTACGGGATCTGCTGGATTTGCCTGCATTTTGGAGGCCACAGCGGGCATCTTTATTGATGGTCGCTATCGGCTACAGGTATGTGAGCAGGTGGCGGAAGATTTCACGCCGGTGCATTGGCCCGAAACATCGTTACATGAATGGCTTGCAGAAAATGCCGCGCCCGGCGCGGTGATTGGCTTTGACCCTTGGCTTCATACGGTGGAGCAGATCGAGACTCTGCGCACGGGATTGGAAGGTTCTGGTATTTCACTGGTGGCCAGTTCCAATGGGATTGACGCCATTTGGACAGATCGCCCGGCTCCGCCAAACGCCCCGGCCTGGGCGCATCCGCCGCATCTTTGCGGCGACTCCGCTGAAGAAAAAACCCGCCGCTTGGGCGCTGCCATTGCCACGCAATCTGCGCAAACCGCTGTCATCACCCTGCCCGATAGCCTGTGTTGGTTGCTCAATCTGCGTGGCAGTGATGTGCCGCGCACGCCGATTGTCCATTGTTTCGGGCTCCTGTCCGACAATGGTGCGCTGACGCTCTTCGGCGATGAAGCAAAATTTGCAGATTTGACGCTGCCGGACACTGTAACACTTGCCCCTTGGGACGCCTTTTCCAGACATCTTAAAGATCTCACGGGCACTGTTTTGATTGAACCGGCCTCCCTACCCCAAGCTGCATTCGATGCGCTAACATCGGGCCCCGCAAAGATTTTGCGCGGTCTCGATCCCTGTAGCCTGCCGAAAGCCCGCAAGACACGCACCGAACTGGACGGTTGCCGGGCGGCGCATCTGCGCGATGGCGCGGCCATGGTGCGGTTTCTGGCTTGGTTTGACGGGGCCGACACCTCCCATCTCACTGAAATTGACATTGTCACCCAGCTTGAGAACTGCCGCGCCGCCACCAATCTGTTGCATGACATCAGCTTTGACACCATCAG
>JGI26082J51739_10002230_pt1 | contig 11872 bp, 8 predicted proteins | sample SaaInl5LU_22_DNA_FD_51739 | JGI IMG/M metagenome (IMG submission 51739)
CTGAGTCGTTTTATTTTTTTCAACTAACTGAAGATCAAATTCTTGATATACATCATTTAACTCTTCAGTTATAGTAGATACAATCGCCGGCTCGTCATAAGCCATCGCCAAATGTTCATTAATTTCCGCAATGATTGACGCCTTTAACGCGAGTTCATGTGCTTGGGTCAGTATATTTTCCTGCTTTAAGAACGCTTCATAGCCTTCTAGAGGATCTTTAAGCGCCCATTGATCTATTAATTCTTGTGGCACGTACTTGGTGCCACTAGCCTCTTCATGGCCACGCATTCTAAAAGTTTTAAATTCTACCAACACGGGGCGTGGTTGTTCCCGCATAGAGCGCACAATCGCCTCCAATCTTTGGTATACTTCGAGTATATTATTTCCTTCAATGATATGGCTCTCCATGCCATAACCTACAGCACGATCTGCCAGGTCTTGGCAATTATATTGCTCTTTTGTTGGGGTCGAAAGACCAAAACCATTGTTTTCAATACAAAACAATACGGGTAAGTCCCAAACCGAGGCAACGTTCAAGGCCTCATGTATGTCGCCTTCACTGGTTCCTCCTTCTCCGGTAAAAACGGCACAAACCTGCTGATTTCCTTTGATTTTATCACCCAACGCAATACCGTCGGCCACTCCAAACTGGGGGCCTAAATGCGAAATCATCCCAATGATATTAAATTCTTGTGTCCCAAAATGGAAACTACGATCCCGGCCTTTGGTAAATCCATTCGCCTTGCCTTGCCATTGGGAAAAAAGTCGGTATAACGGTATTTCTCGTGTGGTGAAGACACCAAGGTTACGGTGCATGGGCAAGATATACTCTTGAGGGGTCAACACCGAGGCAACGCCGACAGAAATAGCTTCTTGTCCTATTCCGCTAAACCACTTACTGATTTTTCCTTGACGCAAAAGAATGAGCATTTTCTCCTCAATCATTCTGGGCTTGAGCATGCGCTCATAAAGCATTAATAAGGTCGCATCATCAATACCATCTCTCTGGTAATCATATGGAATAGTTGGTGTTGACGGCGTACTCATGGGTGCTCAGTTAGCTGCTTCAAAAGTAGAAAAATTAATAGCTAAATGTTGGTCCTAAGCGCTTTTTTTTGATGGTAAAAAACGCCTGTAATTTGGTATATTTGTTGTTGCTAAAACATCTCCAATGACCAACATACCATCCGTAGACCTCTCTGATTTCATTTCTGGCGACCCCATTAGGAAACAAAAGTTCATCTCAGAAATAGGTAAAGCTTATGAAGAAATTGGCTTTGTTTCTTTAAGCAATCACTTTTTAGACACGTCACTAGTGGAGCGTCTCTATAGCGACGTCAAATCATTTTTTGCCCTACCTCAGGCCACCAAAGAGGCTTACGAAATTGAAGGATTAGGTGGCCAACGCGGCTATGTCTCTTTTGGAAAAGAGCACGCCAAAGGCCAAACCAAAGGTGATTTGAAAGAGTTCTTTCATTTCGGGCAACAACCCAGTGCTGATGCTAACCTAGAAGCGCCTTACCCCTCAAACGTCGTGGTCACAGAATACCCTGAATTTAATGCCACAGGTATGGAGGCCTACCGAATGCTCGAAAAGACTGGGATTTATGTGCTGCGTGCCTTGGCCTTATACATGGATTTGGACGAATATTATTTTGATCATTGGGTCACCAATGGTAACAGTATCCTGCGCCCGATCCACTACCCCCCCATCGCCCAGGAGCCTAAAGGCGCTGTTCGCGCCGGTGCACACGGAGACATTAATCTCATTACCCTGTTGATGGGCGCCTCCACAGGAGGACTCCAAGTGTTGACCAAAGAAGGGCAATGGGTTGATGCCCTACCTAAAGAAGATGAATTGGTGATCAATGTAGGAGACATGTTGGAACGCCATACCAACAACAAGTTAAGGTCAACGATTCACCGTGTGGTGAATCCGCCAAAAGAGCAATGGGGTACACCGCGATACTCTATACCCTTTTTCATGCATCCCCGTTCAGATATGCGCCTGGATTGCCTGGAGACCTGTATTGATGCAAAGCACCCTATAGCCTATGACGGTATTTCTGCCGGAGAATTCTTGCAGCAACGTTTGGTCGAAATTGGCCTTTTAAAAAAATAAACCATGAGCGATCTTCAAGACCAACTCAAGTCGTTATTTCCTGATTATCAGCCGACTGAATCACCTGAAGAAGACACCTCAGACGGAGTTCAACAACCCATTTGGCTTCAATCTGATCCACTGATCTGTAAGTATGAAAAACGAAAGGGCAAGCCCATTACCATCATCGAAGGATACGATGGTGCTGATGCTGACTTCAAAGCCCTCGCTAAGCAAATCAAACAAAAGTTGCGTGTGGGCGGTAGTTTTAAAAACGGAACGATTATTATTCAAGGAGATTACCGCGATNAAATCATGCAAATACTCCAAAAACTAGGGTTCAAAACCAAACGCGTTGGCGGCTGATCAAATCTTCAATTTAAATATCCCTATGATTGACTTGCGTATTGGTGGCGTTCCGGAACACTTTAACTACCCTTGGTACCTTACCCTCAAAGACAAAAAATACCATGAGGTCGGTATCAATCTGCGTTGGAAAGATTTTGATGGTGGTACCGGGGCTATGATCGAGGCTTTAAATAATCAGCAGATTGACTTGGCCGTTGTTTTGACCGAGGGCATTGTTAAGTCAATCGCTGAGGGTGCACCGTTAAAAATAATTCAAGTTTATGTTTCATCTCCTTTAGTTTGGGGTGTTCACGTTGCGGCAAACACGCCATACGCTCGTGCCGATCAACTCAAGGGCCACATGGCGGCTATCAGTCGCTACGGTAGCGGTTCTCATCTGATGTCTTATGTTTATGGCCAGAACAATAACTGGAACACCCAAACGGATTTAAAATTCGAAGAGGTTGGTGACTTACAAGGTGGTTTAAATAGTCTGACCCATGGGTCTTCTGATTATTTTTTGTGGGAAAAATTTACGACAAAACCCTTTGTGGATAAAGGAGTCCTGCGCTGCATGGATACTTGCCCTACTCCTTGGCCCTGTTTTGTTATAGCCGTTCACCAAGATTTTCTAAAGAATCATCCGTCCGAGATAGAAGCCATTACAACAATAATTAATGCACAAACCAAAAGCTTCAAACAACTTCCTTTACTGGTCGAACAATTAGCCAAGCGTTATGGTCAAAACCCCGAAGACCTCAAATTATGGCTTGCGCAGACCCAGTGGAGTCAGGACATCATGACGGCCGAAGAGATTGATTTAGTTCAAGAAGAACTCTTAAAGCTAAAGCTTATTAAACAAAAGTGCCCTTCAGTAGATTTCTTTTAAAAAAATACAAGAAAAACGCAACCTTAGATAAAGGCCGACATCTTACTGATGTAAACAGCCCAATATGACGACTTTTCTTATTATTCTCGGTGCCTTATTAGTGACCAATTATTTGTTATTACATTTCAGCTGCAATGATTCTTCTGAGGCTGATTTTCCGAAGGAAAACTAATCCCTACCAGTCAATCCTAGCCTGCCCCTGTCCTTCCAAAAACAGGTTGACCTTATTAAAGTGATCATTACCAAACCAATAGCCACGATTGGCACTTAATGGAGACGGGTGCCCCGACTTCAAAACACAATGATGCGTCGCCGTGATCCATTTTTCTTTTTGCTGCGCCAGACGGCCCCAAAACAAAAACACAATCGAATGTTCCTGGTCATTAAGGTGCCTTAGTAGGGCATCCGTGAATGGTGTCCATCCCAATTTTTGATGACTGCCCGCTTGCCCTTGGCGCACACTCAAAATAGTATTGAGCAATAAGACACCTTGATCGGTCCAGCTTGAGAGATCCCCCGAATGCGCCTTGCCTTGCTTAGCGCCATAGCATTCCTTGAGGATATTGGTCAGAGAAGGTGGTTTTGCCACACCTGTAGGCACTGAAAAAGCCAACCCATTGGCCTGGCCTACACCATGATAAGGATCTTGACCGAGAATCACAACCCTCACCTTGTCCACATCGACTTGCTGCAGGGCTCGTAACCACATATGGGGTTCAGGAAAACATGGGCCAGAACGGTATTCACGGTTCAAACCTTCTTCCAGTGTTGTGAAATAACGACAAGTCCGTTGCTGGGCCAAAAAGGACCCCCAAGACCCCTCAATTGTTAATTGCATTCTTTGTATTTTTGTATGAAATTAAACAAATTGACGCGTTTGACCAACGGCTTATGAAAGGTTTACATCCCAATACATTAACCGACTTAGAATTTGATCATGTATTGGATCAAATCGTCATGTTTGGCCACACCGAAGACGGCAAAAAGCAGATCAGTGCGCTCCGCCCTATTCAAGGACAAAAAAACATCGTCACCGAACTCAAAACGGTCGAAGAATACAAAGCTTCCTTTGGGAGTGACCAAGGCATTCCTGCGCATGGTTACGATAGTCTATCCCGCATTCATCACCACCTGGGCATTGAAAATAGCTTACTCGAACTTTCTGACTTCAAAAAAATAAGACACGTCTGCATCACAACCCAAAGCCTGGTCCTTTTTTTTAAAAAATACCAAGAATTTTATCTCGAGCTGTCTCGGGTTTCGGACCAAGTAGTTTATCGATCAGAGGTGGTTCAGTCCATTGATCAAGTGATTGATAAATATGGTCAGGTCAAGGACCAAGCCTCAGAACAACTCATGGTCCTGAGAAAATCTTTGCTCAAAGTCAAGGGCATGATCAATCAATCTTTTGTTAAAGCACTCAGGCATTACGCACAACTCGATTATTTGGACGAAATCCGCGAAACGGTCGTCGACAACAAAAGAGTCTTGGCCATTAAGGCGATGCACCGCAAAAAAGTAAAAGGAATGGTTCTTGGGCATTCCAAAACAGGAAGCATCGTCTATATAGAACCGCAACAAACCATAGAATTTGCCCAAGAATTCAGTCAGCTGGTTTATCTCGAAGCAGAAGAAGTCAAACGACTACTCAAAGCGCTCACCAATCTTTTACGGCCATACTCAAGCAGCCTAGCGGCTTATGAAGGCTATTTGACACAAATGGATGTCTGGCATGCTAAAGCGCGTTACGCCCTAACCATTAATGGGATACGGCCCATTATTACAGATCATCGGGTCCTGGATTTAAAGCAGGCCTACCACCCCCTATTGTTGGCGTCTCATCGAGTCGATAAAAAATTTACCCACCCGCAAGACATTATATTAGATGCCGAACGCAGGATCATAGTGATCTCTGGACCCAATGCAGGAGGAAAAAGTATTACCCTCAAGACCGTTGGACTTTTGCAACTCATGATCCAAAGCGGTCTTTTGATTCCTGTGGACCCTTCTTCAGAGCTCTGCATTTTTGATCGAATTCTTACCGATATAGGCGATCACCAATCTATAGAAAATCATCTCAGCACCTACAGCTACCGGCTCAAGCAAATGAATTATTTTCTTAAGAAGTGTCAAAAAAACACGCTCTTCCTGATTGATGAATTCGGTACAGGAAGTGATCCAGAGCTCGGTGGTGCTCTAGCCGAAACCTTTTTAGAAGAATTTTATGCCCGCGAAGCCTACGGCATCATCACCACACATTACACCAATTTGAAACTGTTGGCTGACGAATTGCCTTACGCGCAAAATGCAAACATGCAATTCAACCCAAAGACTTTGGAGCCTCTGTACCAGTTGCATTTGGGTCAGGCCGGAAGTTCATACACTTTTGAGGTGGCACAAAAAAATGGCATTCCCTTTGGCCTCATCAACCGTGCGAAGAAAAAAATTGAACGTGGCAAGGTGCGATTTGACAAGACCATTGCCAATCTACAAAAAGAACGTTCTGCCCTGCGCGAAACATCAGAAGCCTTAAAAGGTGAAGAAGCCAAAGCACAGTCAGAAACGAAAAAACTTGAGGTAACGCAAAAACGCGTTCAAGAGAAACTAGAGCGTTATCAAGAGGTTTTTGACGCCAACCAGCGCTTGATTTCTTTAGGCAAAAGAATCGACCAATTGGCTGTTTCCTTTATGAACAAGGGCACCAAAAAGAATTTGATAGAAGGTTTGTATAAAATTGTTCTCCAAGAGAACAGCAAACGCCAACCTAAAAAGAAGATTGTGGTCGTTGATGAACATACCAAAAAGATCCCGAAAGTTTCATCAAAATCTCAGAAAGCAGCCGTAATAATACCCGCAAAGGACCAGGAGCTGGAGGCCGAAATCAATATAATTCGTCAGAAAAAAATAGCACAGAAACAGGCCGCTAAATTAGTGCCAGAAACTATTGTCGTGCTCAAGGTTGGTGACCGCGTGCGCATGATCGATGGGGTCGCTATCGGTACCATAGATACCATCGAAAAGCAAAAAGCCATTGTCAACTATGGGACTTTTACCACCAACGTGCAACTTAATACCCTAGAAAAGGTATGAAACGTAAAAATCAAACTGCCCTGATTGCTTTTGATGGTGTCTGCATGCTGTGTCAGTCATCGGTGCACTTTATCCTGAAGCGCGATACCAAAGACTATTTTCGCTTCATACCCTTAGAGCAAATAGACAAACATGGTGAATGGGCCCGTCTTTTGCCGGAAAAACCGGTAGACTCAATTGTTTTAATGGAAAATAATAAGATCTATACGCAGTCCTCCGCAGTCTTGCGTATTGTTTTACATCTTAGCGGCCTCTACCCCCTTTTGTTTGTTTTCATGGTCATTCCAAGACCCCTGCGCGACATGGTCTATGACTTTATCGCCAAGAATCGATATCGCTGGTTTGGCAAGCATGACCTATGCATGATTCCTGACCCTAGCATAGCGCACAAGTTTCTCTGATTTATTCTGATATCCGTGTATCGAACGAACGGTCTTAAACAGGATATTCTCTTTTATTGTGCGGATTTGTCTTGGGATTCATTGACCCACAGGGCAACCATGGCATCACCCGTGACATTAACTACTGTGCGGCACATGTCCAGTGGGCGGTCCACGGCGAAGATCAGGGCCAATCCTGCTTCTGGAATTCCGGCTTGGGCTAACACAATGATTAACATCACCATACCCGCACCAGGCACAGCGGCAGAGCCTATAGAGGCCAAAGTTGCCGTAGCAATAATGCCTAGTTGTGTTCCAAATGATAAGTCCATGCCAAAAGCCTGAGCAATAAACACCGCCGCGACCGCCTGATAAAGACTTGTTCCATCCATATTGATGGTCGCCCCAATAGGGAGTACAAAACTGGCTACTTCTTTTCTGACGCCTAGCTGATCTTCGACGCATTCCATGGTTACTGGGAGGGTGGCCGCACTAGAACTCGTCGAAAAGGCCAACAGTTGCGCAGGGCTTATACCCTTTAGGAAAAATCCAGGACTCTTTTTGGCAACGACCTTGACGATCAGCAAATAGGCTCCAATCAACAGCAATAAGCCAAGAATAACACAGATAGCATACCAAAGCAGTGCCGAAAATAAATCGGCCGATGGCGCTTCGACCACTAGCGCCGCTAATAAGGCAAAAACACCATAGGGCGCCAACGACATAATAAGGTCAATCATCTTCAAGATCACATCGTTCAATCCATCAAAAAAGGCTTTAACCGGCAAGCCTGCAGACTCTGGGATAAGGATAAGACTGATCCCAAAAAACAACGCAAAAAAGATCACTTGCAGCATATTCCCATTGTTGGAGGCAGCACCGATAATATTGCTCGGAACCAGATCAACAAGCGCCTGCAATGGACCCGATTGCCTTTGCTGCTCGGCCTGATCCTGTCTTTTTTGGGCCTCTCCACCATAAGCTTCAATCAACTCACTTCTTGTGGATTCCGTTATTTGGGCACCAGGCTTGATAATATTGACCACAGTAAGGCCAATGGAGACCGCTAAAACGGTCGTCAGAATATAGGTGATTAAAGTCCGTGCGCCCATTTGAGAGAGTCTGGAGATGTCTTTGAGATCCGAAACCCCTTTGATGAGTGAGGCCAAAATTAAAGGTACCGCAATCAGCTTTAGTCCATTGATGAATATGGTGCCAAACGGCTTGATGTAATCCGTAACAAAACCGGGACCCCAAGACCATTGAGAAAGCAATAATGCAGCCAAGACACCCAATACCATTCCCATTAAAATTCGCCAATGCAATCCTAAATTCTTCATGTCTGTTAAATTTTTGTGGTTCGATTCATTAAATAAGCATCAGCCAAAACCAAGGCACTCATGGCCTCTACAATAGCGACCGCACGGGGGACCACGCAGGGGTCGTGCCGGCCTTTGCCTTCCAACTTAGCTAACTTTCCTTCTTTGGTTAATGCGGTTTGTACTTTCATCAGGGTCGCCACTGGTTTGAACGCTACGCGAAAATAAATCGGTGACCCATTGGAGATTCCTCCTTGAATGCCGCCACTATAATTGGTTTTAGTATCGCCATCTTCGTCAAACAAATCATTGTGGTCGCTGCCCAGCATTTTGGCACCTTCAAACCCACTGCCATAATCAAATCCTTTGACGGCATTGATAGATAACATCGCTTGGCCTAATTGGGCATGCAATTTTTCAAAAACAGGCCCCCCAAGTCCTTTCGGGACATGGTCAATCAGACAGCTGATGACTCCTCCAACCGAATCCCCTTGCTTGCGGACCGATTTTATATAAGTTTCCATTTCTTTAGCCCACGAATGATGTGGTGCACGGACATTATTGTGTTCGATGGCTTCTAGATCAAATCCTTCAGAATCTTGATCCAACTGATGCGGTCCTACTGCACTGACAAAAGCCTTAAAGGTGACCTCAGGTAGAATCTGCTTAGCTATTGCTCCCGCAATGACCCAACTGACCGTTTCACGGGCAGAAGAGCGCCCGCCACCGCGATGATCTCGGTGACCGTATTTTTGATCGTAGGTGTAATCTGCATGAGAAGGGCGATAAATATCCTTGAGATGATCGTAATCCTTTGATTTTTGATTTCCATTTTGGATGACAAAGCCAATGGGTGCTCCTGTTGTTTTACCCTCGAATATACCGGACAAAAAGGATACCGCATCGGCTTCTTTTCGCTGGGTGACAATAGCGGATTGCCCTGGTTTGCGTCGGGCCAAATCACGATCAATGGCTTCAAAATCGATGATGATGCCTGAGGGACAGCCGTCCAAAATACCACCCATGGCCGCACCGTGAGATTCCCCGAAGGTAGTGAGTTGTAAAATTTTACCCAATGAATTTGCAGCCATGAAGCGCTTTTCAACAAATGTAACGGATTGCCTGAGAAAATAAAAAAAATAGGATGGTTAATACACGTCCTCAATAAAGACACCCAAAGCGCTCATCATGCGTCACCAAGGCCAAAACAGGTACTGAAACAGCAACCCTGATCCTGGCGGCCTCAGCTTTTAATCATAGGGTTAAGCCGGCGGCAGCAAAGCATGCCGAAGCACGCTAACCGGATGCAAAGCCTCTCTCGAGGCACCATCCTTAATTTGATGGCGGCAGGAAGTTCCATTGGCAACTATAATGGTGTCCTGAGTTGCTTTGGTCACGGCCGGCAACAGTCTAAGATTGGCCATAGCCATACTGACGTCATAATGTTCCTTTTCGAATCCAAAGCTCCCGGCCATACCGCAACAGCCCGAGGCGATGAGCGTTGGTTTATATCCAGATGGTAAATTCATGAGGTCAAAGGTGTGTTTTTGTTGGCTCAACGCTTTTTGATGGCAATGCACATGGATCTTTAAATTTCTCTGCTCTGTTGTGAATTGTTTGGCCGTTATCTTGCCCTTGTTGATTTGTTGCACAAGAAATTCCTCAATCAAAAATGAGTTTTTGGACCAGTGTTCTGCTTGTATTTGATCCAAAGCCAATTTCAGATACTCATCACGCAGCCCAAGAATGGCAGAGGGTTCAATACCCACTACGATACCATCACTGCAATGATGCGTAAAATAAGCTAGGTTTTGATTGATCTGTTCTTTAGCCTGATCCAGAAACCCTTTACTAATTAGGGAACGCGCACTGTTAAGATGCGTTATGCATTGCGGAAAGTAACCTAATCCTTGCAATAACTCATAAGCATCCTGAGCAATCCCTGGCTCAAGGTAATTGGTGAATTCATCTACCCATAAATAGATCTTTTTGCTTTTGCCCTGAGGCGCCGCTTCTGGGTGAAGCCCCTCTTTTACTGCAAATGGCCGACTAGAAAAGTGCGGCAAACTGCGTAAGGGGTGTATGCCCATAGTTTTTTTAAGTAACCAATGCACGGGTCTGCTATTGATCAAACCAAATAATAATCCGGGCACTCGGTTTAGTCTTTGATAATGTAATGTGTTCAAACCAAAAAAACGTTCGGACCATGTCGCCCCATTGATCTGAATCCGTTGATAAGCCAATTCAGATTTTACTGTGGCCATATCGACATTACTCGGACATTCGTGGTGGCAGGCTTTGCAACCCACACAAAGATCAAATGCCTGATTCAGTGCTTCACTGCCCCAAGCTTTGGCGATGTCATTTTGATGGGTTAAGACTTCTCTCAGCACGTTGGCGCGGCCACGCGTGCTGTCCTTTTCTTGACGTGTGGCATGATAGCTTGGACAGAGCATGCCCGAACTCTGCTCAGTCTTACGGCAATCACCACTGCCATTGCATTGTTCACTGAGTCTCATGATTCCTTGATGAGCCGAAAAGTCAAATGCTGTTTCGATCTCTTTGGTAGCTTCGTCTGGACTGTAGCGCAATGACTCATCCATTGGCCAAGGGGCGACGATCTTGCCCGGATTAAATAGGCCTTTGGGGTCAAAAATTGACTTGATTTCCCTGAGTAAGGCGTAATTAGCCGCACCGATTTGCTGCTCAATAAACTCTGAACGGACGATACCATCTCCATGCTCACCTGAGAGAGAACCTCTAAAACGCTTGACCAGTTGACTGACCTCTTGGGTTATCTCCCTAAAGTCACTGACGTCTTGGCCCTTTTTTAAATTCAAAATAGGTCTGAGATGCAGCTCCCCTGCTCCCGCATGAGCATAATATACCGCTTGCTGATTGAAGCGTTTCATGATCTGAGTAAAAGCCTCAATAAATTCAGGCAAATCTTTTAAAGCCACCGCTGTGTCCTCTATACAGGCCACTGCTTTCTTATCGCCAATCATGGAACCCAACAATCCCAGACCCGCCTTACGCAAATCCATGGCTTGATCGATCTCAGTACCCGTTAAGGTCGTCAAGGCATAAGCACGGGATTGCGCGGAAAGATCTTTCATAAGATCAGCCACTTGCTGATCGAGATCGGACTGGTCACGTGCACGACATTCCATAAACAATACCGCTTTTGGCCTACCGCTGATAAAAAAACCATAGTCCTGATAGACTTTATTGTTCTTGGTGCAGTCCAGGATCACATCGTCCATGAGTTCACAAGTATATAGGTCATGCTTCATGGCGACAACCACGTCATTCATGCAGTCCGACAATGCCTCATATTGCGCCACAACCATACTACTGAGCGGTGGTGGCAAATGGTCCAAAGACAAAGTTATGGCTGTTGAAAAAAACAAGGTGCCTTCGCTCCCGCACATCAGCGATGCGAGATTTAAATCTTGACTAGCTTGTGGATCAAATGCTGTTGTATCGATAAGCTGATCTATGGCATAGCCCGTATTTCTGCGGTGTATTTCTGGAAGTGGGTATCCCTGCCGAATACCCTCCTGGACAGCCGCAGGAGTTAATAAGTCATGAATGCGTTGATAAATAATCCCTTCACGATTGGGTATCCCCTCTTTTGCTTTCAGTTGCTCTTTAGTAAGGGCCGACAAGCAAAGCTTTGTGCCATCGGATAGAAAACCATCTATTTGACGGACTTTATCCCGCGTTACACCATATTTAATTGAAG
>JGI26082J51739_10002234_pt1 | contig 11866 bp, 9 predicted proteins | sample SaaInl5LU_22_DNA_FD_51739 | JGI IMG/M metagenome (IMG submission 51739)
AAAATAAAGACCTTGGTGAAGAATTAGCCGATGTTTTATTCGTTGTTCTTTGTTTAGCCAATCAAACTGGTGTAAATTTGCAAGACGCTTTTGATAAAAAGCTAGAGATAAAAACCAAACGGGATCATAACCGTCATCACAGCAACGAAAAACTAAAATAGATTTTGCATCTTTTCCTTCAAAATTCAAGCATAAACCCAAGTACAGATATTACAATTACAGGGTCCAAAAGTGAGTCGAACCGACTCTTATTATTAAAAGCACTTTTTAAGACTTTAGAAATTCAAAACGTCTCAAATTCTGATGACAGTCAATATATGCTTAAAGCCTTAGGTTCTGAAGCGCCTACTGTAGATATTCACCACGCCGGAACGGCTATGCGTTTTTTGACCGCCTATTTTACCACTTTAGATGGCAGAACAACGCTGTTGACCGGATCTCAACGAATGCAAGAACGCCCCATAAAAATCCTAGTAGATGCTTTGAGAGCCTTAGGCGCAGACATCGAATACGACAAGGAAGAAGGCTATCCGCCATTACGTATCACAGGAAAATCATTACTTAAAGATGAGGTTCGTATGAAAGCCAATGTTAGTAGTCAGTATATTTCAGCTTTATTACTAATGGCAACTAAGCTCAAGAATGGGTTAAAATTACATCTTGAGGGAAAAATCACCTCGGTTCCCTACATTAATATGACGCTATCCTTACTAAATCAATTGGGTGTTGATACTCGTTTTGAGGGTCAAGTTATTCAAGTCAACCCCTATGTAGAGACGGCCTCCAAAACCTTTACTGTAGAATCTGATTGGTCATCGGCTTCCTATTTTTATAGCATAATAGCCTTAAGCCCAGTTGGGACGCAAATCAATCTGAGTACATACAAGAAAGACAGTTTACAAGGCGATGCGGTATTACAAGACATTTATACACATTTGGGCGTTCAAACCACTTTTCATGGCGCTCAAATCAACTTGCAAAAAGTAAATACAAGCCTACCAGATTGCTTAGAATTAGATCTTGCCAATGCGCCAGATATCGCTCAAACCATTGTAGTGACTTGTCTAGGACTTCAAGTCAAATGTAACCTTACGGGATTACACACTCTGAAAATTAAAGAGACGGATCGTTTACAAGCCTTGAAAAACGAAATTTATAAATTTGGTACGTCTATAGAAATCACTGATGATAGCTTACACCTTTTGGCACTTAATCCTTTAGAGTCGGGAGCTGTTGTAGCGACCTACAACGATCATCGTATGGCTATGGCGTTTGCGCCCTTGGCACTACGCACATCATTTTCAATAAATGAAGCCGAAGTGGTTTCAAAATCCTTTCCAGATTATTGGGATAACTTGAAGGAATTAGGGTTCAATATTTCTAATTCCGAAAAATAAAGGTTCAATTACTTGACAAGGCCTATTTTGAGGTTGTATATTCGCAGCTTGAAATATAAAAACCACGCATGAAATTATCGCATTTTAACTTTGAATTACCGGACGAATTATTAGCAGAATACCCTGCAGAAAACAGAGACGAGTCACGACTCATGGTCTTGAACCGGAAAGAACAAACCATCGAACATAAAATGTTTAAAGATTTGATCGAGTATTTTGATGAGGATGATGTCATGATTCTTAACAACACCAAAGTATTTCCTGCACGATTATTTGGAAATAAAGAAAAAACAGGGGCTCGTATCGAAGTTTTTCTTCTTAGAGAACTTAATGCAGAACAGCGCCTTTGGGATGTGTTAGTAGATCCTGCTCGAAAAATCAGAATTGGAAACAAACTCTATTTTGGTGAAGATGAATCCTTAGTTGCTGAGGTTATAGATAATACAACTTCAAGAGGACGTACCCTTCGTTTTTTGTATGATGGATCTTATGAAGAATTCAGAAAAAAATTAACGGAGCTTGGTCAAACACCACTACCAAAATATATCAACCGTGAAGTTGAACCCGAAGATGAAGAGCGTTATCAAACAATTTATGCTAAGAACGAAGGTGCAGTTGCGGCGCCTACTGCAGGACTTCACTTTTCTAAACATTTATTGAAACGTCTAGAAATAAAAGGTATTAATTTTGCTGAAATCACCTTACACGTCGGTCTAGGAACCTTTAATCCAGTTGAAGTTGAAGATCTTTCTAAACATAAAATGGATAGTGAAGAAATTATTATTCCAGATACTACAGCCACAACAATCAATAAAGCTTTAGACGAAAAACGTCGTATCTGTGCAGTTGGAACCACAGCCATGCGTGCTATTGAAAGTTCGGTGTCTTCTAAGGGTAATTTGAACGCTTATGCGGGATGGACCAATAAATTTATCTTCCCACCTTTTGATTTTTCAATTGCAAACTGTATGATTACCAATTTTCATACGCCAAAATCAACACTATTAATGATGACTGCTGCATTTGGAGGTCATGATTTTGTGAAAAAAGCATATGAAGAAGCCGTTAAAGAAAAATATAAATTCTATAGCTATGGTGATGCCATGCTGATCATTTAAAAACCCATTGAAAGCCTCATAACAGAGGCTTTTTTTATCTTTATTGTCATCTCACTTGAAATGAATTCCATCAAAAAAGACATCCGTGCATTATCTAAAGAAGACCTTCGCTCTTTTTTTGTAACCCAAGGCGATCAAGCGTTTAGGGGCACACAAGTCTATGAATGGCTTTGGCAAAAAGGAGCACATCATTTTGATGATATGACCAATTTGTCAAAAGCGACGCGTTTGATGTTAGATGCCAATTTTAGCATCAACCACATCAAAGTGGATTCTATGCAGCGAAGTTCAGATGGTACAATCAAAAATGGAATTCGTCTCCATGACGGTATGATTGTAGAATCCGTTTTGATTCCAACAGCCAAGCGTTCCACTGCGTGTGTGTCATCTCAAGTTGGCTGTAGCCTAGATTGTAAATTTTGTGCGACTTCGCGTCTAAAACGTATGCGCAACCTTAATCCAGATGAGATTTATGATCAAGTCGTTGCCATCGATAAACAAAGCAAATTATACCACGACCGCCCGCTTTCCAATATCGTATTTATGGGAATGGGCGAGCCGTTAATGAATTATAATAATGTTCTTAAAGCTATTGATAAAATTACCTCTAAAGAAGGGTTAGGCATGTCGCCAAAGCGCATTGTTGTCTCTACATCTGGAGTGCCAAAAATGATTAAAAAAATGGCAGATGATCAGGTTAAATTTAATTTAGCAGTATCTCTACATTCCGCAATTGATAGCGTTCGCACCTCTATTATGCCGTTTAATGAAACCTTTCCTTTAAAAGATTTAAGAGAAGCGTTACAACATTGGTATGCCGCCACTAATCGCATTATTACTTATGAGTATGTGGTTTGGGAAGGGATTAATGATACTATAACAGATATTGAAGCGCTGCTAAAGTTTTGTCAATTTGCCCCAAGTAAGGTTAATCTCATTGAATATAACCCTATTGACGACGGCATATTTCAGCAAGCAAATTCTACGGCTATCGACTTATATGTGTCTATGTTGGAAGCAAAAAACATTACAGTCACCGTGCGCCGCTCGCGTGGAAAAGATATTGATGCTGCTTGCGGACAACTCGCCAACAAAGATAAGGTCTAGAAAACGCGTCTCAAAAAATATATTAGGGCGCAGGATTTGGTATGCCAGCGTGAATAGCATCAATACGATCCAAAGTTTCTTGTGAAAGTTCGGTATTAATACTTTCTATATTTTCTTTAAGCTGATCCAAATTAGTAGCGCCGATAATGTTGCTTGTCACAAATGGTCTTTGGTTAACAAAAGCTAAGGCCAATGTTGTTAAACTAATCCCTTGGTTTTGAGCCAGTTTTAGATATTGCTTAGTAGCTTCGGTGGATTGTGCACTGCTATAGCGCGCAAAACGTGGAAATAGTTTTAGGCGTGCATTATCTGCTGCAGTCCCTTCAATGTATTTTCCAGAAAGTACACCAAAAGCTAAAGGAGAATAGGCTAAAAGCCCAATATCTTCGCGTAAAGATACTTCAGCTAAGTCGCCTTCATATGTCCTATTCAATAAGGAATAGGCATTTTGTGCTGTACTAATAGGAGTTAAGCTGTCTTTTCGGATTTCTTCTACATAGCGCATTGTGCCCCAAGCTTTTTCATTAGAAATTCCGATGGCTCTAATTTTACCCGCTTCGACAAAACTTTCTAACGCATGTAAAACAGCATTAAAATTATCAACCCAGGGGTCGTTTGGGCTTGGCTTGAAATCTCGTACGCCAAAAGTATTGGTATGACGCTCTGGCCAATGGAGTTGATACAAGTCGATATAGTCTGTTTGCAAACGTCCGAGTTCCAAATCGATGGCTTCTTTAATGGTTTTAGCACTAAATCCAGCGGTTCTAATATGTGCTGTATAATCGCCAATTCCAGCGATTTTACTTGCTATTATAACCTTGTCTCTAGTGTTGTTTTTTTTAAGCCAAGTGCCAATATACTTACTTGTTAGCCCTTGGGTTTCTGCAGTGGCAGGCACAGGATACAGTTCTGCAGTGTCAAAAAAATTGACGCCGTGATCCAATGCAAAATCCATTTGAGCATGGCCTTCTGCTTCTGTGTTTTGGTTTCCCCAGGTCATAGTCCCTAGGCATATTTTACTTACTTTAATAGCTGTACTTGGAAGTGTGGTATATTTCATTAATTGGTATTTAAAAGTCTTGATATCTCGTCTAATTTTGGAGTCAATACAACTTCAATTCGTCTATTTTTTGATTTCCCTTCTTTGGAATCATTCGATGCTATGGGTGCAAATTCACCACGACCAGCTGCGGTTAAACGGTCTGGATTAATAGCTGTATTTTCACTTAAAATTTCAACGATTGCTGTAGCACGTTTGGTCGATAAATCCCAGTTATTAGCAATTTGACCTCCATATGAAAAAGGATCGTTATCCGTATGACCTTCAATCAGAACCGCAATTTCTGGATTGTCTCCCAAAACTGTTCCAAGCTGTTCAATAGCCCTTCTGCCTTCGGCACCAACTGCCCAGCTACCCGACTTGAACAATAATTTATTTTCCATAGACACATACACTTTGCCATCGCGTTGTTCTACGGTGAGTCCTTTGCCTTCAAAAGCGGTTAGTGCCTTAGAAATTGTATTTTTCAAGTCTTGCATTGCCTGGTCTTTGGAAGCAATTAGTGCTTCTAGTTCTGCAATGCGTTGAGCACGATCTTGCATACTAGCTTCTAATTTTAGAAGCCGATCATTTTCTGCGGCTAAGGCCAATTCTTTGGCTTCTAGCTGTGCTAAAAGTTCTCTATTTTTTTGAACATTTTCGGCAATAGCGATAGAGCTGTTCTGCTCTAATGCTGTATAAGCAGCATTCAGAGTATCGTATTTTTTTTGAAGTGCAGTCACATCTTGTAGCAATTCATTACGCTCTGAAACGGTCGTATCGTAGTCTTTTTGTAACTGGTCGAATTGATTTTGAAGTGTGTTTTTAGCAGTTAAAACGTCTTCGCTATCCGCATTTAAGGCGTCATAATCATTTTTAAGGGTTGTGTATTTGCCTTCTAATTCTTTATATAATTTAGAGGATACACAAGAAGTCGCGGTTATACTTAGGAGCGTTAAAATTAAAAGTTTTTTAATCATTGGATATTAAGTTATAAAATTTTGTTTTATTGTAATTCAACTAAAACAGGGCAGTGGTCACTATGAACTGCTTCAGACAAGATAACGGCGCGTTTTAGTTTTTCGTGTAAGGGCTGTGCTACTAATGTATAATCTAACCGCCATCCTTTGTTGTTGGCTCGCGAATTTGCACGGTAGCTCCACCAACTATAATTATGAGGTTCGGAATTAAATTCGCGAAAGGCATCTACAAAACCGTTCCCTAAAAATTTAGTCATCCATTCGCGTTCTTCAGGTAAAAAACCAGAAACATTTTTGTTTCTTACGGGATCATGAATGTCAATAGCCTCGTGACAAATGTTATAATCACCACAAATTATCAGGTTAGGCACTTCTTTTTTAAGCGTATTTATATAGTCTTGAAACAAGGCCATGTACTCTAGTTTATGTTCTAAGCGGGCCAAATTGGTGCCCGAAGGCAGGTATAAACTCATCACAGAAACACCATCAAAATCTGCTCGGATATTACGGCCTTCAAAATCCATAGATTCAATTCCAGTCCCGTACTCCACATGAGTTGGTTTTGTCTTAGATAAGATAGCCACTCCACTGTAGCCCTTTTTTTGAGCACTAAACCAATAGTTATACGCATAGCCTGCAGCTTCAAAAACACTTAAATCCAGTTGGTCTTCTTGTGCTTTAATTTCTTGTAAACAGATCACATCTGGGTTGGCACTTTTTAGCCATGTTATAAACCCTTTTTTGAGTGCTGCTCTAATTCCATTAACGTTATATGAAATAATTTTCATCTATTATACTAATAATTTTAGCTAAAATAATTAATAGAGTACTTTTACCCTAAATATTTAGTCTTGTTTTAATGCAAACTATCAACAAAATATTTTAGGATGTTTTTAGTTTAAGAGTCATGATGAAGCAGTGTTTGTTCGTTTTATTCCTTTTATCCCTCTCCTATACCTGGTCGCAAGAGGGGAGGTCTTTGTATAGGACAAAAAAAATTGCCGTCATGGACACCATTAAAATTGACAGTGTAAGTATCAACCCTTCTAAATTTTCTGTGACAAATTTAAAATATGAGCCTATTCAGGATTCATTATATACTGTAAATTTTGAAAATGCGACGCTGACTTTTTCTAACGCCGTTCAAACCGATTCTCTCATAGTCAACTATCTTAGCTATCCCCGTTTTATAACCAAAACGTATAAAGCTTTAGATGAAAAAATCATTGTTAAGAGCACAGGATCCCTTCAAAAATTATATCAATTATCACAATCAAATTTGAAACGAACAGTTGTTCCTTTTGATGGTTTGGTGTCTTCTGGAAGTATATCTAGAGGCATTACGATTGGAAACAATCAAAATTCGGTTTTAAACAGTGAGCTTGACCTTCAGATTAGTGGAAAGTTAAATGATAAAGTGACCTTACGGGCCTCGATTCAAGATTCAAATATTCCACTTCAAGAAAGTGGATATTCACAACAGTTAGATGAGTTTGACCAAGTATTTATTGAAGTTTTTAGCGAGCGTTGGGGGATTAGAGCTGGGGATACAGACTTAGAAAATTCTGAATTCTATTTTTCAAAATTTTCCAAGCGTGTTCAAGGGCTTTCATTAAAGACCACTCTTGAAACAGACGAATCAGAATTTTCGGCTTTTGCTGCTGGCGCCCTAGTTCGTGGACAATTCTCATCAAGTCAATTTGTTGGACAAGAGGGCAATCAAGGGCCTTATAAATTGGTGGGTCCAAATAATGAACTCTATGTTTTAGTTGTTTCTGGAAGTGAAACGGTATATGTAAATGGCGTACCTTTAAAACGTGGTGCTACAGAAGATTATAGCATTGATTACAATGCAGGCGAAATTCTATTTAATGCGACTTATCCCATAACGTCTGAAATGCGCATTACTGTAGATTATCAATACAGCGAGCGCAATTATTCTCGGTTTATAGGCTATGCGGGCAGTCATTACAAAAATAGTAAGTGGACGCTTGATATTTCTGTTTATAACGAGAATGACTTGAAAAATCAACCACTTCAGCAAGCGTTAAATTCTGATCAAGTTTCAATTTTGTCTAATGCAGGCGATGAGCAGTCCTTAATGATCGCCCCTTCGGCAGCTTTAGAGCCTTTTAATGAAAATCGGATTTTATATAAAAAAACTACCGATAATGGAGTTGAGGTTTTTGAGTTTTCAACCAACCCTGAAGACGAGTTGTACCGTGTTAACTTTATAACTGTTGGGACGCAACAAGGGAATTATATAATTAAGAGTTCTAATGCGATTTCAAATATATACGAGTATGTTGCGCCTATTGCAGGGGTTAAACAAGGCGAATATGAACCTATTATACAGCTTGTAGCGCCTGTAAAATTACAACTGGCTGTGGCCAAAGGCGCTTTTAGACCTGATGACAAAACAGCTATTGATTTTGAATTTGCTGCTAGTAAAAATGATTTAAACTTGTATTCTCCATTAGATGACGATGATAATACGGGTCTTGCGGGGCAATTGTCCGTAGCACATCAACTCCATAAAAGTTCCGGAAACTGGGTGTTAAATGTAACTTCTGACACCGATTATATTCAATCTAATTTCAGAACCATTGAACGCCTCTATCGACCAGAATTTAATCGAGATTGGAATATTGAAACCTTAACAAGCAGTCAACGGCTTTCTGATCTTGGAGACCAGTTATTTGTAAGGATGGGAACGCAATTAGCGCATATAGAAAAAGGTGAATTGAAGTATCAATTTCAACACTTAAACTTTGGAGACAACTATGAAGGGAATCGTCATCTCTTTTTTACAAAACTGAATTTTGATCGTTTTCAACTGTACTCAAACTCTAGTCTGTTGCAGACCGCTGCTCTGTTTACGAACTCAATGTTTTATAGATCTGATAATCGATTAAAATACAGCTATAACAAAGGGTGGTCTGGAGTTAACTTTTCTACAGAACACAACGAAAAAAAGCAAGTCGAATTAGATGAATTTGACCCTATTAGTCAGAAATTTCAAACTTATGACGTGTTTACAGGGCTTGGCGATTCCACAAAAGTATTTGTAAAATTAGGCTATATACATAGAGTGAACGACAGTATTCAAAACAACCGTCTTACTAAGGTGAATACGTCCAATACCTATTATTTAGATTCAAAATGGATTCAAACTAAAAATACGAACCTGAGTTTATATGCTAATTACAGGAATTTTAAAACCACAAACACGTCAAGTCCGTCTCAAAAATCAGTCAATTCTAGATTACAATACAGTCATAAATTAGCCAATAACGGCATTTCGTGGACGACTCTTTTTGAAACCAATACCGGCCGTTTGCCCCAACAAGATTTTACATACATTGAAGTAGAGCCGGGTCAAGGTACTTTTGTTTGGTTTGATTATAATGAGAACGGCGTTCAAGAACTAGAAGAATTTGAAGTGGCGCAATTTCAGGATCAGGCGACCTATGTCCGTGTATTGTTACCTAATCAAGTTTACATTCGAACTCACCAAAATAAGCTGAGCCAATCCTTGGTTTTAAATCCCATTCAATGGGCAAATTCGCCACTGGCATCTAAAAAATTCTGGTCTCATTTCTATAATCAAACGACGTTTCTAATTGATAGAAAAGATAAAAATAGAAGCGAGAAAATCCGTTTAAACCCATTTCATTCAATTGAAGACGAACAGCTAGCGCTACAATCCAACTTTAGAAATCAGTTATTTTATAATCGCGGGAAACAGCACTATACTCTCTCCTACAGTTATTCGGATATGAAAGCACGAAATGTATTATCTTTTGGTTATATAGCGCAACACACTTTGAGTCATCAGTTTAATTTTTCTCATAAAATTCAAAATCAATGGTTACTGAGTTTACAAGCCAACGCTGATCAAAATAGAAGTGAGAGTGAAAATTTTTCNTCAAAAAATTACCGATTAAAAGAAACACTTCTGAACCCAAAACTATCGTATTTGTTAGACGATAATAAACGATTTGATGTGTTTTATCAATACCAAAAAAAGAACAATTCTATTGGAGATATGGAACAACTGTCTCAGGAAAAATACGGTGTAGCTTTTACACTTACTCAAAATCAGAAAGCGGCTATTACGGGGGAATTTAATTATTTTTCAAATCTTTTCTCTGGAAGTCCAAACACGCCAGTCGCTTACCAAATATTGGAAGGCTTACAGCCAGGTACAAATTTTACGTGGTCATTGATAGCGCAAAAAAAACTGACTAAGTTTTTAGATTTGAATCTAAATTACTTTGGAAGAAAAAGCGAAACAAGTCGCGCCATTCATACAGGAACAGTGCAGTTGAAAGCTTATTTTTAATTTTTTGGTACGATAATTGTCAGTTCCTAGAAAACCTAAATCTTTTATTATTATGAACAAAGCCCTAATTATCCTATCCCTTTTTATGTGTATCAAGCTGTCTGCACAATCCCAAATAGAGTCTCTTACAATTTTTGACAAACACAATGAAGTAAGAATTGGAGTTATCAAAATCTTAGCAGGCCCTATTTTTGAAGGTACATATGAATATGTCAAAAACAGAAATGTAGGGTATGGCGCAAGTCTTTTAGTGAATTTTAATTCTGAAAATGACTATTTCGAAAACCTATCTGTCACTCCTTTTTTCGCATGTATTTTGACCGTGACGAACAATATGGCTCAAAAGGCTTTTTTGTAGAAAGTTTTCTGTCTTTTTATAGTGGTGATGACAATTATGATTATAGCGGAAACAATACTAATGCCTCCTATTTTGATACTGCTTTTGGGTTTTCGCTCGGACAGAAATGGGTTAATTCTGCAGGATTTATATTTGAAATTAAACTAGGAGGGGGAAGAAACCTTTTGGGGAATGCACCTGAAGGTGGCGTTCTTAAAGGCGATTTTAGTATAGGCTATCGTTTCTAGTACTTTATAGAAAAGTGCGATTTAAATTGTGTGGCTACTCCCTTACTATTGGTGTAGTTGACCACAAACCAATAATCCGACCCTGACAATTTTGTTCCATTAAACGTGCCGTCCCAACCCTTCCCGCTTGGTCTAATTTCTTTAATCAGTTTTCCAAAGCGATCAAAAATTCTAATGTTGGCTGCGACTTGATTTTCTAAACACTTGATGTTCCATATGTCATTAAATCCATCATTATTTGGCGTAAAAAACTTCGGGAAATAGATTAGATTAATAGTTTTCTGTGGCACGGTGCTACAGCCGAGCACTTCCCGAGCCCTTACGGTATGTGTTTCACAACCAAACACATTTTCAAAAACGCCACTGTTTTGCCAAGAACCACCATCTAGTTGATACTCATAATCACCATTTCCACCTGTTGCACTTGCAACGATGGTTTGATTGTCTTCAAAATCCTCAGAAGTAACTTCAGCATCTAATGAAAGTACACTTATTAGTGTTGGGTTTATAGTAATCGTAAAGAGGTGTTCGTTATAACAATTTGGATTTACGGCCGATTCGGCATAGACATACAAAGGAGTCGAGGCGGTTAAAATATCTCCGGCGTTGAGCACTGTCCCTCCGCCGTTAGGGAGTGTAAAATAAGTTCCATTTGTGAGTACTGGAAGGGTGTAGTTTTCACAACTAAATACATCTGCTGGTGTGTCAATAGCAGGCGTGGTATTAATTGTAATATTAAATTTATGTTCATCGAAACAATTGGGTGTTGTACCTGTTTCAGTATACACAAATAAGGTTGTTGAGGTAGATATGATATCTCCTGCGTTGAGCAATGTTCCGCCGCCATTAGGAGCGGTAAAGTAATTCCCGACGGTGAGCGCTGGTAATGTATAGCTATCGCATATAGGTGGTGTGTCTGCAGGCTTATCAATAGCAGGCGTTGTATTGATTGTAACCGTAAATGCGTGTTCGTCATTACAGTTCGGGTCTATGGTCGATTCGGCATAAACATACAAGGTGGTTGTGGTTGATATAACAGCTCCTGCATTAAGAGCTGTTCCACCGCCATTGGTTGCAGTAAAGTAATTGCCATTAGTGAGAACTGGAAGTGTGTAGCTATCACATTTTGAAAGATCTGCTGGTTTGTCTATTGCAGGTGTTGAATTGATTGTAATCGTAAATGCGTGTTCATCGAAACAATTGGGTGTTGTGCCCGTTTCGGCATAGACATACAAGGTGGTTGTAGTTGAGATTGCATCTCCTGCGTTAAGAGCTGTTCCGCCGCCATTAGGGAG
>JGI26082J51739_10002236_pt1 | contig 11860 bp, 10 predicted proteins | sample SaaInl5LU_22_DNA_FD_51739 | JGI IMG/M metagenome (IMG submission 51739)
GTTCTCCCCCAACTTCATAGAAGTTTAGACTACTAAACTATTTACTATGCATGCATAGTATAAATTAGTATATTGGTTTCATCATTAGAAGTATGAAACCACAAGAAACCTTTGACTTTCAAATCAGGAAATCCTGGATTGCGCTGTCAAAAATGTATAATGAGCAAGTCGCTCAATACGGGCTTACCGTTGCTATGGGCTTCGCTCTGCTCAACATTGATATTAAAAAAGGAACACCATCCACATCCCTAGGACCGAAAATGGGCATGGAGAGCACCTCGCTCAGCAGATTATTAAACAGCTTGGAAAAGCAGTCTTTGATTTCAAGGGAATCTAATCCTGACGACGGTCGAAGCGTTTTAATAACATTGACCAAAGAAGGCTTGAAAATGCGCAACCACAGCCGTCAAGCAGTTTTGGACTTCAACCACCAAGTTTTAAAGGAAGTCACAGAGGATGATATCCGTGGCTTCTTTAAAGTGATGACTATCGTTGGCAAAGTCGTCGATGCACACCGCACAGAAGAAATGCTAAAAATGACCTAAACCTGCGCTTTAGCGCGAATACAATAGGGTACTTTACCCGAAACAGAGTGAACAAAACGCTGTCTATTTCCTGGACAGCGTTTTTTATTTGCCACACATTTTTAGTAAGTTGGTCTTTATTAGAAACCATCCGCCGCCATGAATGAAGTCAAACACTGTCCCAAGTGTTCGAGTGCGAACAACGTTAAAAGTGGGATAATTAAAGAACGACAACGTTACCGTTGTAAAGAGTGCAACTACTATTTCACTGTCCAAAAATTAGGTAAACGAATTTCTGATTATTACGTCGTTAAGGCGCTACAACTCTACATAGAAGGAGTGAGTTATCGAGAAATTGAACGCATCTTGGGAATCTCCCACGTCAGTGTGATGAACTGGGTCAAATCNTATAAAATTCAAAGACCTCAGCTTCAACACAACCACAAACCTAGTTTTGAGGTTCTTGAGCACGGTCAACTCTTGGAACGTTTGAAATCACCAAAATACCTTGAGCAGAAAGGCTTGCTGATATCTGAAGTAGGGGGGAAGTTTTTTGTGCTAAATTGGAATCAGAACCAATAGCAAATTGTAAATGAACCCGCTACTTATTCCAAGCTACACAGAATACGAAGAAACTTACAAAGCATCAGTAAATAATCCTACCCAATTCTGGGAAGGAATCGCGGGTGAATTTACTTGGCAACGGCCTTGGCACACAACGCTGGAGTGGGAATTCTCAACACCAACGGTTAAGTGGTTCCAGGGCGGCATATTAAACATTACAGAAAACTGCCTCGACCGCCATCTGGAAGAACAAGGAGATGATACCGCTCTTATTTGGGAACCAAATAACCCTAAGGAGCAAGAGGTACGTCTAACGTATAAAGAATTACACAGCGAAGTTTGTCGCTTTGCGAATGTCCTTAAAGCAAAAGGTGTAAAGAAAGGAGACCGCGTGGCTATTTACATGCCTATGGTTCCTGAATTGACTATTGGTGTATTGGCTTGCGCGAGAATTGGCGCTGTACACTCTGTTGTCTTTGCTGGATTTTCGTCGAATGCTTTAGCTGATAGAATCAATGATAGCCAATGCGTTTGCGTTTTAACTTCAGACGGGATGTTCCGAGGCACAAAAACATTACCTGTTAAGGCTACCGTCGATGAAGCCCTTAAAAACTGTAGCTCCGTTGAAAGTGTGATCGTTGTGCGCCGCGATAAACGCGAAGTCGAAATGGTGAATGGGCGAGACTATTGGTATGATGAAGCAGTTTCTCAGGTTAGTGCAGATTGCGCCCCAGAGCCTATGGACGCTGAAGATATGCTCTTCATCCTCTATACATCTGGATCTACAGGTAAGCCCAAAGGTGTAGTGCACACTTGTGGCGGATATATGGTATATGTGGGTTACAGTTTTAAGAATGTCTTTCAGTACGAACGCGGCGATGTGTATTGGTGTACCGCTGATGTCGGATGGATAACAGGCCATAGCTACATTATTTATGGACCGCTATTGAACGGTGCAACCACGCTAATGTTTGAGGGCATACCCACTTTCCCTGATGCGGGACGTTTCTGGGACATTTGCGATAAATACGGCGTGAATCAATTCTATACTGCACCTACAGCCATCCGCGCGCTCATGGCGTGTGGTGATGAATTTGTTGATAGCGCAGACCTTAGTACACTAAAAGTGATTGGATCCGTAGGAGAACCCATTAATGCGGAAGCATGGCATTGGTACAACGAAAAAGTGGGGCACGGGAATTGCCCTATCGTGGATACTTGGTGGCAAACTGAAACCGGAGGTATTATGATCTCTGGCTTGGGCGGATTAAGCCCTCAACGACCCACCTATGCTGGCCAGCCCTTGCCGGGCATTCAACCTGTTTTACTCGACGCCGATGGCAATGAGATTGAAGGTGATGGTATAGAAGGTTATTTGTGCATTAAACACCCTTGGCCGTCAATGCTGCGTACGACCTACGGTGACCACGAACGGTGCAAAAATGTCTACTTCAGTAATTACAATGGCTATTACTTTACTGGAGATGGTGCGCGTCGTGAAGAGGGCATGTTTAGAATCATTGGGCGCGTTGATGATGTGATAAATGTTAGTGGCCATAGGTTTGGCACTGCAGAGATTGAAAATGCCATCAATGCTGCTCCCCTTGTTACAGAAAGTGCGGTAGTAGGTTACCCGCACGATATAAAGGGTCAAGGGATTTATGCTTACGTTATTTTAGAGGATGGCGTGCACGATGTCGAGGCGATTCGAAAGTCTATAGTAAGTTCCTTAGTGGCTGAAATTGGTCCCATTGCGAAACCAGATGTGATTCAATTCGTACCGGGATTACCGAAGACACGCTCTGGAAAAATCATGCGCCGTATTCTTAGAAAAGTCGCCGAAGGAGCTACCAATAACTTAGGCGACACCTCTACCCTTTTAGATCCTTCAGTGGTGGAAATCATTAAGCTAGATGCACTCGCACTACGGAAGTAAACAAGCCATCAACAATCTTTAGGATACGGTTGAACCAGTTAGAGAAGAAGCAGAGATTGCAGTACCTTAGTAAAATCTTATGGTAACGATTCGCAAAGCACTGAAAGAGGATATGGTCGCGGTACACGCACTCATAACGGAATTGGCTGTCTACGAGAGAGAGCCTGATGCAGTGATCATCTCTGTGGAGGACTTAAAGCATCACGGTTTTACGGAGCAAAGGTTCGATTGTTTGTTGCAGAACACGAACAGTTTGGCGTCATTGGTATGGCACTTTATTATCCCCGCTACAGCACATGGAAAGGGCCAACACTCCATTTAGAAGATCTTTATGTAAAGCCTGAATACCGCATGAGTGGCCTTGGCAAACAGCTTTTTGATAAAGTAGTCGAGGAAGCAATGGCACAAGATGTTGGAAGAATGGAATGGACCGTTCTAGAATGGAACGAACCCGCATTAAATTTTTATAAAAAATACCGCGCAACGCTGGATCCCGAATGGCATTTGGGCACGTTAACACGCGAACAATTGAATGCCTTAAAATGAGTACACCTCTAGTCTTCAAGTTTGGTGGCGCTTCTGTAAAAGATGCAGAAAGTGTACGAAATGTAGCTAAAATCATTAGGATGTTTCCACACCGGCCCATGGTTGTTATTGTGAGTGCTATGGGTAAAATGACGAATGCTTTTGAAGAGGTAGTTGGTCACTGGAGCACTAATGATCTTGCATTGGCCAGAGAAAAAATTGGTACTATACGCCAATTTCATTTCGCTATAATTGAGGAGCTGTTCGACGATCCTAAAGATCTATTAGCAGAGATTCAAGAACTTATAGATCAAGTACAGTATGGATTAGAGCAAACTTTTCTATCGTATAGCGAAGGCTACGATTACATCGTTCATCACGGGGAACTGATCGCAACAAAGATCATAGCTGCGTACATAGGTAAAGAGACTCCGACGGTATGGCAAGATACCCGACTGCTGGTCCATACAGACGATCAATTTAGAAGAGCTACTGTGCGTTGGGAGGAAACAGCCCGGGCCATTAAAAGCCGTATCGATCAAAGCAAAGTTAATGTGGTGCAAGGATTTATTGGCGCCTCTTCTTCCGGTAAACCCACGACGCTCGGTCGCGAAGGTTCGGATTATACTGGTGCCGTTTTTGCCTATTGCCTTGATGCAGATAGCTTGACCATTTGGAAAGATGTTTCAGGAATGTTGAACGGTGATCCAAAAATCTTTCAGAATACCACAAAAATTGACCGATTACCTTTTAACGAAGCTATTGAACTTGCTTTTTATGGTGCTTCCATCATTCACCCTAAGACCATTCAACCGCTCAAAAAGAAAGGCATTCCCTTGCACATCAAGAGCTTTATCAATCCAACTGCTGAGGGCACGACTATAGGTGATGTAGACCGCGCAATACCTGAGGTGCCTAATTTTATACTGAAAAAAAATCAAGCACTTTTACAGCTGAAAACGAAAGATTTGGCATTTATCGCAGAGCATCACCTCAGTGCGATTTACCAACTATTTGCGGATCAAGGTGTGGTGGTCAATCTCATGCGGAATACTGCAACAAAGGCCGTATTCTGCATTAACCACGACCTTATTATCGTCCCAAAAGTGAGGAGAGAATTAACCGGGTTGTTTGATCTAGAATTGGTCCCTAAAGTGGAACTATTGACCATTCGTAATTACCAAAAAGAAGACGAACTCAGAGAAACGAAAGGTCTCAACATATTGCTTGAGCAGCGTACTCCTGAAGTGGTCCAATTTGTTTTTAAGCGGTTTGAATAGCCGTCAGAACCTTCTGCGCTAATCCCGCGCCCATTTTTTCAAAACTTTCTTTGCTCCACCCCGCAATATGCGGACTTAACAACACATTTTCTCTTTCTAATAGCGATGCTAAGGCGGGTGGCAGCGGCCCTTCAAAGAGACTGGTGAAACTGGATTTTTCGTACTCCAGAACGTCCAGACTTGCACTGAGTACCTTACCAGAATCCAATGCCGATACGAGTGCAGCTGTGTCTAGAATTGGTCCTCGAGCTGTGTTAATTATGTGAATAGGATTTTTACAAGCATTGAAAAACGCACTATCTGCATAGCCCATAGTCTCAGCGGTTAATGGCAGGTGCAAACTGATCACATCTGCCTCTTCATAAAGCCTTTCCAGCGAACACTCTACCACGCCACCTTCTGCATACCCTGATTTATATTTATCATAAGCAAGAACGGCTACGCCCATGGCATCGAGCAATCGAGCAAAAGTGCCGCCCATTATTCCATAGCCGATCACACCTACTTTCAGCGCTTGTAGTTCGCGTCCTTTATTCGACTCGCGTAACCATTTACCTTCCTTAATTTCTCGATGAACACGCGGGAGGTGATTGAGTAAGCTCAAAAGCATACCTAGGGCATGTTCTGCGACTGCACGAGCATTTCCTTCTGGAACACGCAGGCACGTGATGTGGCGTCGAGCCGCTTCATTCAGGTCTATATTTTCAAGGCCAGCTCCTAGGCGGCCTATCACTTTAAGCTGGGGAAAAGCCTTCAGAAAGTCGGCGGAAACTTTTAGACGAGAGCGAATAATGATTACCTCCGTGTCGGCGTGCTGTTGGGCGAGCGTTGCTAAGGGTGCTTCGAATTCGCGAATCACTTGAAGTCCACCCGCAATTAAACCTTCTTCGAGCAGTGGATGCGTATCGTCTAAAAGCAATGCCTTCATCAGTATCCGATGATATAGCGACCGATTTGAAAATAAATGATCAAACCAATGACATCATTTGCTGTAGTAATAAACGGACCAGTCGCCAACGCTGCATCTATTTTAAAGCGGTTCAACAGCAACGGCACGAACGTTCCAAACAGCGAGGCAAAAATGATTACAACGAGAAGAGAAACCGCTACGGTCATAGTGACCAACTGGTCATAGCCTAAAAGCAAGCCGGCTCCGTACATGGTAGCCGCGAGTATAAGACCATTTACTAAACCCACAGATAATTCCTTCCAAAGCTTCGCAATGATATTCTGCTCTTTCGTTTCAGAAGCTAGGGCTTGCACCACAATTGCTGAGGATTGAACTCCAACATTACCGGCCATCGCCGCTATCAGCGGCATAAACAGGGCCAAAGCTGGCACCGATTTAATATCGCCTTCATTTTCACCCAACATTAATGCTACGATCAAGCCACCAAAGAGCCCTATGAGCAGCCAAGGTATGCGTGCCCGGGTTACTTGTAAAACGGTATCGTCGCTTTCAACCTCGTCGGTCAAACCCGAAGCTAATTGGTAATCGCGCTCAGCCTCTTCACGTATAAAATCGACGACGTCATCCAAAGTAATACGACCAAGTAATTCGCCAGCGGCATTCACCACCGCGAGCACGAATAAATCGTATTTCTGCATGGTATTCGCTACTTCCTCAGCAGGGGTAGTAGATAATACCGTGTGTCTTATCGGGGTGTAGAGTTCTGAAATATTTTCTGTTCGCTTCGCCGTCAATAGTTTTTTCAAGCTCAACGTCCCCACCAGTATATCGTCTTCATTAACCACATAAACAGCATGAACACGGTCTACATTTTCTGCCTGAGTCCTCATTGCTGCCACACATCTAAGCGCCGTCAAGCCCTCTTGCACTTTAACATATTCCGTCGCCATCAAGGCTCCGGCGGTATCTTCGTCATGCGTGAGTAGATGGGCAATCTTTTTTGCTTGCTCTTTATCATCGACCTTCGAGAGTACTTCTTTTGTCAACTCGTCCGAAAGCTCAGAAAGCATGTCCGCCGCATCATCACTGTCCATGTTCTCCACGAGCTCATGGGCAATATCTTCTGATGAATACGTCTTTAGCAGCTGAGTACGAATGTCTTCATCAATCTCGACAAGAATATCTGCAACAAGCTCCGCATCCAAGCTTTCAAGGAAACGCTCAATTTCCTCAATCTCACGAGACTCCAGTGCTTCAGCAATATCTGCAGCGTGCAAGTCCATGGTATATTCTGCAAACTCCGCCCAATCAATGGCGTTCATTGCACGCTCGATCCGTTCTTTTACACTAAGCTCTTCCATCTTCAATGGCATTTAGCAATTCCACAAACTCTGCATGGCCCAATTGCTCCGCACGTTTAGTCAAATACGGGTGATCAAAGCCTACAGGCAAGTTAAGGACTTTCAAAGCATTACGTAAAGTTTTTCTCCGCTGTCCAAAAGCCGCTTTAACCCCGCGCTTGAGTAGTGCAAATGAAATATCTGGATCAGTAGGTTTTCTTACCATGTGCATGACCCCACTTTCCACCTTTGGCGGAGGGTTAAACACTGAGGGAGGCACGGTAAAATCATAGGTCAAATCAAAGTAAGCCTGACACAATACGGATAAGATTCCGTAGGTTTTATTTCCTGGAGGAGCGCACAATCTTTCAGCCACTTCTTTCTGAAACATCCCGCCAAAAAGAGGGATTTGATGCCGCTCTTCAAGCACCTTAAAAACGATCTGAGAAGAAATATTGTACGGGAAATTACCAATGAGGGCAAATGATTCATCGCCAAAAGTCGTTGAAGGACGCCACTTCAAAAAATCTTCTTGAAGTATTCGCGCACTGAGCTGATTATAATGCGCTTGCAAATAGCTCACACTCTCCTGGTCTATCTCAATAACCCATGTTTCAATGGACGGGTTTTTTAATAAATATTTNGTCATCATACCCATTCCCGGGCCGACCTCCAACACATTCTTTACCCCCTCAAAAGGTACCACAGCAGCAATGCGTTCTGCAATGCTCTCGTCTTTAAGGAAGTGCTGTCCTAAGTGCTTTTTAGCCCGTACTTGTCCATCGAATCTCATGCGGCAAAGGTAATCTTTAGTTTCGGGTGTATCCCACAGAAAATGGCTAACTTGCCGGTACCTATCACAACCAAAGAACCACTGACCATGGTACAACCTACTACACTCGGCGAATTTATCGTTGAGAACCAAAGAGATTTTCCTTTTGCTTCAGGAGAATTATCGCAACTCTTAACCTCTATTCGCCTCGCCGCGAAGGTGGTAAACAGGGAAATCAATAAAGCCGGATTGGCAGATATTTTGGGCGCCATAGGCACTGAAAATGTGCAAGGCGAACAACAGCAAAAGCTTGATGTCATGGCAAATGACACCTTTATGCGCGCACTCCGCAGTATGGGTCAAGTTTGTGGTGTTGCTTCGGAAGAAGAAGATTCCTTCATCGGCTTTGAGGATGAGATTCATGCTGATGCGAAATACATCGTGTTGATGGATCCGCTCGATGGATCCTCTAATATTGACGTCAATGTGAGTGTTGGCACCATCTTCTCTATATACCGACGAATATCCCCTGCCGGCAGTCCTGTAAGTTTAAAGGACTTCTTGCAACCCGGCGATGCCCAAATCGCAGCAGGTTATGTGGTGTACGGTTCATCCACCATGCTCGTTTATACCACGGGAAATGGTGTGAACGGCTTTACTTTGGATCCATCCATCGGGGTCTTTTGTCTTTCTCACCCAAACATGACCATCCCTGAGGAAGGTAAAATATACAGTGTGAACGAAGGAAATTACGTTCACTTTCCCACGGGAGTAAAGCAGTATTTGAAGTATTGTCAGGAATACGACGAAGCCACAAACAGGCCCTATACCTCGCGGTATATTGGCTCATTAGTTTCCGATTTTCACCGCAATCTTATAAAAGGCGGGGTGTATCTTTACCCCACAGGAACGATGGCGCCAAACGGNAAACTTCGCCTTCTGTACGAGTGTAACCCACTCGCATTTATTGTTGAACAAGCCGGCGGTATGGCCACGAACGGCGCACAGCGAATTTTGGAAATAGACCCCACGGAACTACACCAGAGGGTACCTATTTTCATTGGTTCGCCGCGTATGGTGGAAACTGCCCATGCATTTTTGCAGAAATACAAAGAATAACTATTGGAACTGGCAGACTTACTTAGCTACTACGATGAACATCCACTCATTCAGGCTTAGTCGGCGCTGCCAACGACAACCAACGCACAGCCATCGGGTGTGTTACTGCAGGTGGCTCACACACGGCGCTTTTAGCCGCCGCCGCTTTCATACAAACGGACGTTCCGCAACTTCTTATCGCACAGAGTAAGGAGCAAGCCGCCTACCTTCAAAACGATCTAGAGAAGCTTTTACCGAAAGTGCCGTGTTATTTTTACCCGGCTTCTTACCGAAGACCCTATGAGGTGGCACAAACGGATAATGCCAACGTTCTACTTCGGGCAGAGGTGCTCAATCATCTCAGCAGCAGACGACGTTCACCTCTAGTGATTACTTATACGGAAGCGCTATTTGAAAAAGTCGTGACTAAAAAGGAATTGGAGAGTAATACGCTCAAGCTTCATGTGGGAGAACGCATTTCCATCGATTTTTTAAACGAAACGCTTTTTGAATACCAGTTTGAACGGGTAGATTTTGTGACGAGCCCTGGCCAATTTTCTGTGCGCGGTGGTATCGTGGATATCTTCTCGTTTTCCAAAGACCACCCCTATCGTGTGGAGTTCTTTGATGATGAGGTGGAGAGCATTCGTTACTTTGATATTGAAACCCAACGCACCATTGGGAAGGCCAGTAAAATGAGTATCGTTCCGAACGTTGAAAACAAAACCTTCCTGGAACAACGCAGCTCTTTTCTTAGCTATTTACCCAAGCAGACACAGGTTTGGCTGGATACGCCCTCTTTGCTGACGGCAGGATTGGACCGATTGATGGAATTGGCCCACGAAACCTACGAACAGTTGGGTGATGCGGTTAAAAGGGGCGCCCCAAGCGAGCTTTTTGTTTCGGGTGATGCAATAAAGCGCGATTTGATGGATTACAGTCGCGTTGAATATGGCAAAGCGCAATGGCACACGCAAACCATCGAAAGTAAGGCACTTCCGCAACGGGCTTTTAACAAAGACTTCAATCTGCTTGCTCAAACTCTTCTTGATGTTGATGGGCGGGGCAAGCAGGCCGTATTGATGTGCGCAAATGAAAAGCAAGTGGACCGATTCCAAGCCATTTTCGAGGATTTGGAGCTTGCCCCGCGATACGCCACCACCACCACATCATTGCACGAAGGTTTTGAGGATGAAGTTGCCGGCGTCTATCTCTATACGGATCACCAGATATTCGACCGCTACCAGCGATTCAGTATTAAAAACGGTTCTCAGAAAAAACAGGCCATTACACTGGAGCAATTAAATGCTTTGGAGTTTGGTGATTATGTAACGCATGTAGACCACGGTGTCGGAAAATTCGGAGGTCTGCAAAAAATTGACAATAACGGTACCGTACAAGAGGCCATAAAATTGGTCTATCGAGACAACGACATTCTCTACGTCAGCATCCATTCACTGCATAAGATCAGTAAGTTCAATGGAAAAGACGGCACTGCGCCGCAACTGAATAAACTGGGTAGTCCACAATGGCAGTCGCTCAAGAAGAAGACGAAAGCGAAGGTGAAGCAGATTGCTTTTGATTTGATCCAATTGTACGCAAAACGCAAGGAGGCTATTGGATTCGAATGCGCGCCAGACGGCTACCTCCAACATGAATTGGAGGCCAGCTTTTTGTACGAAGACACGCCGGATCAAGTTTCAGCTACGGAAGCGGTGAAAAAAGATATGGAACGCCCCATGCCTATGGACCGTCTTATTTGTGGTGATGTTGGCTTTGGAAAAACGGAAATTGCTATACGCGCAGCATTCAAAGCTGCGGCAAATGGCAAACAAGTCGCAGTGCTTGTGCCAACCACTATTCTTGCCTTCCAACACTTCAAAACCTTCACCAAACGATTGGAAGGATTTCCTGTAACGGTGGATTACATCAATAGATTCCGTTCGGCAAAGCAGCAGCGCGAGACATTGATGAATCTCAAAAGTGGAAAAATAGACATCCTTATCGGGACGCATAAATTGGTCAGCAAGACGGTGGAATTCAAAGACCTTGGACTGCTCATTGTAGACGAAGAGCAGAAATTTGGCGTGGGTGTTAAGGATAAAATTAAGACGCTAAAAGTGGGAGTTGATACGCTCACGTTAACGGCCACTCCTATTCCACGAACCCTCCAGTTCTCGCTCATGGCCGCACGTGATTTGAGTGTAATGACTACTCCACCACCGAACCGTCAACCGATCGAAACAGAATTGATCGGGTTTACAGAAGAGGCTATTCGCGATGCCGTGAGTTATGAAATTCAGCGCGGTGGACAAGTTTTCTTTATCAACAACAGGGTAAGTAACATTCAAGAAGTCGCAGGGATGATTCAACGTTTGGTGCCCGATGCTAGAATTGCGGTAGGACACGGTCAGATGGACGGGAAGAAATTGGAAAAAGTCATGCTGGACTTTATGGAAGGTAAGTACGACGTTCTCGTTGCTACCACCATCATCGAAAGTGGGCTCGATGTATCGAATGCGAATACCATNATTATCAATAATGCCAACCACTTTGGTATGTCAGACCTGCACCAGATGCGCGGACGTGTGGGCCGCTCCAATAAAAAGGCCTTTTGTAAACTTATAGCCCCTCCTCTCAGCACACTCACAGACGAAGCACGTAAGCGACTTCAAGCGTTAGAGCAGTTCACCGACCTTGGTTCCGGCTTTAAAATTGCCATGAAAGACCTTGAAATTCGCGGTGCTGGAGATTTGTTAGGCGGTGAGCAAAGCGGCTTCATTTCCGATATGGGCTTTGATACCTATCAGAAAATTCTTGCTGAAGCGGTGAATGAGCTGAAAGAGAATGAATTCAAGGAATTATACGACCATCCGGATAAGACGGAGGGCTCGCACTTCGTAGATGAGGT
>JGI26082J51739_10002239_pt1 | contig 11858 bp, 14 predicted proteins | sample SaaInl5LU_22_DNA_FD_51739 | JGI IMG/M metagenome (IMG submission 51739)
ATTAAATGTCACTTACCATTCTCCCTTGAATATCTGATATATTATCAGCTCCGATTGCATCATCGCAATAACTTATTAAATCCATAAGCTCATAGTTTTCTAGTATTTGTTCCGCATTTTCGTTTAATGCTTGAATAAATTTATATTTACTAGGAATAGGAACTGCATCGTATATATTCAATGCGCTTCCATAATCTTTTATGAGCTGTACTGCTCTCTTAGGCCCAATACCAGCTATTCCTGGCACGTTATCGCCTTTATCTCCGGTCAGGCACTTTAGTGAGATGTATTCTGCAGGAGTGCAGTCATAGTGGTCACTCCAAGTTTCAAGCGTGACTTCCTTCCTCGTCACATATGAAAATCTTCCTACATTCTCTTGTATCAATAAGTCCCAGTCTCGGTCACTTGATACGAGCCAAATATACTCTAGCGCATACTTGTCTTTTTCTTTTACCAAATGAGCAGCAATATCGTCTGCCTCTACACCCTTATATCGAAGAATTGTATGTCCTGCTTCTTCTAGTACTTCTAGAGATGCTTCGAACTCTTCAAAGAACTCTTCAAAAGCAATTCTTTCTTCTTCTGTCTGCTCTGCAAACTTTTCTTTTCGATTTTGCTTATACTCTGGGTTTATATTCTTTCTATAAGTAGAAGAGCCCCAGTCTGCTGCAATAATTAACTTTTTGCAGTCATAAGATTTTGCCAAGGATTCTACTGTTCGTTGATAATCATATCTAAAATCAGAGCGCCCTTGGTGTTTCCATCGAAAAGCTAAGTTTAGTGCGTCTACAATAAGAGTAGTATTTTCACTTGGGTTTACTAGTTTATCACTAAAACTAAACGCCATTTCTTAAAAACTCCACTTTTTCATTTTCTAGCCAAACATCTGCTAGCATTACAAAACAATCTAAAAAGGAAACAAACATATAATCTTCTACTACTTCTGGGTGTTCTGCAGTGACAACAAAGACGGGAGAACGATTATACTTAAAAAAGAGTAAAGGTTCTTGATTCCCGCCTTCTGCTTGTATTACTACTTTCTTCCACCAGCGAATTAAGTTGTTGGTTTTCTTTGCCGTAAACATTTTATCTGTAAGAGGAGACTCTGAATAATTCTTTACCTCTATACAAAATCTGTTTCTTTCATTCGGTACATATAAATCTCCCTTTAAATACTCAAGTGCTCCTGAATTTGGCACTCTTTCAAACTGAAGATTCGTTGCTGCGCGAAGCATGTCTCGAACTAAGTACTCACCCCGCGCTCCTTTTGCTCTACTATCAACCATTATTCAAATGTTCTTAAAACTTGGTTTTTCTCATATGCTTCTGCATACTTAGCAACCTGAGTATCAATAGCCTCTAAAATTTCTGAGTGCTCACCTATTCCCGCTGGATTCTGCAAATATATCTCTATATTCACTAGTGCTTCCTGCATCTGTCCATTGTACTTCGCTCTCATCGCATCTACGATTGCGTTCCTCATTTCTAATCTCCTTTGTTTCATAGTCTAGCTCTTCTTCTTTGGCTTTTTGCAGCAACCACAGTCTCTTCTGTGCAGATAATCTAGTACTCATTCTAGTCCTCATTCTAATGCGCTCACATTTTCTCGTTTGACTACTTCAATTTTATCTAGTAATGGATGTGTCCATCCGTGGCTTACTACATAAGTATTGAGATTTTCTTCACCGAGTAAAACTTCTACAAGTTTCTCTCGCCCCGTTTCATCAAGTACATTAATAACCTCATCTAGGAACAAAATATTGATTCTAGACTTAGATATACTACTCATTAGCTTACGAATAGCTATAAGAGTAGCAGTATTTACTCTTGCAAGTTCTCCAGAAGAGAGAGCAAGAATATCAACAATGTTTCCATTGTCCGTGATTTGCACATTTAGCTTGTCATTAGATACGACAAATTCGAGAGTAAAACGACCATCAGACAATTCGCCTAGATAAGTATTTACTAACTCTTCTAGCTCTTTAACTAGATTTTCGATTTTATATGCGATTAAGCCATTTGTGCTAAACGCTTTCTTTAATACTTCAAGATTTGAAAATACATCTTCAATCTCCTTCAAGCTGNCTTGAGCTTCTTCCAATTCTGCAATAAAACTGTCAGTTTGCTCTTGTATTACTTGAATTCTCGTGTTTTGCTTTGTTCGCTTTTCATTTTCTGCTGCCGCAGCTTCCACCGATTTCTTAATTGAAACCAATTCTTTTCGTACTTCTTCCGTGCGGCTTTCAAGCTCTTCTTTGTCCACGAGGGATACTGGGAGACCTCTGTCAATGCTTCTGTAAAGTTCTTCCCATTCTCGCTGCATTTTGTTTTTATGACTGAAAAGATCATTGTTTTGTTTAATTTTTTGAATTCGTCGTTTAAGTTCATTTACTTTCTCCTTTGCAGAAGCAATTTTGCTTGTCTCCTCAGTGATAAGCGTATTTTTGAACTCTGCATCTACGGCTTGCTCACAAGTGGGGCACTTATCGTCAAGTTCGTGTAGTTTTTCTACAAGGCGTTGAGACCCCGCTACGACCCCGTTGAGATTTCCTACTTCGGACTGTAAGTCGTCGTAAGACTCTTTTGAGGCTATATCAATATTCTGTATTTCTTGTATATTTATGTTCTGCAGCAGCTTTATATACTGATTATTGTTAGAGATTTTTTTATTTTTTTCGGAAATATTTTCAATCTGCGCTGTAAGAGAACGGAATTGCTTCTCAAGTTCTTCCGTGTCATTTTCTACTTTTAGCATAGGCAGTATGGTAGCATCGCTCAATTTATTGTTTGATAACCATTTTTCTACCGTTGCTATCTTTGATTTAATCCCAGAGATTTCCAGAGACAAATCTTTTGAGGACTCTTTAAATAACTCAAAGAGCTCCACGTATTCTTCTAAATGTAGTAGGTCAATTAGAAACTTCTTACGGTTTGTGTCTGTAGCAGTAAGAAACTGAAGACTAGCATTCGTATTCTGGTATACTAATTGAGAGAATGTTTTAAAATCAATTCCTACAATATCTTGAACTGTTTTAAAGGTGTTTGTAGCTGTATGGCTTGATATATCTTCACCATTCTTTGAAAGAGAAACTTTTATATTATTCTTTCTATTAATGTCGATTACATACTTATCTTCATCTTTTGTAAACTCCAGATAAATATTGTAGCCATTATTTACGTAACGATTAGGAATATCTGCTTTCTTAATTCCTTTTGAGTTTTTGTTAAATAATGCTTCTTCAATAATTAACGGTATGGACGACTTGCCCATACCGTTAGTACCGATTATCTGTGTTACTATGTTCTCTTCGAGATTTAGAGTGTTACCAGCGCCATAGCTAAAACAATTATCCCATTGTAACTTTTTGAGCGTAATCATTAAAAGTGCCTATAATGTTGTGGATTTTACTATCTTCTAACTCCAAGATATATGTTAGATACTCTACTAGCTCTTCTTGGATGCTCATTTCTTTGTCAATTACTAAGGTTGCTTCGCTGTTTCGTTTTACAACTTTTTTATCCAATAAATCGCTATTCTTAACATTTGCGAGGTCTTGAATATCTCCTTCTAGTTCATATATTGTATGATGATAGTCTGTCGAAACCATCTCATCAGGAGAACTCACTGTCTTACGAATTAGCTGAGGAAGGTCAAACGGGTCCCACCTCCAACTCCAATCCTGTTCATTTATTACTACATAACCCGTACTTACCTCGTTTCTATGAAAGGAAGTAGTCATAGGGCTTCCAGGATATACAATATTTCTTTGACAATTACTATGAGCGTGTAGGTCTCCTGAAAAGACAACTGGAAAATCCTCGAATCTGTCTAAGTCCACCTCTGGCTTGACATGAGGAGGTATTTCTCCACGAACATGAGTAAATAAAGGGTATCGCACATCAAATTTTTCAATACTTTCAGCTCTGTGCAGGTCTGCATAGGGCAGAATACCAAAGCGCATATCTGGGTCAATATAAGATATATCTACCACTTGTATTAAGGGGTTAATATCTCTAGAGACCTGCTTTAACTGCGTAAAGAAAGTTTTGTTTTTCTTTGTAGCTTCATGGTTGCCATCATAGATAATAGTGGGAATCTTTACTTCCCGAATAAACGAGAAGTAAAGCTCCAACTCTTCCATATTTGGCAGACGGTCGAATAAATCACCTCCGATAATGTGCATATTGCACTCCTTTTCGAGAGAATGAATCTGCTCGAAAAAGAGTCGGTAGCGATTTAGTGCCCATTCACGAGGTACATTTTTCTGTCCTAGTTTAATGTGCCAATCTGCCGTAAACAGAATCATGATACATTAAACTCCGCATCAAGTGCTTCGTCATCAATTTCATTGGTATCTGCTTGTCGAACACGGTCAAGCAACTCTTTTTGAGCGTCTGGCGTAGGACGAGCCATTACTTCATCCATAGACTTAATAGAGCCTAAAAGAGCTAGTTCATCATCATCTAAAGGTCGAGGCTTGCACTTCAATACTTGAAGTTGATACTCTACATTATAGGGTAAGGGGCCAGTCTTTACTCGCTTGAACTTAACATCCCAACCAGTTTCTGGGTCGGTAGGGTCGCCAAGGTCTTCTGCTGCTGTAAGGATTTGCTCCCAGAGCTTCTTCTTTAGGTTGATGATTTTGATTTCGCCATTATGAATAACTTGCATCACATAGCTCCATCCACACTTCAAATCAGGGTAGTATTCACGAACCCAATCTTTTTCTTTATTGTTGAAACGCTCTTCGTTTCGGTCAAAAGACAAGCACTCTAGTGGAATATTCTTATCGTTTTCACCAGTAATCCAGTATACATAGCGAGCGAGAATATCGCCTACGAGACGAACAGAGTTGTCTCCATCTTGGTATACGAATGTAGTCATGCTTGATTTTTGGGCAGCGCCCTTTGATTTGTTAAAACTTAGTGCCATTGTGTTTTCTCCTGTGGGACTTCTTCATATAAAAAATGAACTCTGTCATCNTCAATATATAAAAGCCTGTCGTCTGTGTTTGTTAAGTATGAAAAAGGGTCTAGTGGGAGTTCCAAGAGACCTATTGTTGTATCGCCAGAGGCGAGGTATTCCGCAAAAGACCGCAAACTTGCCATAGCTAAGTATATTGCGATGTCTTGCCGAGAATGTCGAAACGAATTGTATAAAAGTACATCTGGGTGCGCTAAAAACGATTTGCCCGAAAAGTCTGTCTCATAATATTTATATATNGGGTCATACCTATTCTTCGGGACGGAGTTTTTGACCATCATTTCAAATATCGTAAAAATACTTGAAGGATGGNCTTCTGCGACCAAGAATATCTTTTTCCAATTGTATAGAAGCATATATTATACTAAAAAATAGCCTGTTTGTCAAGAACTATTTTTCTATCCTATTTGTGAGATTTTCCAACCCTGTTTTATGTAAAAGCCCATTCTGTTGGAGGCCTGCCGTTTGGCAGTATTTCCTTTCAAATGAATATCTACAACTACAGGCGTTTGTTTTCCGTCTTGTTCTCGGATGACTCTTCCGATGAGCTGCGTAAGTAACGGCTCATTGTTAATGGGTGTACCGAGTATAAGGCAGCTAAGTGAATTGACTGATATACCCTCGCTAAATATTGCTTGAGTGCCGAAGAGTACTTTTTTGTTTCCATAGTTAATTTCGTCCAGTAGCGTTTCTCTTTGTTCATGCGGTACCTCACCTGTAACACAAATTGCGCTGTCACCAACCAGTTCGGCGCAGCTCTGCAAAAAATGCACACGGTCGGACACCACAAGTACTTTGTGACCTTTCGCCGCGTAATAGGAAGCTAGCATAGCAACTGTATGCCTATATTCCTCATTATTCGAGAGGGCTGTTACACGATTAGCCCAGGGAGTTCTCGCCCCATCCATAAACCTTACCTCAGACCGAATAATATCTACGATAGGGGTCATAAAGTTTTCTTTTGGAGGCTTGAATATGTTACTTCCAAAGTAGTCCCTAAATACTACGTGTTTGCCATCTTTTCTCTCTATCGTGCCAGATAGTCCAATCTTATAGCGACAGTAGTTTGTGTCGATGACCTTGGAAAAAGTTGGACTGCTTACATGGTGCATCTCATCTAGTATAATTGTACCAAACTCTTTGCGAATTTTATCAATATTACGATAAAGGCTTTGAGTATTTCCAATTACAATAGGCTTAGATATATCAAAATTTCCACTACCAATGATGCCTGGCGTAAAGCCGTACACTTTCTCGACTTCTTTTGCCCACTGGTTTCTGAGAGGAACTGTATGCACAATGACTAGTGTCTTCTGTCCGAGTTTTCCGGCTATCGCCAACCCCGTGAAGGTCTTACCCCAACTAACCCAAGCATTGATTATACAGTTATCATCTAGAGCATCATAAACAGCCTGCTGACTCTCGCGAAGAGGGTACTTAAACTCAGGAAAGTCAACAGGCTTGTTTATGCGTTTGTCAACAACTTCGTAATCGTCAGGTATTAAATCCACCCTTCCGATAGGTATGGTCACTAGATTATCTCGAATCCGTGCCATATTCTTAATCACGAAGGGCGGGTCTTTTGGATTCTGTGCCGGAATCTTATAGGTAAGCTCTTTCGACAAGAACTCCTTATATTCTTTCGTCACTTCCAAATATATACGATTACTAATTACGGCTTTCATAGACCTAAATCTGTTTTTGATGTAATATATTGTTTGACAAACTCACTTCGTACAATATCCTTAATTTCAAAGTCAACAAAGTCAAAAGCATCCATTGCTTTGAGAACTCGTACAAAGTCGTGTAGGCCATTCTTCTGTAAGTCTGCTTGACGAAAATCGCCACAGAATATAACTCTACAGCCTTCACCCATTCTAGTAATAATGGAGTCTAGCTCGTGAAAGCTCATATTCTGGCACTCATCAATAAGAATTACCGCATTTCTTAATGTAACTCCGCGAATAAAAGAAGTAGTCATAAAATGAACTATTCCTTTTGTCTTTAGAATTTCATACGCATCGCCTCGTTGAAAAAGCTCTATACAAATATCCTTATAGGGTTCTTCGTATACTGAGGCTTTTTCTTTCTCGCTGCCAGGAAGGAATCCTATGTCACGAGTTGGTACAGCGCTTCGTATGATTACAAGTTTTTCGTATTCTCCTTTTGACATATCATCAAATGCTAAATAAGAAGATATGAAGGTTTTTCCTGTTCCAGCTACTCCATGCAGCATTAGGTTTTTAGTACTTTCAAACGCAATAACTTGGTTTCTAGTTAAAGGTTCAATTTCTTGTAGTTCTAGGTTTGCTCCCGCAAGAGTCTTTCGTCTTTTAGCCATATAATTATACTTTTCTTCGAGTGTCCTTTGATTTTTCTTCGGAGTACTCATATAATAACCAAGGCCAAGGGCCAAGGTGAAGAACTCCTGCCCAAGTTTTACCAAGGGGAGGAGGCCGAGGAATGGTAAAAGGCTGTTTAACATCCTTTAACCAAAGAATAGAAGCAACGTCTTTCTGCTCTATTTTTCGTATTTTGTAATATTTTAAAGCAGCATTTTGAGTCTTTTGATATATAAAGGGAGTCCCTTTGCTATCAATAAAAGTGTTACTCCTATCCTGCTTTATTATTCCAATCAACGAGTTTATAGAGTGTTTCAAAGGTACAAGCTCCGAAAACGGAGTTTGAAGTCGACGAATGCCAAGAGTAGCTCCTGGCATATTTTTATCGTCTAGGACTACATTATCTAGCAATAGTAGTCCATCTACCATCTCCCAGTTGCTATTCGGAAGAATAAACACTGGGAACTGTATCTTTTTTATTTCTTTATAAGTAACTATCACTGTTCATACATTTTCTCGAACTTGCCCATAGAGTAGTCATCTCCAATTTCGAAGTCACATCCTACAGGAGCACCAGAAATGGATATGCCTCTATCGAGCTGTATAAATTTTTGTAGTATTTCGCAGTAGAAGTCTACTTCACCTTCTGGTACTTCTGCAAGAATTGAGTCGTGCACAAGTGCGAATATTCTAGCCTTCATTTTCTGGGACTTGATAAACTCGCCCATGTCTATTGCGCCTAATAAGTTAATGTCAGAAGCAGCAGACTGCACCAAAAAGTTAAGACCAGACCTAATGCTATGACTTTTAATACCTGCATCCGTAGATGAGACATTTGGTAGTCTCCTTTTACGGCCAAAAAAGCTATAAATAAATCCATTGTGTTCAATGAACTTCTGATTGTTNTCAATCCAGCTTCTCAACTTATGAAAAGACTGAAAATAATCATCAATAACTTCCTTCGCCTCTGTGGGGCTAAAGAATTTGCCAGAATCTTTAGTAACTTGCTCACTAATCTTCTTCGGACCTGCCCCATACATAATTCCGAAAGTTACGGCTTTTGCCGCTTGGCGCTCTGTGCTATATAGCTCTGCGACTTTTTCTACTTCGCAAGGAAGTTTGAATACTGTCTTAGCAATCGTACTGTGAAAGTTTCCGCCACTACGAAATACATTCATAAGTGCTTCATCTTCCGCCAGCTTTGCAGCTACATATACTTCAGCAGTTGTTAAGTCCATCGCTACAATCTTATTGCCTGGAGCTGCTCGAATACATCCTTTCACAATAGGATTATCACGAGGCAACTGCTGCATATTTAACTTACCACTACTAGACAATCGTCCAGAGGTAGTGCCGTGTAAGTTAAAGTTTGTTCTCAGACGACTATCCATGTCAAGCTGAGGAATAATTTTATCAAGGTAAGTATTCTTAATTTTAGACTTCTGACGAATATCGAGAATAAGTCCAGGTACTTCTGACTGCATAGACAAGTCTTTTAGTACTTCAGCATCCGTAGAGTCTGCTCCTGTGCCAGTCTTTTTACCAGTAGGCTTTAGCCCTAGCATATCAAATAGCAGTTTACGAAGCTGTAGAGTACTGTTAGGATTGAACTCCTTGCCTTGAATTTCTTCAAATTTACGAATCTTTGGATTCTCATACAGAGTTTCAATAGCTCTGTCAATATCTTCTTGCATAAGAGACTGAGACTTCAACAATCGCATACCATCAAAAGGTACGCCGTTGTCTTGAGTATCAGTTAGAAATCTACAACCTGGGATAAGAATGTTATCGTAAACCCATGCTANCTTCTTGTTCTGTTTGATTTTTACAAATTTTTCGTAAATAAGAAAAGTACATACAGCATCCATTGCTGCATATGTTTTCATTACATCAAAGGGAATAGCGCCCCACTGAAAGTCACCTTTCAAGATGCCATGCTCTTTACGATATTGCTCAATCCAATCATACATTGGCTTTTCGTAGTCTCCGTAGGGAGTATACTTTAGCGATAACTGTTTGAGACCATGACCTCCGGGATTCTCGTCTATGAGGTAATGGAGCAACATTGTGTCTTCAAAGCTAGGAAACTTNAAGTTAAAATGGTACTCGAAAAACGCCATATCGAACTTAGCGTTGTGAAAAACTACTGTCTTTTTATCGAACAGCATTTGTAATAGCTGCTCTGCATCCTCATCTAGGCAGTTTGTATCAATGTACGCCCCGTTTATGCCATTATAGGAAAGAGAGAGGCCAAGCATATGGCCGTTGCGAGGATAAAGTCCTGTGGTCTCGGAGTCGAGAGCAATATATGCACAGTCATACTTAATCGCAGCTTTAATAAACTTTTTAGCTTCTTCTGTGTCTTGTATACCGAATGCAATAGTCTCATCAATAATAACCTCTTCTACTTCTCCGCGAATATAAGAAATAATACTCTCTTTGGAAGATTCCCAAGTATTACGCGCTTCTGGTTTAAAAGCAAGCATAGCTGGATTAATTACTGGCAGATACTTACTCTCTACTTTCTTACCAGAATATTCTGTTACAGAGTTAATCTTTGTAAAGTATTTGAGTGCATCAGAGCCTACTAGGATAATCCAGTCATAAGCGTCTGTGTCGATTTGAATATCACAGTCACGCTTTAATACTTTCTTCAGCGTTGGGTCAGAACACAGTTGATACTGGTCGAACTCAAAAGCTCCGTCAAATTCATTTTTAAAGTTTGTTTTGCTTGGTTTGGTTTCTATTAGAGCAACCCTTGGGCTCGTCATATGCATACTCCTATGCGTATAGTCTTGTTTTTAGTTTCTCAACCTGAGAGGCAGCCAAGCCTCCAGGGTCTTTTCCATTTAGATTTATATTTCTAGTAAGTAAATCTGTTTTCTCACACATTTCTTTTACTTTTGCTGCGGCTGTTTGTCCTGCCTCGTCTCCATCAAAAAAGATTATTGCTTCTTCTACTCCTTGAAGTCGGAGAATAGATAACTTATCTTCATTAATATTGCGAGTGCCGAAGCAGCATACTGCATTTGTAAGTCCTTTATCATGCAGATTTATCATATCGTAGATTCCTTCTACTAGAATAACACTACCTTGTATAGGCTCTACTTTTGATGGATACAGGGGCATCCGTGCTCCAGATGGGTTGATAAGATACTTGGGAGTACCTCCACTCATATGCCTTGCATTGAAGGCTACAATTTTTCCTGAAATGTCTCGTACAGGAAATACGATTCTACCTATGAAAGTATCATGTTCTTGAAAGGCTTCAAACTTACGATACGTTTCGGGACGAATATCTCTCCAGTTTCCAACATAAGGTAATGCATTTGGGGGAAAAGACAAGCCCACACTTTCAGCTCTCTTTTCACGAATTTTCTTCTTTAATAGTTCTCTGCGTAAGTGTAGAAAACTTGCCTTTTCCCCAAAATGCACAAAAAGGCTTCCCTTGAATCCACAAGAGAAGCAATGAAAAATACCAGTAATCTGGTCTACTCTCATACTTGGGTTGCCATCATCATGCTCAGGATTTAAACACGCGACAACAAAGTCCTTGCCTTTCGGCAGGAATGGAACTTGCTTATTCTCTAGTAACTCTTGTACGTTCATTAACAGTCCGCGTCGAAGGAATACCACTCATCTAATTCAGTAGGTTCATCATAATTATCAACCCACTCATCTTCTAAAGTAACTTGACATAAATTATAGTAATCTAACTGGTTAGCGTCCAAGTGCTCATAGTATTTCGAAATTCGAGCAAGCATGAGTTCTGCTCTGTCCCAGTCACACTCCGACATAGCAACCTCTAACATATCAAATAAAGGTTCAGTTTGAGCTACAGTCATTATATTATCCTTCCTTTTCCAAGCTGTATGTATCATAAACCCAACATCCCAAGTGTTTCATCGTCTCATCCTTGCTATGTCTTTCATTTGTTCTTCGTCAATAATTGGTATTGCATTTGATTTGTGCATGGTTCCGATACCTTTAACAAGGGTTCCGGTGTATTGTGGTGACTCCACTCTAGCGGCAACTCCAGTTGTATCGGTTGCTGAGGGGTAGACTGGTGTCTCTCGTCTGTAAGTTGGATTAGCGACATTTGAACTCCTTGCCTTACGTAATACATTTTTTCTTCTAACAACTTTTTTCTTTCTACCAGAGGCAGTATATGCCATTGAGCCATAAACCATTCCCATAAATAAAAAACTCCTGCGAATTTTGAAAGTATATTATATCAAAAATTGGCAGGAGTGTCAAGAATTATTTTAGATGTCGTTAATATCTTCACCCGTTTTATGTTCTGTTTCTTCTTTCTCTTTCGGGGTAAGAGCACTTTCTGGGCCAATCTTTAAGGTTTCCCAGTTCATGTGAGAAGTAAAAGTACCCATCTTACCACTTCTCATCTTAGTGCAATTAAACGTCATCACTGCATCTTCTGTATCCCACGTATCAATCGTAAACGCAGCATCTGCCGCGTCGAGTATGCCTTTTGCGAAGCGTGCTTCGCCGGTTGCATCGATTTGGTAAGGACT
>JGI26082J51739_10002249_pt1 | contig 11831 bp, 6 predicted proteins | sample SaaInl5LU_22_DNA_FD_51739 | JGI IMG/M metagenome (IMG submission 51739)
TCACCATCTCAAGTGCGGTAGCCAGGGCGATTAGAGTTTTACCTGAGCCCGCGGCTCCCAGCAAAATAGCGAGGTCAATATTCGGATCCAGCATCGCTTGCATGGCGAATGCTTGTTGAATATTGATAGGTGAAATGCCCCAACTGCTCTGTTGCATCAGATGGTCATAACCCAGATCCTCAAGGATGACTTTTTCACCTTTAACAGACGCAGTACGCGCAGCGAAATCTTGACTGTCATCGTAAATGTATTCGTTAGGGTAGGTGTTAGGGAGGACGCTGTGATCCACATTATGGAAGGTGCGCCCCTCCTTTTGATAGCTATCGACATTCTCGACACCCTCCCAGAAGGGGTGGTCCAGCTTCATATGGCCGGCTGGTAGCAGATCGATATCAGATACTAGTTGATCTGTACGGTAGTCCTCGACGCGCTTGAGACCCGCTCCCAGGGCTTTTAGGCGCATGTTGATATCTTTGGTGACCAGTATTACCTGCCGCTGCGGTAGTGTGGTTTGCAGGTGCAGTGCACAATTGATAATTCGGTTATCTTTATTGTGATCACTCGGCAAGAAGCCCTGTCGGTTGGTCAGTTCGTGGTCAGGAAAAATGCTCAGTTTCCCCAGCTTTTCGATGCGATCTTTGCCGGGCAGTTTAATTCTGACCCCTTTGCTGATCTCCTCAGGTTTGCTCGCAGTTGAAAGAATATTATCTATTTGACGGATGACATGGCGTGCTTCAGCTGCGACATTTTTTTTACGGTCTTTAATATCATCAAGTTCTTCTAAGACGGTCATCGGAATGGTGATGTCTTGCTCCTTGAACTCGAATAGACATTTTGGGTCGTGCAGCAAGACGTTTGTATCTAGGATATAAAGCTTCGATGCGCTCATCGGATGTTCCTTTTGGTCGATGGACTTGGAAAAAATCCTTACTTCAAAACTAATCTAATGCTGAGTATTTTACAAATGCGATCTAATGGTCATAGTTNTAGATAAGTATCTATGCCCGTCTGTGGCCAAGGAGTGATACATGAGTGAACAATTTGTTAGCGCAAGTGTAAGACCGCTCGAGAGCTTGGATATGCTCTCACCTCATGAGGTTGAGCGATTGCAAGATCGAAGTGACTCAGGGTTGTATCCACTCTTTCGCCAATGTGCACTAGCTGTGCTCAATTGCGGNAGTGACATGGACAGCACGCGAGAGGTGCTAGAGTTATTTAGAGACTTTGATGTGCACATCTCCATGAAGCATCAGGGCGTGCAACTTGAGCTAGAAAACGCACCGGCAAGAGCCTTTGTTGATGGCGAAATCATTCAAGGTATTCGTGAGCACCTCTTCTCTGTTTTACGCGATCTAATCTATGTTGTGGATGAGCTCGACGAGGTGGGTGAAGGGCTCATGCCCTCGGCTCAGATGACGAATCTTATCTTCCACATATTACGCCATGCTCACGCACTGCAACCCCATGTAAAGCCTAATATCGTGGTCTGTTGGGGTGGACACTCCATTAATTTGCACGAGTACAACTACACCAAAACAGTAGGCTACGAACTCGGTCTTCGTGGGCTGAATATATGCACTGGGTGCGGGCCGGGTGCGATGAAGGGGCCTATGAAAGGCGCCACCATTGGGCATGCGAAACAGCGCATTAGCGAACCACGATATCTGGGTATAACCGAGCCCGGTATTATCGCTGCAGAGTCGCCAAATCCCATCGTATCGGAGCTGATTATTATGCCCGATATAGAGAAACGACTTGAAGCATTCGTTCGACTAGGACATGGCATTATTGTTTTTCCTGGCGGTGCCGGAACAGCAGAAGAGATCCTCTACATGCTCGGCATTTTACTGCGTGACGAGAATACGGGTACTGATTTTCCCTTCATATTTACTGGCCCCCATGGCAGTGAAGCTTACTTCGATCAGATTGATCAATTTATCGGTAAGACACTGGGTGAGCGCGCACGCAGCATGTATGAAGTCATTATCGATGATCCCTCTCTTGTGGCTAAACGCATGAAGGAGGGGCTTGATGGGGTAACAAACCACCGTAAAGCGTCTGGTGAGGCCTACCATTACAACTGGCAGTTGTTTATACCTGAGGAGCTACAGCATCCGTTTGAGCCAACACATGCAAATATGGCGGCTTTAAATCTTCACCTTGAACAACCGGATTACCTACTTGCATCAGAACTTCGACGCGCGCTATCAGGCATAGTTGCGGGGAATGTTAAAGAGCCTGGGGTAAAGGCTATAGAACAATATGGGCCGTTTCAGCTCGATGGAGATAAGGTGGTGATGCGTGCACTAAACGATCTGCTTGAGGGCTTTATTGAACAACGTCGCATGAAGATTGATCATGCCGCTTATGTGCCCTGTTTCGAGTTGGCTTGCTAACTGATCAGTTAAGCGCTCAGCCTAAAGCACTTAACGTTANACGGTTACAAATGTACAAGGCTTAACCTTTGTACATGCCTAACCGTCTGCGCACGCGGGCTCCTCTACTCAATACTCCTTAGGTGAGCTAAGTGCTCAATCATTCGTATCTCTAGCGTTTAGTCACTACCGTTCGCTCACAGGTAAAGTGTCTTAAATAGTGTGGGCCGCCAACCTGAGGTCCCGTTCCCGAGGGGCCGGTTCCACCTATAGGTAGAGCACCCGCACTGGCACGCGGCTCCGGATGATTAAAGTTCAAGTTGCCGACCCTGACGTGCTGTTTGATCTTGTGCTGAAGAATAGGGCTGTCGCTAAAAAGACTCAGGCTAAGCCCGTAGCCCGTTCTGTTTATCTCATTGATCACGCGCTCTATATCGTCNCGACTGAAGCGGATAATGTAGAGCAGCGGCCCCGGTATTACTTCCTGCAGCTCATCCAAGGTNTATAAACGGATAAGGGTAGGGGGGACAAATAAGCCCTCCTCATGCTCAGGCAATATCGCCTGTTCAGCCAGAATCCGTCCTCTACTTCGCATTCGTTCAATCTGACCGTAGAGGGCGTTCAAACGGTAAGTACTGCTAACGGGTCCTAGATCGGTCTGTAAGCTTAATGGAGCTCCAACGTTTATATGTGGCAGAGCACTTATTATGGTTTGCTCGTATTCGGCAGCAACACTCTCTTCAATATAAAAGACATGAGAACACAGGGGGTATTGGCTACTGGCAGTAAAGGACTCACGCAATAATCGTGGTAATCGAGTGTTTATGTCCTGATCACTATCAATCATCACCAACGAGTGGCCTTCGGAATTCACGAGTATTGGAATTAGCTGCGTTCCAGGTCTGTTTGCAAGCTGCGCACTAATTTGNGAGCCTTTTGCACCTAAACCCGTATAGATAACGCCGCCTACACGGTAATCTTCGAGTAGCCAGTCTCCTATCTCTCGCAAACCCCCAGGCAAAAAAGCGATTAGCTCTTTTGGAATCATCGCCTGAAGCATCAGCTCAAAAACACGTAATGAGGTCATCGATGCGTTTTCTGCNGGTTTTACGACCAGGCCGTTACCGCTTATTAAGGCNGCGATACCACCCCCTATAAGCTCNGCAATTGGCGTTTCATTACTGGGTATTGCTACAAATACACCACGCCCATGAAGTTCGAGTTGATGTTGTGAAAATTGATCTTCGAATAGCTGAACCTTAGCAAGCTGAGAAGGGGCACAACTCGTGTAATAGTAGGCGAGGTCAATTGCGTCTCTTACTTCTGACAGTGCGTGTCTTATCGGTTTTCCTGTCTCATAAGCCAGTAAGGTAGCAAGTTCGATATGTTTTTCGCTGACTAACTGGGCAAAGTCCGCTAGGCGCTTACTGCGTTTCTCAACAGCTAATATATCCCAACTTAATTGCGCCATCTCAACAGATGAAAGCGCCTCGCGTACCTGCTCTTCTGTCGGCACCATACGGGTGCCAATGACAAGATTGACATCCTGACAGGCACAAATATCGATTTTGATCTCTGACGTGTGCATAACGCCATTTATAACTGTCTGAACACTGGGCAAAGAGTGTTGTAAGAGTTCAATTTGTTCAGCAATCGCATCGCCTAAACCGGGTTCGCAGAGCATGACCCCGCGTGCTCTTAAACGCTCATCTTGATAAAGATCAAGGGGCGTTGGCAGATCAGTAAGCATTTCCCCGAATGAATCCCAGTGTTCGGCACTTAAACAAGGCCAGCCTTTTGATTGTGCTATTTCGAGAAGCTCAGCAGGAGGGTCGATCAACATTGGAGCAAGATAGTTGGCATTATCTGAGGCTAAAAACTGAACAGCCATGTGATATTGGGCATCAATTAGGGCGCCAGAGCGCAGCACCGGATAGTCACTTAGCGCATTAAGAAGCGATTCATGTACTTGCTCTTCTAGGTTCTCGGCACGCATTAGACATATTGGAATTGTCGTCTGCTCGCTCGCGGCCAGTTTTTGCAACCAGCCTAGCGTTGGAATTGCTCGTTTAGAACAGGCACTTATACAGATGCCGACTCGATCACTCGAACTGGTTGATTGCAGCAGTTTACTGAGCAGTAACAGTTGTATTACCAGGCGTTCTTCATCAATTGGGGCAAGAAACAACGACGGTTTGTTGTTCTCTGCGGTTGTGTCTTCACCCGTTGAACTGTCCAGCGATTGATCCGGAATTAGAGGTATAAGACGCTTTAGTAGATCTTTTTCAATTCGAGGATATAGAAGCGCATCGAAGCGCGGGTGCAGGTGCTGTGGATAAACGAAAACCGAAGCGGATGGATTCGCTTGCTGGGCCGTTAAATAGGCGTTGAAGTTGCGATTTGCGGCTATTTGATCGACTGGGTTAGGCAAGTTAATCGCACTGATTTTTGGTAAATCGATCATGGCTAAGTCGATCGGTTCAGTGACCGTGTTGGGCGCTCGAATATATGCTTGCAGCGCCTCTTTCAGTTCACTATCAGGCATAAAGAGATAGTGCTCAATAGTTCTAAAAAGAGTGCGAAGATCTAGCACCGAGTACTCTTTTGATAGGTATATCGACAATGGCAACATTGATGTCGTTTTGCCCACAGTAATGGATGGCTATCAATGAGTCTGCCTAGCGTTCATCTCAGAATTTCCAAGCACAGATTCACCGTCTAAATGAGTGATATGCCAAATCCAAATAGGCAAGCATTCACTAAACTAACTTTAGTGTAGACCCGATTAACCGCAAGTGATGAGGTTTTTTATACATTTGATTCTGGTGATGCGAGGGGACGGGACGTATAGTTACAGGTATATCTGACCCAACTCGGAACCACTGTGCGTCGCAAACTCGTCATCACACTTTCAACCGTTCACGGTACGCGACAAATCACCTTGTCACAGGTCGCTCGCTTACTGGTATTAGCACTGCTTGTGGTTGCAGGTGGCAGTTTTGCCCTGTCTAATTACCTGCTACTGCAAGCAACAGATGATCTGGAAATGCTTGAATTCGAACATAACGCATTAAGCTCGGACTATGCGCAGCTAAACGTGACTCTAGAACAGGTAACAGAGCAACGGAATCTCTTAGAGACTCGCTACAAGGCTGCACTAGGCAGTCAGCAAGCCTACCTTTCTGAACTGGATGATCTCAGCAGTCAATTACAATCACTGGCAAGCGAACGCGAAACGCTGGCTAGCCGAATTCGTCGCGTATCGGTAGAGCGTGCGGCGCTGGCAAGCAAGATCGAATCACTCTCTGAAGAGCGTGAGCAGCTAAACGAGACAAATGTGCAGATGACCGCTCAGTTACAACAACTTGATCAGTTAACCGATCAACGTAGTGAGCTTGAACAGCAAAATGAGCGGCTAAGCTCACGCTTGAATGTTGTGGGTGCTCAGCTCGGCTTGACGGATCAGTTAGCCGGCTTGAATGCGGATGATGCGGCTGAATTAATACTGACACGTGTACGTGAAAGACAGCTGCTACTGCATATGATTCCTAATGGCTCACCGGCCGAGTTTAGCCGCGTTAATGACGACTTTGGTCAGCGAGTGAACCCTGTTACTAAGAAACGATCGATTCATAAAGGCGTTGATTTAGGTATGGCCATTGGTACGCCAGTGTATGCGACAGCAGACGGAATTGTTGAGACCGCAGGCACGGATACCAAAGGTGGTTTTGGTAAGATAATCAGAATTCAGCACAGCTTTGGTTTTAGAACCTACTATGCTCATTTAAATAAGCTACTCGTTACGCCAGGGACTTATGTTGTTAAAGGGCAGCAGATTGCAGAGAGTGGAAATACAGGGCGATCGACGGGCCCGCATCTGCACTATGAAGTACGCCAATTATGGACAGCCTTGGACCCAGCACCGTTTATGAGCTGGTCGTTAGAGAATTATGAGTCGCTGTTTCAACAGGTCAAGGAGGTTAAGTGGGATTCCTTAGCAAAGCAATATCCGCTTCGCATAGCAACAAAAGTGTCACCATAGTGCCTAATGGGGCGCTTTTAACCGGCGATCTGATGATTGAGGGTGCGCTGCATTTAAACGGTGAGTTTGATGGTTTGTTGGATACCCAAGGGAGTCTTGTCATTGGTCGCGGCGGTCTTTTTAAAGGACGCGCACGCGCCCACGAGGTGATTATCACGGGGCGATTTGATGGCGAGCTTCATTGCGATCGCCTGCATATTTTAAAAGGGGGTGTCTTTAGTGGCCGTGTCGCCTGTGAGCAGTTCCATCTAGAGGATAAAAGTGAGTTTTTGGGTCAACGCATCTACCCCGGTATGGAGGCGAAGGTCCTTGATGAAGCGCTTGAACTACTAGAACAGCCCTTGCCAAAACGATCCGAGTTGACACTCGATAATCTGATGGAATCGCTGCCAACTCAAGTGAGCTTGAAAAGATCTAATGATGATTAAGGGAGTAAATTATGTGTGAGTTGCTCGGTATGAGTGCAAACGTGCCGACTGATATCTGTTTTAGTTTCGCTGGTTTGATGAAGCGAGGGGGTGGTACGGGTCCGCATAAAGATGGCTGGGGTATAGGTTTTTATGAAGGCCATGCTTTGCGCGCATTTCATGATCCACAACCCAGTTTTGATTCACCCATTGCACAGCTAATATGCAACTATCCAATTAAAAGTCGAACCGTTATTAGCCACATTCGCCAGGCCAATGTGGGCGGCGTTAATTTAGAGAATACTCACCCATTTAGCCGTGAACTCTGGGGGTATACCTGGACCTTTGCACATAACGGACAGTTAGATAAACAGCTTTTCGACTGGCCGCTTCGCTTTTATAAACCTGTTGGTACTACCGATTCAGAGTATGCTTTTTGCTGGTTACTGGATCAGATACGTGAACAATTTCCCCAGCGTCCAAAGAACCCTGATGCGCTTATAGCCTTAGTTGCAGACTGTGCACAAAGACTGCGTGCCTTGGGTGTGTTCAATATGTTGTTAAGTGAGTCCGAGTTCCTTGTCTGTTACTGCTCGACTAAATTGCACAGAATTACTCGCCGAGCACCCTTTGGCGAAGCGCAGTTAAAAGATGCTGATATGACAATTGATTTCTGCAGCGAGACCCAACCCCAGGATGTAGTTTCAGTCATAGCAACAGAGCCACTTACGGATAACGAAAATTGGCACAAAATGAGCGAAGGGGAACTGGCAGTATTCCGCCTTGGAGAGATTTACACCCCTAATATTGTACCTGCTAAATTAGAGGGCTCAGTTGTTTGAGCATAGATGACCTAGGGCAATTGCCTGGCTGGTTGGCCGAAAAGCACCCCGATAATAGGGCGCTGGTCACGGCGACAGACGCTATGCGATTTAGCGAGCTAGAGCAGTATTCACGCAGAATTGCGCGCTGGATGAGTCAAGTGCTTGAGCTTCGAGAGGGCCAGTCCATTCTGATTCGTTTACCAAATGATATGCATCTCCCTGTTGTCCTGTTTGGCGCAATACGCATAGGTGTTATTCCCGTGTTAATTCCGGCCAATGCGGGAGTAGCAGAGGTTAAGCGAATAGCTAAAGAGGCACAGGTCGTTGCGACCATCTCACTGGAGCAAGCGTCTGAGAACCTGAGGTTTCTATCTGAACTGGATAGGCCCCCAAAGGTCATCTTTGTTGGGCGCCATGATTTTGGAAACACAATAGANCGTCGATTTGCGCGTTTTGTTCGAGCCCTCAAAACAAATAAGACCGGAATACCGCTCTACTGGTTAGCCGAGGGTTTAGCGTACGACAGTGATTCGTTATTTGCTTGGCCACGCCTCTCCTCAGATAGTGTTGCTATTGTGCAATACACGGCAGGCACTACGGGTGCACCTAAAGGGGTTCAGTTAACCCATGCTAATTTAATTGCGAATATGCAGGAGCTAAGCGCCTGTCTACATGCTGCAGGGTCTCACTCAAACGAACGGATGTTAATTTCACTGCCACTCTATTTCAGTTATCCGCTCATGCTGATGCTAACTAACTGGCTGCGCGGTGGAACTTCGGCTATTGCCTATGATGTGCGTGATACCGGCCAGGTTGCTGAACTATTTGATCGCTTTAAACCCCATGTGTTTGTTGGAATCACACCTGTTTTTCTATCTCTGTGTCAGGATGTGTTGTTTCCGCAACTCGACTTCTCTGATCTACGCTACACCTTTTGCGGTGGTGCTGTGCTAAATGAGACCGTTGCGAAGCGTTGGAAACTTATAACAGGTTCATCTATTGCACAAGGCTACGGACTGACAGAAGCCTCTCCGGTGGTTACCTTTGACTCAAAGTTAGGTGGGCGTTTTGCACATGTAGGGCAACCTTTGAACGGTACTCAGATCCGTATCGTAGATGAGGATGGTGAGGCGCTTCCCTATGGCTCAAATGGNAGTATTCAGATCAAAGGGCCGCAGGTGATGAAAGCCTACCTATCGCAGACAACACGGGGGCTCTTCCCGTTCACCCCTGATGGTTGGTTGCGAACCGGTGATATTGGCCGTTATGACCCCTCTAAGGGGCTGGAGTTAATAGAACGTCAACACGATGTGATTCGAGTGCCCGGTTTTCGCGTATTCCCCTCTGAGATTGAGGCGATAGTCAGTCAACACCCCAGTGTATTGGACTGCGCCATCATTGGGCTCCCCTCTGAAGAGGGGAGTCAGAAGATTAAACTCTTTGTGGTGACGAATGATCGACGCCTGACGCAGCGCCAAGTGAGAGAATATTGTCGCCAGCGACTGACTCGTTACAAGGTTCCAGATCTTGTCGAATTTCGAGCCTCCTTGCCGCACAGTCCGAGTGGACGCGTGCTGCGCCAAAGCCTCTTGGCGGAGAGTTTAGTGGGCGAGGCCCAATCTTTAAGCTAAAATCGCGCCCCTTTAACGTCTAGGCCCAACTGACCGATGTCGCTAACTTCTGTATACGCCCAACTTGATAACTGTCGCATTGCAGATCGGTTTCCACTGCGTCAAGCTTTAGGCCGCCTCAAAGAGGGTGATGAGGCTGGGCTGGCGCAGATACAGGATCGTATTAAGGCATCAATCGCTAAGGTAGATAGTCTGCAACTGTTGTCTAAGCAGCCGATTAACTATCCTGATTTGCCTGTAGTCGAGCATCGCGCCAAGATAATGCAGGCGCTATCCGACCATCAGGTTGTAGTTGTCGCAGGTGAAACAGGTTCGGGTAAGACGACCCAGTTACCCAAACTCTGTCTGGAGCTTGGACTGGGCTCTAAGGGTTTAATTGGCCATACTCAGCCACGTCGTTTGGCGGCGCGAACGGTAGCAAACCGCATTGCTGATGAGTTGCAAACGCCTTTGGGCGGTCGTGTTGGTTATCAGGTCCGTTTCCATGATCAGGTGAGCGACGAGACGCAGGTTAAGCTGATGACCGACGGTATATTGCTGGCTGAGACTCAGAACGACCGTTTTCTTGAAAAGTACGAAGTGATCATTATTGACGAGGCCCACGAGCGCAGTCTCAATATCGATTTCCTGCTCGGCTACATCAAGCGCATACTTCCCAAGCGTCCTGATCTCAAATTGATAATCACCTCGGCGACCATTGACGTTGATCGCTTCTCGAAACACTTCTTAGACGCGCCCATTATCAGCGTATCAGGACGTACTTTTCCGGTCGATGTTCTCTACAGACCCTTACTTGATCAACAGGATGAAGATGAGCGTGCGATTGATCTACAACAGGGTATTCTTGCGGCGATTGATGAATTAACAGAGATAGACCGCACTAAAAATGAAGCGGGAGCAGGCGATGTACTGATCTTCCTGCCGGGTGAGCGTGACATTCGTGAGACGGCAGAAACCTTACGCAAAGCACAGCTTCGTAACACTGAGATAATCCCGCTTTACGCGCGACTTTCGATTGCCGAGCAAAATCGAGTATTCAGTGGGCAACGCGCGCTTGGAAGACGCATTATTTTATCGACAAACGTAGCGGAAACATCAGTCACTGTGCCGGGTATACGTTATGTTATCGACCCAGGCTTAGTGCGCATGTCACGCTACTCTTACAAGGCTAAGATTCAGCGACTTCCGATTGAGCCTGTCTCTCAAGCGAGTGCCAATCAGCGTGCCGGGCGATGTGGCCGCGTGGCTCCCGGAACCTGTATACGCCTCTATTCAAAAGAGGACTTTGATGCGCGTCCTGAGTTTACCGATCCGGAGATTCAACGCACTAACTTGGCCGCTGTCATACTGCAGATGCTGCAGTTACGACTGGGTGATATTGATCAATTCCCCTTTATCGATCCTCCAGATAAACGCTTCATAAATGATGGTTATAAACTGCTCGAGGAGCTGCAGGCGGTTGATGCTAAACGCCACATTACAGCAATGGGACGCCAGCTAGCTCGCTTGCCAGTCGATCCGCGCGTTGCCCGCATGTTGGTTGAAGCGCACCGTCAGGTCGCGCTACGCGAACTGGTTATTCTCGCGAGTGCTTTAAGTATTCAAGACCCACGTGAGAGACCCGCAGACAAGCGACAAGCAGCTGACCAGCAACACAAGTTATTTGAAGATGAACATTCAGACTTTATTACACTGCTGAACATTTGGAATGCCTACGAAGAGCAGCGACAGGCGCTGTCACAATCCCAGCTACGTAAATGGTGTCAAAAGCACTATCTATCGTTTATGCGTATGCGCGAATGGCGTGATTTACATCGTCAGTTACACATCAGTTGCAAGCAGTTGGAGCTTAAAGAGCAACCTGACAACGCCTCGTACGAGGCGATTCATAAATCGCTAATAAGCGGACTTTTAAGCAACCTTGGATTTCAGCACGAGCGTAATGAGTATCTAGGTGCGCGCAATCGTCGTTTTAAGATATTTCCAGGCTCTGGGCAGTTTAAACGTAATCCAAAGTGGTTGGTGGCAGCCGAGCTTTTAGAGACGAGTGCGCTTTACGCTCATACGGTCGCCAAAATCGAGCCGCATTGGATAGAGCCTCTTGCCAAGCATCTAATTAAACGCAGCTACCTAGAACCTCACTGGGAGAAGAAGCGAGCGCAAGTAGTGGCGCAGGAGCAGGTGCGTCTTTACGGCCTGACCATTGTACAAGCACGAACGGTACATTACGGTACGATTGATAAACAGATTTCGCATGAGATCTTTATCCGTTCAGCCTTAGTTGAAGGCGAATATCGAACATCGGGAAAATTCTTTGAGCACAACCGTCAGTTACTTCAGTCAGTTGAAGCGCTAGAAGACAAGTCCCGCCGCCGTAATCTCGTTGTCGATGAAGAGACCTTATATCAGTTTTATGCCGATCGTATGGCCAGTCACAAAGGNTCGGATGTTGTAAACGGTATCGGGTTTGAAGCTTGGCGCAAGTCAGTTGAGCCTGAGCTGCCAAAGCTTCTATTCTTCAGTGAAGCTGATGTAATGCAGCGCTCGGCGGA
>JGI26082J51739_10002255_pt1 | contig 11812 bp, 5 predicted proteins | sample SaaInl5LU_22_DNA_FD_51739 | JGI IMG/M metagenome (IMG submission 51739)
TCTTTTCTAGCTTCTTTTCTTTTTTCCATAAAAGCTTTTCTCTCTGTCATTTTAGCTGCAATTAAAGGCTTAATTTTGTTCTGTTGGTTTTCAGATAAATCTAAGTCTAGGGTCATTTTTTTAATTGCTAAATTAGTATGTTGTTCAATGGTAAGCTGTGGTCTTTTATGACTTCTTTTTTTCTGTTTTTGTGCTTGTGTTGTAAATGTAAAAGCAAATACAAATGCTAAAATTGTTGCTAAATTTTTCATGTTTTTTAAATTTTAATTAATGTTTTATGTTGTTAGGACCTAGTAACTTTAAAAAGGTTTAATTATAGATACCTATTTATTAATATTTATACTTCTTAGGCCTTTAAAAAAAACAAATAGATTAAATTTGTAATTCTATTTATAAATAATTAAATTATTTACATGAAAAATATCATCTATATTATCTTGATTTTTCCATTATTTGTATTTGCTCAAGTACAAGATAAAGACTCTGTAAAAGTAGACTTAAGTAGCCCACATGCAATTATTTATACGCATTTATATTTCCTACAATCAGATTCTTTTCAACCCAAAAAAGCGGCAAAAACTATTTATGGGTTATCTGAAAGTAAAGCAGAAAAAAAGGCCATAAAAATAAAACAAGTTTTAGATGGCAAGGGGTTGTATGTAGATTTAGATAGAGTGCCTACAAATCCTAACTACAAAGATAGTATTGGCTACTCTTCTTATTATAAATATGTTTTATTTCCTCAAAGAATGCCACAAATTTATGTAGAAAAAGTTGACGATAAATGGTATTATTCATCAGAAACCATTGCAAAAATAGACGATATTTACAAAGAGGTTTTTCCTTGGTATGTACAACAAATACAAGAAATCATTCCAGTTTCTGGACATAAAAAGTTTTTTGGAATAGAGATATGGCAGTTTATTGCCTTAGTTTTACTTTTCGTTTTGGCTTATATTTTGTTTTTAGTAGCAAAAAGAATTGCTTTTTTTGTACTGCAAAAAATAAAATCGGTCATTCAGAAAAACACTTCTTTTGAGGTAAATACAGTTTTAAAAAAATTAGCACATCCAATTAGTTTGTTAATTACAACTGCTTTTGTAGATAAAATATTTCCGTCATTACAATTTAGTTTAGAAATTAATACCTGGGTATTCTTAGCCCTTAATATAGCTGCAACTGTTTTTTGGATCTATGTTTTCTTAAAGCTTGTAAAAGTAATTATGAAAATTTACAGCGAATACACAGAAACTACACATAATAAGTTAGATGATCAATTAGCCCCTATCGTAAATAACTTTTTTACAGGTTTAGTTATTTTAATTGGTGTTTTTAGGTTGCTAACACTTTTTGGTGTAAATACAACCACAATGTTAGCAGGAGCAACTATAGGAGGGTTGGCATTCGCTTTAGCATCTCAAGACACTGTAAAAAATCTAATAGGTACCATTATGATTTTTTTAGACAAACCCTTTCATATAGGAGATTGGATTGAAGCAAGTGAAGTTGTAGGTACCGTAGAAAAAGTTGGTTTTAGATCTACAAGAGTGCGCGCTGCAGATACTTCTGTGTACCAAATACCCAATAGTAAATTGTCTGAAATTGTTATTAATAACAAAGGTTTACGATTGTTTAGACGTTATAATACAAATTTAGGTTTGCGTTATGANACACCACCAGAATTAATAGAAGCTTTTGTAAAAGGNGTTAGAGAAATTATAATAGCACATCCAGAAACACGTTCAGATTCTTACAATGTAGAGTTTACAGGTTTTGGTGATTCTGCATTATTAGTAATGGTAAATGTATATTTTAAAAGTTTNGCCTGGGGTGTAGAGCAATCTTCTAAGCATAGATTACATATTGCAATTATAAAATTAGCAAAAGCACTGGGTGTAGATTTTGCATTTCCATCGACTACTGTTACAATAGAAAATTTTCCAGAAAAAAAAGCCATCAGCCCAAAATATGATACAGAGTCTACAAGAATTAATGAAGCAATATCAAAAGTTTTAGAAGAATTTAATCAAGAAATTGTAGCGGCTGAAAATGAAGAAAATAGAATTTAAAATTTAACTCTGAATTTTTAAACTTACACAGTTTTTAGGATAGTGTCAATTACTATAGTCTATAGAATCTAGATATATAAGATTTTTTTTATATAGTAGATAGTTCATTTTTTAAAAAAAAACCTCATCATTATAGATGAGGTTTTGTGTAAAAAAATGGTGATTTTTATTTAGGTTCTAGAATCATATCAATTCTGTCTACTACATCTTGTAAATGGTAACGTCTTAAAGTGTTACCAATATTCATGGCCCTTTTAACATCCTTTTGCAAGCGTTTTAATTCTCCTCTTACAACAGATTTAACATCAGATTGGTTGATGGTAATTCCACTTTGCTTAAAGTAACCACGGTTTGTACCTCTTTGGTTTTTAGCTTCGTTTAATAAGTAGTTTAATCTATCTAAATGAGCTCTTTGTAAATTTCTTCTATAAGTATCTATAGAGCGTCCAGAGTAAACTTCATTCCAAACACCTTTGCGTAAATCATTCATCATGGTAACTAATGTGTAAGCTTTTGAAGATCCATTTAAAGTTTCGTTTTCAATCATTCTAGCCATTCTACCAGCATCTAAAATGTTAGTTAGTGTTCTCGCTTGTAAACCTCTTACTCTTTCTATAGAGCCAGAAAATTCTGTTTTGCTAAAAATATTTTCGTCTAACATCCAGGTAGGAGTTTTAAATAACTCATCAATTACAAATTGTAAAGCTTCTCTTTGTTTTGATTTATCTACATGTGTATATACAGCTCCTTCTTGGTCAGATGTTTTGTAATATTCATAAACACCACCAATGTTTGCAGAAACATGCCCCATATATCTATTAAACTGACTTAATAATTGGCCATACATGGTAGATAATTCATCATAATTTTTTCCTTTTTCGGAAGTCCATTCTTCCAATCTTGGTAAAATTCTTTTTAAATTTTTAATACCATACATAGAAGCTTTCATTGCGTCATCTCCTAAATCTTCCGTTTGAGAGCTAGGGTCTACAACACCACCAGCTTGTTGGTGTCCAAATCTGTACATTGGGTCTCCAGCATGTTTTAAAATCCAAGCATCTAAAATTGGTTTTTCTTCTTTAGCAGTTTTATTTAAAATAGGTCTATATCCCCAAGCAATTGCATACTTATCATACACGCCAATATTAGGCATTAAAGCTACATCTTCATCACCAGGTTGCGCTATATAATTAAAACGTGCATAATCCATAATAGAGGGTGCTGTTCCATATTTTTTTGTAAATGTTGCAGAGCGTAAAGAATCTACAGGATATGCAACAGAGCTCCCCATATTATGAGGCAATCCTAAAGTGTGCCCTAATTCATGAGAGGATACAAAACGAATTAAACGTCCCATTACTTCTGTTTTAAATTCGTTTCCACGTGCATCTGGGTTAATGGCTGCAGTTTGTATAAAGAACCAGTTGTGTAATAATGTCATTACATTATGGTACCAGTTTATATCAGACTCTAAAATTTCTCCAGAACGGGGATCACTTACGTGAGGTCCNTTTGCGTTTGGTATAGGAGAAGCTAAATATCTAATTACAGAATAACGTACATCTTCTGGACTATATTCTGGATCTTCTTCTTTAGTTGGTGCTCTTTTACCAACAATTGCATTTTTAAAACCTGCAGCTTCAAAAGCAACTTGCCAATCGTTTACACCTTGTATAATGTAAGGAACCCACTCTTCTGGTGTTGCTCTATCTACATAATATACNATTTGTTTTTTTGGTTCTACAAGTTCTCCTCTTTTAAANTTCTCAATATCTTCCTCTTTAACTTCTAAACGATATCTGTCTAAATAAGTAACTGTTTTACTTTTTTGAGCTTCTAAGCCATAATCAGTTTGTCCTCTTGCAAACCAACCAACTCGCTCATCAAAATATCTTCGTTTCATTGGTACTTTTGGTAATAAAACCATAGAATTACTCATTTCTAAAGTTATAGANCCTACAGCACTATTAGATGGTGCTTTGTTTGCAAGATATGTTTTTACATGTCTTACTTCTATATTTCTTGGGTAGCTACTTACTCTTTCTATGTAAGAACGTGTTTTATCCATTCTTGTAGCTTGGTATTTTTTTCTGTAAAAAGAAGGAAAGCCTAAAGGTTTTACGTCTGAAGAAAATAAAGACGTCGCATCTATTACTGTTGCAGTAGAATCTTTACTAAACGCTTTAATTGGGAAAGAAAATAAAATAGGTTCTAAATTAGAGTTTACTACCGCTTCATGCACTGGTAAAATTGTATCAGCAACTACATCATGAGATACGACTCTTAATAAGATATTTTTATTTTTTTTCTCCCAGCGTAAAACTTGTGTGTTGGTTTTACCACCACCAAAACCAATATTACTTGCAGTTTTAGCTATTCTTGTAACCATTAACATTTCTCTTCTTAACAGAGAATCTGGTATTTCGAATAAATAATTATCGTCTTTGGTATGTACTTTAAACAGACCCTCGTCTGTTTTATACTTTTTAGTTACAACTTTACTATAAGGTTGAATGTCTCCTTTTTTAGGCTTAGGTTTAGCAGCTGTTTTTGGGGCTTCTTTTTTCTTTTTCTTCCAGAATTGAGCAGAAGTTTCTGTTGAAAAACCGAATACAAAAGCAACTAAAAGAAGTTTGATTAGGACTTTTTTGGTCATTATAAATTTGATTTAAATTAGTTTAGTCGAAGTTAGGTAATCTGATTAGGATGCGTTCTTAAATTTTTGTTAAAGAGATTTGCTTTTTTTTGTTAAAATTCAACACAAAAAAAGCCTTTAGAATGAACTCTAAAGGCTTTAAATAAAGGTTTTATTTTTTAAAGATTAAATGTTTGTTTAATCTTTTCTACATAATCTAATTTTTCCCAGGTAAAGGTTTCTANTTCTTCAGAAACAGTTTCTCCCATTGGATTTGTAAACGTAACTGTTTTAATTTCAGGAGTTCTTCCCATATGTCCATAAGCTGCAGTTTCTGAGTAAATAGGTGTTCTTAATTTTAAACGTTGTTCTATAAAATAAGGACGCATATCAAAAATACCTGCTACTTTTTTACTAATTTCTCCATCAGTTAAATCTACGTTCGATGTTCCGTAAGTTTCTACATTAATACTTGTTGGTTTTGCTACTCCAATAGCATAAGAAACTTGTACTAAAACCTCTTTACAAAGACCTGCTGCCACTAAGTTTTTAGCAATATGTCTTGTTGCGTATGCTCCAGATCTATCTACTTTACTTGGGTCTTTTCCAGAAAAAGCGCCTCCACCATGTGCACCTTTACCACCATAAGTATCAACAATAATTTTTCTTCCTGTTAAACCAGTGTCTCCATGAGGCCCTCCAATTACAAAAACACCAGTTGGGTTTATATGGTAGGTAATATTATCTGTAAATAATTTTTGAATGTGATTTGGTAGTTTTGCAACCACTCTCGGAATTAAAATTTCTACGATATCTTTTTTGATTTTTGCTAACATGACATCATCAGATTTATCAAAATCATCATGTTGTGTAGAAATAACAATAGCGTCTATTCTTTGAGGTTTATTGTCATCAGAATACTCAATAGTTACTTGACTTTTTGCGTCTGGTCTTAAATAAGTAATATCATTATTTTCTCTTCTTAAAGCAGCCAATTCTTTAAGTAATCTATGAGATAATTCTAACGCCAAAGGCATGTAATTTTCTGTCTCATCTGTTGCATAACCAAACATCATACCTTGATCTCCTGCACCTTGTTCTTCTGGGCTAGATCTATCTACACCTTGGTTAATATCTGGAGATTGTTCGTGTATGGCAGATAAAACCCCACACGAATTTCCATCAAACATATATTCTCCCTTGGTATAACCAATTTTATTAATTACGTCTCTAGCAATTTGTTGAACATCTAAATAAGTTTTAGATTTGACTTCACCAGCCAAAACAACTTGTCCTGTTGTAACCATGGTTTCGCAAGCAACTTTACTACTTTTATCAAAAGCTAAAAAATTATCTATTAATGCATCAGAAATTTGATCTGCAACTTTATCTGGGTGTCCTTCAGAAACACTTTCTGAGGTAAATAAATATGACATAATATTGTTTTTTTTATTTAAAATAATTTAAATGAAAAATAAATTTTGATTGCAAGGTCGCTAAAAGAAGTAGGAATTTACTGCTTTAGCATTTTTTTAATGAGGTTGCAATCAGTTCAAATTTTTCCTCTAAGTTTGGTGCAAAGCTACATTATAAAAATATAATTGAACATAATTTTACAATAATTTTTTTTGATAGTATCATTAATTAAACAATATTAGGCTCTTTATGCTTTTCTTTTTAAAGAATGATGAATTTTTTGAGCTTTTAATTAAATAATCTGTATTAAAATTAAAAAAACTACTTTTTAATTTGGATATTAAATTTTTCTAAACATATATTTGCACTCACAAAGTTCAATAACTTATTGAAATGTTATCAAGAAAGGTGGAGGGATTAGACCCTTTGAAGCCTTAGCAACCCTTTTCAAGAGGAAAAGAAGGTGCTAAATTCTACTTAGTTTCAGATTCATTTATCAGAAATTAGATAGATAACCCAAAACAATTGCACGTTCGTGTAATTGAATAATTCTTAATAACATTTTTCTAGTAAGTACATCAGCAAAAAAAAAGAATCTGATGCATTTGACTTTTGGTTTAATCAGAAATTGATTCACAATTTAAAAATTGTGTTTCTTTTAAAAACTGTTCCTGAACAGACAGGAATTTAAATTAACTCAAAAAAAATAGAAAAATGAGTACACAAAAATTAGCAACCAATGCGTTGCACGCAGGACATGATGTAGCAGCCAATGGAGGTACAAGAGCAGTGCCAATTTACCAAACATCATCGTATGTTTTTAACAATTCAGAACATGCAGCAAATCTTTTTTCGCTACAAGAATTAGGGTTTATTTACACAAGGTTAAACAACCCAACCAATCAAATTTTGCAAGATCGTTTAGCGGCTGTAGAAGGTGGTATAGGAGCTGTAGTTTTTGCTTCTGGTACAGCGGCCATTTCAACTGGTTTGCTAACCTTGTTAAAAGCTGGAGATCATATTGTGGCTTCTAGTAGTTTATATGGTGGAACTTACAATCTTTTAAGCGTTACATTACCAAGATTTGGTATTACAACTACTTTTGTAGATGCTTCAAACCCTGAAAGTTTTGAGACTGCTGTTCAAGATAATACAAGAGCCTTTTTTGTAGAATCTTTAGGAAATCCTAAATTAGATGTATTAGATCTAGAAGCAATTTCTATACAAGCAAAAAAAGCAGAAGTTCCTTTTATAGTTGATAATACAGTAGCAACACCAGCTTTGTTAAACCCAATCAAACACGGTGCAAATATTGTAATTCATTCACTTACAAAATATATTGGTGGTCAAGGAACATCTTTAGGAGGCGCAATTATAGATGCTGGAACTTTTAACTGGGCTAATGGTAAATTCCCTGAGTTTACAGAACCATCTGCAGGATATCATGGATTGCAATATCATGATGTTTTAGGAGCTGCATCTTATACGTTTAAATTAATCTTAGAGGGTTTACGTGATTTTGGTGGTGCTTTAAGTCCAACCAATGCATTTAACATAATTCAAGGTTTAGAAACATTGCCTGTTAGAATTCAAAAACATTCAGAAAATGCACTAGAATTGGCAAAATGGTTAGAACAACAAGAGGAAGTTGCTTGGGTAAACTATCCTGGTTTAGAGAGTAATAAATACAATGCCTTAGCTAAAAAATACTTACCAAAAGGGCAAAGTGGAATTGTAACTTTTGGACCAAAAAAAGGTTTTGAAGCTGCAAAAACAATTGCAGATAAAACTAAAATATTCTCTTTATTGGCAAATATTGGCGATACAAAATCGTTAATTATTCATCCAGCAAGTACAACACATCAACAATTAGATGAGGCAGCTCAAGAAAGTGCAGGTGTGTCTCAAGATTTAATTAGATTGTCTGTTGGTATTGAGGATTTAGAAGATTTAAAAGCAGATTTAAAAGCCGCTTTTTCAGAAATATAATTAGAAAAAAAACGAATTTCACAGGTTTTTAAAACCTGTGAAGTTTTATACTTTAAATTTGGAATATCCATTACAACATATCAAAATTAAAAATTTTACCACAGAATTGGGGACTAAAATCCCTGAGTTGAATTTAAGTTACCAAATTTTTGGTCAAGATTTAGGTACAGCACCGGTGGTTTTAATCAATCATGCATTAACAGGAAACAGTGATGTTGCTGGCAAAAATGGCTGGTGGATTGATATTGTAGGAAAAGAAAAAGCTATAAATACAGAGGTTTACAGTATTTTATCTTTCAATATTCCTGGAAATGGTTTCGATGGTTTTTTAATTGAAAATTATAAAGATTTTATAGCCAGAGATGTTGCTAGAATTTTTATTGAAGGATTAAAAAAACTTAAAATAAATAAATTATTTGCATTAATTGGTGGTTCTTTAGGTGGTGGAATTGCTTGGGAAATGGTTGCTTTAAATAATAAATTAACGCAACATTTTTTACCCATTGCCACAGACTGGAAATCTACAGATTGGTTAATTGCCAATTGTCAAATACAAGAGCAATTTTTGGTAAATTCTAGTAACCCTGTGCACGATGCAAGAATGCATGCGATGTTGTGTTACAGAACACCAGAATCTTTTAAAGAGCGTTTTCATCGAACTAAAAAAGAAAATTCAGATATTTTTAATGTGGAGAGTTGGTTGTTGCATCATGGCAAAAAGTTGCAAGAACGTTACCAATTATCTTCTTATAAGTTGATGAATCAATTGCTAAANAGTATTGATGTTACTCAAAATGAAGAAAAAAACAGCAGTCTTTTAGATAAAGTTGAAGCAAATATTCACATTATAGGTGTAGATTCAGATTTATTTTTTACAGCCGAAGAAAACAGAGAAACCCATAAAAAGTTAGCATTAACAAAAGAAAATGTTACCTATAACGAAATAAATTCTGTACATGGTCATGATGCATTTTTAATCGAATATGATCAACTACAGAAAATAATAGAACCTATATTCAATAAAGATTATAGTGCAAAAAAGATGAAAGTAATAAAGTTTGGTGGCAAATCTTTAGCCAACGGAAAAGGATTGCAAAACACCATAGAAATTATTTTAGACAAACATAAAAAAGGCGAAAAGTTTACGGTAGTTGTTTCTGCTAGAGGAACTACAACCAACGATTTGGAGGCTATTTTAGAAAAAGCGGCTAAAAAAGAAGCGTATAAAACAACTTTAGATGCTTTAAAAGCTTATCAACAAGAACCAAGTAAAAAATTAGATTTTAGTAAAGAATTTAAAACCTTAGAAACTATTTTCGAGGGTGTTTCTTTATTAGGAGATTATAGTAATAAAATTAAAGATGAAGTTTTAGCACAAGGCGAATTATTATCAACAAAATTAGTTGCTAGTTTACTTGAAGAAAAGGGTGTTGTAGCAAAATCTGCAGATACCAGAAATTTAATTATTACCGATGAAAACTTTGGTAATGCACAACCTATTCATGCCTTATCTTCAGAAAATATAATTGCATATTTTAACGAAAATACTAAACCTGTAAACATTCTTTCAGGTTTTATTGCATCTAATGAAAAAGGAGAAACCACAACTTTAGGAAGAAATGGCAGCAATTATACTGCTGCTTTAATTGCCAATTATTTAGATGCAGATGAGTTACAAAACTACACGCATGTAAGTGGAATTTTTACTGCAAATCCTGATTTAGTGGCTGATGCTAAAAAAATAGAAAAACTATCTTTCTCAGAAGCCAATGAATTGGCAAATTTTGGAGCAACTATTTTACATGCAAAAACCATTATTCCGTTATTAGAAAAAAATATCAATCTACGTATTTTAAACACTTTTCAAAAAGAAGATAAAGGCACCTTAATTACTGCAGAATCCTCCGAAAAAGGAATCAAGTCTATCTCTACAATTAACAATGTTTCTTTGTTAAATTTCGAAGGAAGAGGTTTGTTAGGTAAAGTAGGTGTAGATGCACGTATTTTTAAAGCTTTAAGCGAAAAAAATATAAGTGTAAGCATCATTTCTCAAGGTTCTTCAGAAAGAGGAATTGGTTTAATAATTGACGGAAACCGAGCAAATGAAGCAGTTTTAGCACTGGAAAGAGAATTTGAAAACGATTTTTATGCGCAAGATGTAAACCAGATTTCTATTGTTGACGATGTTGCAGTAATTTCTATAATTGGGCAAGATTTAAGTGAGTTTCATTTACCATACAATGCCTTAATTAAAAACCAAATAATTCCTGTATTATTCAATAATACAGTTACCGGTAAAAATGTGAGTTTGGTAGTTAAAAAAACCGAATTGCACAAAGCAGTAAACGTAATTCATGGACAAGTTTTTGGAGTCGCAAAAAAAGTAAATATTGCCATTTTTGGGAAAGGTTTAGTTGGTGGTACTCTAATACATCAAATTATAGAAAATGCACCTTCTGTTTTAGAGCGTAGAAAAATTCAATTAAATGTTTTTGCAGTGGCAAATTCTAAAAAAATATTGCTAGAAAAAAACGGTGTTACCAAAAATTGGGAACAAGATTTAGAAGAAAAAGGCGAAGATACAACTAGTGTAAATGATATTATTGAGTTTGTAAAAACACATCATTTTGAAAATTTAATTGCGGTAGATAATACGGCAAGTGTTTCATTTGTAGAAAATTATATTCCGTTAATAGAAGCCGGTTTCGATTTGGTTTCTTGTAACAAAATTGCCAATACACTGTCTTTTGATTTTTACAAAGAAATACGTTNTAAATTAAAAGAATATAAAAAACAATATCTATACGAAACCAATGTTGGTGCAGGTTTACCTTTAATTGATACCATTCGTTTATTACATGAATCTGGAGAAAATATCACAAAAATTAGAGGAGTTTTTTCTGGAAGTTTAAGCTATTTATTCAANACCTTTTCTGAACAAGATGTTTCTTTTTCAAAAGTTTTAAAAGACGCAATCGAAGCTGGTTTTACAGAACCAGACCCAAGAGAAGATTTAGGGGGTAATGATGTAGCTAGAAAATTATTAATTTTAGCGAGAGAATTAGAATTAGAAAATGAGTTTGAGGATGTGAATATCAACAATTTAATTCCAGAAAATTTAAGAGAAGGTACGGTTGATTATTTTTTATCTAATTTAGAATTGATGAACGAAGAATATCAACAGCTAAAAGAAAATCAACAAGAAAACTACGTTTTACGTTACATTGGAGAGTTAAGTGGAGATTTATCAAAAGAAACAGGAAACTTAGATGTAAAATTGGTTTCTGTTTCTAAAAATTCACCTTTAGGCTCTTTAAAAGGTTCAGACGCAATCTTCGAGATTTATACAGAATCTTATGGAGAGCAACCCATTGTAATACAAGGAGCAGGAGCAGGAAATAAAGTAACAGCAAGAGGCGTTTTTGGTGATATTTTAAGATTGGCAAAACATAATAATTAGTTTTTTATTGATGTTTTTTGGTGGTTAGTTAGCACCAAAATCCAATAACCAACAACGAACATCGAACAACGAACAACCAAAATGCACAAACATTTCGAAACAGAAGCCATAAGAATTCAAACAGAAAGAAGTCAGTTTTCAGAGCATTCTACACCTTTATATGTAACCTCTAGTTTTGTTTTTAATGATGCAGAAGAAATGAGGGCTTCTTTTGCAGAAGAAAAACAACGTAATTTATATAGT
>JGI26082J51739_10002257_pt1 | contig 11807 bp, 13 predicted proteins | sample SaaInl5LU_22_DNA_FD_51739 | JGI IMG/M metagenome (IMG submission 51739)
TTTTTCGATGGGTTGCGCGGGTTCTTGAGAGGCTTTTTCGGGGCCTTTTTCAGCAGACGGCTGCGCCACAGCTGCTCCGTTCGAGCCGGCCAATGCCTCCTCAACCCACGATTTGAACTCCATATCTTGGAATAATGCCAGCAACTGGTCGTTGTCGGGCGTGCCGTTCTTCAGATCGCCAATGTGTAATGGCATTTCAACGTCGGTTTTGATAGTGGCTAGCTGGTAAGAGAGGTAAGCGAGCGCTTTGTGCTCTTCGAGCTTGGCTGCCATGGTCTTTGCGCCGCGAAAATCCAGGGTACCGACATCATCGAGGCGACTGTAAATCGCATCCAAGCCCCCTATTCCCTGCAACAACCCCAACGCCGTTTTCTCGCCCACGCCGGGCACGCCGGGAATATTGTCTGACTTGTCACCCAACAGCGCGAGATAGTCGATGATCAGCTCGGGTGGTATGCCAAACTTCTCAATCACCCCTGCCCTGTCTAGATAGGTATTGGTCATGGTGTTGATGAGAGTAATGTGCTCATTGACCAACTGGGCAATATCTTTGTCGCCGGTTGAAATAATTACCGGCTGCTGGGCCGCTGTGGCCTGCAGCGCGAGGGTGCCAATAACATCGTCGGCCTCAACGCCATCGATAATTAGCATCGGCAGGCCCATCGCCTGAATAATATTGTGAATCGGCTCTATCTGTAGGCGCAGGTCGTCAGGCATGGGCGGACGCTGGGCTTTGTAATCCGCGTACAAATCGTCGCGAAAGGTTTTGCCTTTTGCGTCAAACACCACAACGACCGTGCTTTGAGGGTAGTCTTTCTGCATGCGGCGCATCATATTGATCACCCCTTTTACCGCACCTGTGGGCTTGCCTTTGCTGTTCGTCAGCGGTGGCAGCGCGTGGAAAGCGCGATACAGATAGGAGGAGCCATCAACAAGAATTACCGGGGTGTTAGTGTCCATAGAGTTTGAAATCTGCAGCTAATAAAGAAAGCAGGATACACGATTTAGGTGAGCCTGTTGACCAATTGATGGCCTAAGTTTTATGGCCTTGCCGCTCTAAAAGCAGGCTTTAAATTGTGTGACAAAGCCCTGCATAAATTCGCTGTACGCGTCGTGAGTTAGCGCCTGGCTGAAGCCTTGAGGATCGAGGGTGACCAGCGGCACATTGAGCTCCTCTGCCAACACCTCGGCATCTTTCCCGGCGTATTGAGGCTCGCTAAAAACACAGCTCACGCCTAAGGTTGCGGCGCGCTGACGCAGCAAGTACAGGCTTTTGGCTCCCTGACTCGCACCGCGAATATCGCGAATGGACAGGCCCGCGCGCAAGTTAAATGCCTGCGCAAAGTGCCCATAGGCGTCGTGATGACTGAGATAGTCGCGATGTTGCAGCGGCGCGAGCTGCTCGCTCAGGTCTGCGCGCTGGGCTGCTGTAAGTACATCATACAAAGGCAACCCGAGTCGCTGCTGAATAACGCTGGCAATAATGTTGGCATTGTCTGGATTGAGCCAAACATGAGGATCGACATGCAAATCGCCATGGGTTCCAGACGCTGTGTGGGGCTCGGTCTCGGCCGCGGCAATTGCGGGCAACTGCAAAACTGTTATCCGCTGTTGCGCAGGAAGGCGCGTCATTGTCTGCGCGATGCGCGGCTCAAAGCTGTCGCCAATCCAGACCACAAGATCGGCCTGTTTAATCTTTCTGTGGGCCGACAATGGCAAGGTGACATCGTGCTCAGACTGAGCTGCGGACTGCAGGTAGTCGACGCTGGCGCTGTCGCCGACGGCCGCTTTAGCAATAATTGCCAGCGGCTTAATCGTTGTCACAATGACCCGCTTAGGCGCAGTCTGGTCGGCAGCCGCGGCATGAGCCGCGCAAATTAGGGTCAAAATAAGCAGACAGGCCGACATCGATGGCAAAATGTTATATTGTATCTTTTTATTCTGTGGCAAAATAATGACCAACCCTTATTAAGTGGGCGGCGATGCCAAGCTAAAAGCACCACTCGCGAATTGTTATATTATAACGTAACATGCTATTAGACCAAAGCACTTAGAGCAGAATAGCCTATGTTGACCAATTCAAGACTCGTCCATCAAGCCCATGACCATGGGCGCTGCATCAATGCCGCGCTCAGCCGCGCCGAGGCGCTGTGTACCGAAAACCAGGCGCGACTCACCCCTACCCGTGAATCTGTTTTGCGCTTGCTCTGGCAGAGCCACCAACCGCTGGGCGCCTATCAGCTGCAAGATCAGCTGAGCAAACAGTCGGGCAAAAATATTGCGCCGCCCACCATTTACCGCGCCATTGAATTTCTTCTGCAACTGGGTTTAATTCACCGCATTGCCTCGCTCAACGCTTACATTGGCTGCCCATTCCCCGGCAGTGATCACAGCAATTTGTTTATGATTTGCAGTGACTGCGGCAGCGCTGCTGAAGTAAGCCACAACAGTATTAACGATCTGTTGCAAAGTGCCAGCGATAAAGCCAATTTTACACTGCAGGGGCAAAGCTTGGAGCTATTTGGTCTGTGCCCCAATTGCGCAGGACCAAAAATTCAATTAGATAGCCAACAGTCACAGGATCCATCTCATGAGTAGCCCACTAATCACCCTGAAGGGGGTCAATAAAGCCTTCGGCGGCCGGTCTGTGCTGGACAATATTTCCATGCAGTTGATGCAGGGCGAGATCACCACACTGATTGGCCCAAACGGCGCGGGTAAGTCTACATTGGTGCGTATTATCCTCGGGCTTATCCAGCCAGACAGCGGTACTGTGTCGCCCAGCGCTGGACTGCGCGTGGGTTACATGCCGCAGAAAATGCACATTGACCCGACGCTGCCGCTGACCACTTGTCGTTTTCTGCAACTGGCCAACACCTCACACCAAGCCTGCCACGAAGCGCTGGAGCGTGTTGGGATAGGGCATCTTGCCACATCGCCAATCCAAAGCCTGTCGGGGGGCGAGGTGCAGCGCGCACTGCTGGCGCGAGCCATTTTGCGCAAGCCTAACTTTCTGGTGCTCGATGAGCCAGTGCAGGGTGTCGATGTAACGGGGCAAAACGCGCTCTACCGCATGATTGGGGAGCTCAGCAAAGCACTCAATTGTGGCGTGTTAATGGTGTCCCACGACTTGCATCTGGTGATGTCGGCAACTGATCGAGTGATTTGCTTAAATCAGCACATCTGCTGTCAGGGACACCCTGAACAAGTCACCCAAGATCAGGCCTATATCGATATTTTTGGCCAGACAACGGCCGTTTACGCTCACCAACACGACCATCATCACAGCCTGCACGGCGATGTTCTCGATGGGCATAATCACCAGCACGGCGAGGGCTGCAACCATGACTGATTTTCTGTTGTATGCGCTTCTGGCAGGACTTGGGGTTGCTGCAGTGGCAGGACCACTGGGGTGTTTTGTGGTGTGGCGACGAATGGCCTACTTCGGCGACACGCTGGCGCACTCTGCACTACTGGGCGTCGCGCTGGGGGTGCTGCTTGAGGTTAATCTCAGTATCAGTGTNGCCGCCGTGCCGCTGCTAATGGCGCTGGGCTTGGTTTATCTTGAGCAGCGGGGCATTCTCTCGCTGGATACGCTCTTGGGNATTTTGTCTCACTCGGCACTGGCAACGGGCTTGGTGGTGATTTCNCTGCTGCCAGATGTGCGGGTTGATCTTATNTCACTGCTGTTTGGTGATTTGTTGTCGGTGACGGTGGACGATCTCTATGTGATTTACGCAGTGGCGGCAGCGGTGNTGGGCCTGCTGATACTGCTGTGGAAACCANTNATAAGTATCACAGTACAGGCTGAACTGGCCGCTGTAGAGGGCATTAAGGTGTCGGCGGTGCGCACCGCGCTAATGCTGATTACCGCGCTGGTCATTGCCATTGCCATGAAAATTGTCGGTGTGCTGCTGATTACCGCACTGCTCATTATTCCGGCTGCTACGGCGCGACGAATGAGCCGCACACCCGAACAAATGGCGTTGGTGGCCAGTGCTATCGCGATGCTCACCGTGGTCTTGGGTCTGTCGATGTCGTGGCAACTCGATACACCCGCAGGCCCTTCTGTGGTTGTCTGCGCGGCACTGTTGTTTATGTTGTCACTGGTGGTGCGGCAGAGAGGTTAGTCTCTGCCGTTGTTTGCGGAGCCGCTAGCCGCGCTATTCGAACGCACCCGCCATTGAGCGCCATGTCTGACGAATTCCGATAGCGCCGTGGGGCGCCGAATAGAAGGCGTGGTAGTGGCCTTTTGGATTAATAAGAATGAGCTGACTGCTGTGATCGATGGTGTAATTGTCACCCTCGAGCGGGACTTGGTTGTAGGCAATGGTCAGCTCTGCCGTTAACCGCCGAATAAAATGCTTGTTGCCCGTGACGCCAACAAAGTCGCTGTTGAAATAAGGCACATATTCCGCCATCTTCTCTTGCGTATCTCGCTCAGGGTCGAGGGACACTAACACCACCTGAAGCTTTTCTTTTTCACCGTCACTCAACGGCTCGTACATTTCCGCAAGGGTCGCCATGGTGGTCGGACAAATGTCAGGGCAGTTGGTGAAACCAAAGAAGATAATGCTCCACTTTCCTGTGAGGTTCTCCAGCGTAAACGCATCGCCGTTGTGGTCGATAAGCTCAAAGTCGCTGAAAATACGTGGGTTGTTTAGTTGCACAGCGCCATTGGCGCGCAGTTCCTGGCTGTTCATAATCACCGGCTGTGACATTCGCCAAACAAAGCCAACCACCACTAACACAATCAGGCACAGTACGGCGGCGATGGTTAAACGAATTCTTGTTTGCTGGTTCATAGATCAGGCTCCGTGGATAAATGGCTTAAGCAAGCGGGATAAAGCGCGTCGGCTCAATCAAATAGTGGTCGAGCAGCATCACGCAGAACAACACCATCAGGTACGTTATAGAGTACTTAAAGGTTTTCATTCCAGAATCTTTATCACTTCCCCAGAGCATAACAAACGACCAGTAGAGGAAGCCAAGCCCGAGCGTGAGCGCCCCAGTGAGATAGAGCCAGCCGAACATGCCGGTCAAAAAGGGCAGAATTGTGATGACAATCAGCAACAGCGTGTAAAGCACAATATTGATTTTTGTGTACCGCTCACCATGGGTGACCGGCAACATTGGAATTTTGGCCGTTGCGTACTCTTCTTTGCGATGAATGGCCAAGGCCCAAAAATGGGGCGGCGTCCAAGCATAGATAATTAACACCAAAAGCAGGGCATTGTAGTGAATTTCTCCGGTCACTGCGGTCCAGCCCAGCAGCGGCGGAGCAGCTCCGGCCAACCCGCCAATCACAATATTCTGTGGTGTGGCGCGCTTGAGGTACATGGTGTAAATAAACGCGTAGCCAAAAAGTGAGGCTAAGGTAAGCCACGCCGTGAGTTGGTTGATAAATACTAATAAAATCAGCAACCCGCCGGCCCCGGTGATCAGTGCAAACAGCACCGCTTGGCGCGGCTTAATACGACCTTGCGCGATAGGGCGGTTGTGGGTGCGCGCCATTTGGTTGTCAATCTGGCGATCGACAATATGGTTGACCGCTGCCGCTGACCCAGCACAGAGCGCAATTCCTAAGTTACCCAGCAGTAAAACATCAAGTCCAACCATGCCGTCGGTGGCGAGCAACATACCAATCAGCGACGTGAGAATCATCAAGGCGACCACATTCGGCTTGCACAATTCTAGATAGTCGCGCCACTCAACAGGGCTCTCGTTTATATCAGTTTGCGGCATAGTGCTGGGCTCCAGATTGTCAGACTCGCTGTTAGCGGTCCGGTGAATACTTTAAGAGGTGCTTGAGGTCTTCAAGGAGGCCCGTCACATCATTGTNCTGCGTGTAATAGAGAATCGCTTCGTTGTCGGGGGTGACGACAAAATAGCGGGTGTCGCGCATATCCCAGTCAATGGAGCTGCCTTTTAATAGTTCAGCAAACTCAGACAACCCGGACTGCTGCACGATCAAAAACGGATGCGCGAGGTGGAGGTCGTCCAGCGCCTCTTGGCTCAACTGCTCAGGATTAGCCAAATATACCCGCTCGGCGCGGCGCGTGAGCTTACCCAACAAAATATGAATTTGGCGGGTTTCCAGAATCACTTTCTGACAAGCGGCATCGCAACTCTCGCCGCCAGCAATAAGGATTTTCCATTTCAACGAGGTCGCCGGCTTTTCAGTCAGAACAGTGCTGATATCGACCGCAGGCTTAAGCAATGAGCCCTGATTGGTCGTGCCAAACAGCTCAACCATGCGCTGACGCTCTTCCTCGGTATCAGGCACCATTAAGGTTCCCGCCAGCATTACGCCACCGACCATCAGCAGCATGATCCAAATTTGGATTTTCATTCCTTTATTAGCAGGACTCTGTTCATTCATGTCTGAACCCTTTTTTCTGTTTCAACCATAGTGATAGATTTGAATTTGCCACAACTGTCATCAGCACCAAAACCACGGCCATGACAAACCACTGCACGGCATAGGCCGTGTGCTTTTCCGGCTGGACGGCTACTGTCGGCCAGCCTGTTTCCAACGCCGCGGGAGAATCACTGTCTAGCCGCANCTGGTAAGGGTACAGNGACTCATTGAACAACTGTTCTGCNCGCGCGACTGAAACCCAGCCAACTCGCGCCGGCCACTCAGACACCCGGCCAATGCCGTCGTCCAGCTGATACCCGCCTTTTAGCACCGCGTAGAGCGACCCGCGCAAGGTCACTTCGTCANCTATATCATCAACCTGCGGCCACACACGGCGGTCTAATGATGCCGCTACCCAGCCTCGATTGACCAATATCTTTTGCGCTGAGTCGTCGATCGTCAGCAGCTCAAAAACCTCATACCCCGGGCGGCCATCACGGACGCGATTATCCAGCAATAACCGACGCTTTGCATCCAGTTTGCCCGTTAAAACAGCAGGGCGGTACTGTAAGTTTTCTGCGCTATTCAAGTCAGTAATTTGTGCCGGCGCGGCTTGTTGATTGCTAACAAACTCGGCCAGAATCTGCCGCTTTTCCTGCGCGCGATCGAGTTGCCAATAACCCAANGCAACCAGCAAGGGAANCATCAGCAGCGTAAATAGCAGTATCTTGGCATTGGGCTGCCATGAAAATTTATCTGCTTTAGCCTGTGGGTCGCTGGTCATTTGTGTTTAAATTCTCACCTTTAATTAGGGGTTCATCGCATGCTGTTAAAAGTTATTATTATCCTGCTATTTGCCGCAGTCGTCTTTAGCCTTTTTGGCGGGCTAAAATTTCTGGTGAGTGATCTCGGGGACAATCACAAGAAACGTCTGCTGTATGCGCTGGGAATTCGAATTACTCTCGCCGCACTTTTGATGGCCGCTATCTTTTACGGCGCATACACAGGACAGATCAGCAGCCAAGCGCCATGGGACAAGAAATTGCATCCCGAAGCCACAACAGTAATACCCAAACAACCCTAAGCGCTAAAACAAAAACGGCCGGGCATGGAGCCTAGCCGTTTTTAAGTCACCCTTTTGGCAGAGGGTTTTTATCAAGCAAGGACATAGACAAAAATAAACAAACCCACCCAAACTACGTCCACAAAGTGCCAGTACCATGCCGCCGCTTCAAAGCCGAACTGATCATCGCTCTTGAAGTGGCCTTTCAGCCCGCGCAAGAAAGCAATTAACAGCATAATAGTACCCAAGGTCACGTGAGCACCGTGGAAACCGGTCAACATGAAGAAGGTCGTGCCGTAAATACCCGACTCAAGGGTTAGCCCCATGTGCTGGTAAGCTTCGACATACTCCTCTACTTGTAATACAAGGAAGAAGGCGCCCATAGCGACTGTCAAACCCAGCCACTGCAGGAATTTCTTGCGGTTGTTGTTCTTCAGCGCAGTGTGCGCAACGTGCACGGTAAAGCTAGAAGATAGCAGAACCAGCGTGTTCCAAAGAGGCAACCACTGCAACAGTCGGTCCCAGCCTGGGAAACTCATCGATTGGTCAGGACCAACAAACTGGGCAGCGTCACCATTGGCAGCCTGATCGGGTGTAACCATGACCGGCCACTGTGTTTCATAGCCGGGCCACAGGTGAACATTGTTGGCAACGGCGGCATCCGTTGGTGTGTTGTCAAACATGCCGAACGCAGCATCGCCACCCAGCCAAGGATTGACGATCGCGCGAACGTAGAACAACGCACCAAAGAAGGCGGCAAAAAACATTACTTCAGAAAAGATAAACCACAGCATACCGAGAACATAAGAATGCTTGAGCTGGTTATTGGCCAAGCCCTGCATGTTTTCATCGATAACTGTACTCCACCATTTGTACATAACGCAGAACATAACCACTGCGCCAATTAGGAAAACAGTGTTGCTCCCCGACACGACCCAGGTCGCTGCGCCGTATGCCATCAGACCCATGCCAGTAGCTGCGATCAGGGGCAGCTTACTGCTTTCGGGTACGTAATAACTACTTTCTGTTGCCATTCTTACTCTCCGGTTGGTATTTCCAATAACGCTAGGAAATTACTTCTGTATCTGTGCGACCGAGTTGCTAACGCTGCTTGTGATATCAAACAGGGTGTAGGAAAGCGTTAGGCTGTTGATGCTTTCCGGCAAATCTGGGTCAACAATAAAGGTCAGTGCTAATTGGGCTTCCTCGCCCGCAGCCAGCGGTTGGCTGTTGAAACAAAAACACTCCGTCTTGTGGAAATAGTCTGCAGCATTAAAGGGGACAACCCCTGGAATTGCTTGGCCGACCATGTCGCTCTGGGTTTTATTGCGCGCAAAAAACTCAACGTTGGTTGGCTCACCGGGGTGAACCGTAACGCGCGTTTGCATCGGATAGAAATCCCATGGCATCTCGGCGTTATTCGCGGCGATAAACTGAACAACCACTTCCCTTGACGTGTCTACTCTCACGTCAACAGCTTCGTAGCTGCCTTTCGTTTTGCCGCCAATTCCGGTGATTTCGCACAGGAGGTTGTACAGCGGCGGCATAACGAATATGGCAAAGGCAAACATGGCAACCGCAGTGAGCACTAGTTTGACTAGCAATTTACCTGTGGGCGCGCGGGTTGACATATTTTTGCTCCTTATTTAACTTCGGGTGCTGTTGAAAACGTGTGGTATGGCGCGGGTGTTGCAACAGTCCACTCCAAGCCCTCTGCACCTTCCCACGTCTTGGCTTCAGACGTTGGCACACCACTGCGGATGGTCATGATGACGTTGTACAACAACATCAGCTGAGCGCCACCGTAGATGAAAGCACCAATGCTCGAGACCATGTTCCAGTCNGCAAACTGCAAACCGTAGTCTGCGTAGCGACGTGGCATACCGGCCAATCCGAGGAAGTGTTGTGGCATAAAGGCAATGTTGAAACCAACAAACGCTACCCANAACTGCACCTGACCCATGGTTTCGTTGTACATACGGCCACACCACTTAGGCAACCAGTAGTAGATCGCCGCTGTGCCGCTGAATACCGCACCCGCGACCATCACGTAGTGGAAGTGAGCAACCACAAAGTAGGTGTCGTGGTACTGGGTATCCGCTGCTGCAACAGACAACATCAGACCGGTGAAGCCACCAAAGGTGAACAGAATGACAAACGCAATACTGAAGAGCATGGGCGTTTCAAAGGTTAGCGACCCTTTGTACATGGTCGTAATCCAGTTAAACACCTTCACGCCGGTTGGCACTGCGATCAACATGGTGGCGTACATAAAGTACAGCTCACCGGCAATCGGCATACCAACGGTAAACATGTGGTGAGCCCAAACAATGAACGACAGGAACGCAATCGCGGCCGTCGCGTAAACCATTGACGAATAACCGAACAGTGGCTTGCGGCTAAACGTGGGGATGATCTGCGAAACCACACCGAAAGCGGGCAGAATGATAATATAAACTTCTGGGTGACCGAAGAACCAGAACACGTGCTGGAACAGAACCGGATCGCCACCACCTGCCGCATTAAAGAAGCTGGTGCCAAAGTTAATATCCATCAACATCATTGTCACGGCACCGGCCAACACTGGCATAACGGCAACGAGCAAGAATGCAGTGATTACCCACGTCCAGACGAACAGCGGCATCTTCATGTATGTCATGCCAGGGGCGCGCATGTTCATNACGGTCGCGATAATATTGATAGAGCCCATAATAGAAGAGGCACCCATAATATGGATCGCGAAGATGAAGNAGTTTACCGACTCAGGCGCGTANGTTGTNGACAGAGGCGCGTAGAAGGTCCAACCGAAGTTTGGACCGCCGCCTTCCATAAACAACGTCGACGTCAGGATCGCGAATGCGAACGGTAGAATCCAGAAACTTAGATTGTTCATCCGCGGCAACGCCATATCTGGCGCACCAATCATCAGAGGAATCATCCAGTTCGCCAGACCAACGAATGCCGGCATAATTGCGCCGAACACCATGACCAATCCATGCATGGTNGTCATTTGGTTGAAAAACTCGGGCTTGATCAGCTGCATACCAGGCTGGAACAACTCAGCGCGGATAACCATAGCGAAAAAGCCACCAAGCAAAAACATTGCAAAACTAAACCATAAATACAATGTGCCAATATCTTTGTGGTTGGTGGTAAATAACCAGCGACCTATACCTTTAGCGGGACCATGTGCCATTTTAAATTCCTCCCCTACTGGCTTTGCTTGTAATTAAGAACATCGACAGGCTGAACAACATCGCCCACATCGTTGCCCCATGCATTTCGTTCATAGTGAACAACAGCGGCGATATCCACTTCAGACAGCTGATCGGCAAACGACTGCATGGACGAGCCAGGCACACCGTGAATTAACACGCCGATGTGACCTTCAGGCGGACCTAAGGCAATCGGGCTACCTTTGAGCGCAGGGAACACGCCGGGAATGCCATTGCCGTCAGGCTGGTGACAGCCAGAGCAGCTGCGGTCATAGACCTCTTCGCCTCTTACCATCAACTCTTCAGCAGACCACTGCTTGCCGATGGTTTGCGCGTATTCAGCAGCTTCTGCTTTTTTACCTGCCAACCATTCGTTGTAATCAGCTTCTTCTTTAACTTCCACAACGACGGGCATAAACGCGTGGCCCATGCCGCACAGCTCAGTACACTCNCCGACGTAGATGCCGGGCTTGTCAGTGCGAGCCCAAGCAGACGTAAACAATCCAGGAACCGCNTCGCGTTTAACGCCAAAATCTGGCACCCACCATGAGTGGATAACGTCGTTGCCGGTAATCAGGAAGCGAACTTTCTTGCCCACTGGAATCACCAGAGGCTGAGTCACTTCGCGAAGGTAGTGCTCGCCCTTGGGCGCGCGACCATAAACTTCATCGAGGGGCGTGCTCAATTCACTCATGAACTTCACATCTTCACCGATGTACTCGTACTGCCACTTCCACTGATAACCAGTGACTTTGATATCAATGTCAGGGTTCTGAGTGTCGTAGACTTTCATCAGCGCAGTAGTTGCTGGAACCGCCATAACGATCAAAATAATCGTCGGGACGATAGTCCAAAGCAGCTCTACCGTTAAGTTTTCATGGAAATTTTCAGCAACCGCACCACGTGATTTGCGGTGCGCATACATCACGTAGAACATGAAACCAAAAACGCCGACACCGATAACGGTACAAATCCACATCATAACCATGTGAATGTCATAAGCTGCTTGACTGACTTCGGTGACACCTTGGGGCATATTGAGTTGCCGCGCTGCGCTTTCAGCGGCTGCGCTACCCGCGAGGGGCAATGAAACAACAAGGCTCAACAGACTCAAGAAAAGTGCTTGCGCTCTTTTCAACATCGCTTGTTTTCTCCGTGGTAATTATGA
>JGI26082J51739_10002264_pt1 | contig 11800 bp, 7 predicted proteins | sample SaaInl5LU_22_DNA_FD_51739 | JGI IMG/M metagenome (IMG submission 51739)
TTGCTAGTTTTTTCAGCAACAATGTCAAGCGCGCCATAAACGATCTTTTCAGCTGTTGATTTTTTGCCGTCGAGCATTACGACATTCATGAATTTAGCAAGCAATTCTGATTTAAACTTTGGATCTGGTAGGATTTTTCGTTGTCCTACAACTCTTCTTCTTGGCATCTTAAATTCTCCGTAGAAATTTCAGGTTATATCCCAAAACTTATAATATTAATAGTTTGGCCTTACTAACGGAGAACCGTTAAGACTTAGGCCTTTTCGCACCGTATTTAGAACGGGCTTGGCGACGATCACTTACACCAGCACAATCTAATGTACCGCGAACAGTGTGATAACGAACACCTGGTAAATCTTTAACACGACCACCGCGGATTAATACCACGCTATGCTCTTGTAGGTTGTGACCTTCACCACCGATGTATGAAGAAACTTCAAAACCGTTGGTTAAACGTACACGGCAAACTTTACGTAATGCAGAGTTTGGTTTCTTTGGCGTAGTTGTATATACACGTGTACATACACCACGACGTTGTGGACAAGCTTGTAAAGCAGCTACATTTGATTTCTCAACTGGCTTCTTACGAGGCTTACGCACTAACTGGTTAACTGTTGCCATTAACGAGCTCCTGAGTAATTAAATTAAGCTGACGCAACATGCGCCAACAATATAAATAAGTGTATGAAATTGCTCTATCTCATAAACTAAAAAACCGCGACCGTAGGGATTAACCTAATTTCGGGTCGCGGAATATTAAAGATCTAATGCTCAAATGTCAAGCATTAGACCTCAATGACTATCGATTACTCTTCGTCGCCAGTAGGCATATTAACACTAGCATTCAATGCTTCTGTTAATGCCAACTGAGCTTCGTCAGCTGAAACCGATAAATCTTCTGCAGTGAATTGTGCAGCTTTACGAGCTGCACGCTTCTGATGATAAGCAAAACCTGTACCTGCAGGGATTAAGCGTCCAACGATTACGTTCTCTTTCAAGCCTCGTAAATCATCTTCTTTACCCTGAACTGCTGCTTCGGTTAATACTCGTGTTGTTTCTTGGAACGATGCAGCTGAGATAAATGACTCAGTTGATAGTGATGCTTTGGTGATACCCAATAATTGGATTTCATACTTAGCACCGACTTTACCTGCATTTTCAAGTTCACGATTAGCAATCTTAACTTGTGATACTTCTAGTTGCTCACCCACTAAGAATTTTGAATCACCAGAATCGGTGATCATACACTTACGGAGCATCTGACGAATAACAACTTCGATGTGCTTATCGTTGATTTTAACACCTTGCAGGCGATAAACTTCTTGAACTTCGTTCACGATATAATTAGAAACGGCACTTACCCCACGTAAACGTAAGATATCATGCGGTGATTCAGGACCATCAGCGATAACTTCGCCTCTTGAAACCGTTTCACCTTCAAATACGTTGAGTTGACGCCATTTAGGGATCATCTCTTCATAGTGATCACCCTCTGGTGGAGTAATCATTAAACGTTTTTTACCTTTGGTTTCTTTACCAAAGCCGATCATACCGGAAACTTCCGCTAGGATTGCTGGCTCTTTAGGCTTACGTGCTTCGAACAAGTCAGCAACACGTGGTAGACCACCGGTAATATCACGAGTCTTTGAACCTTCCTGAGGAATACGCGCTAGTACGTCACCTTCTACTGCCATCATGCCATTGGTGGCAACGATAGTCGTAAAGCTTGGTAAACGGATTTCCTGTAGTGAGTTTTCACCCGCCTCTAAGATTAACTTCGGCTCTTTTGCATTAGCTTTAGAAAGATCTTTTACAACGATACGACTTAAACCAGTCAAATCATCGGTTTGGGTTTCAGTATTGGTATCATCAACATCCGCAAAAGATATCTTCGCTGGACGTTCTGTGATGATTGGGTGACTATGCGGGTCCCAGTTAGCAACGACATCGCCGCCAGTAACTAACGCACCATCATCTACCGATAAGGTAGCACCGTAAGGCACTTTATAACGCTCTTTCTCACGACCTTGTTCATCAATCACGGTTAATTCAGTAGAACGAGAAACAATAACTAACTTGCCTTCTTGATTACGTACTGATTTAGAGTTGTGAAGTTTTAATGTACCGTTAGTTTTAACCGCAACGCTGTTTTCTGCAGAAGCTCTTGATGCTGCACCACCGATGTGGAACGTACGCATGGTTAACTGTGTACCCGGCTCACCAATTGATTGTGCTGCAATAACACCAACAGATTCACCACGTCCAACCATTTGACCGCGAGCAAGATCACGACCGTAACAGTTTTCACATACACCGTGATCGTTATCACACGTGATAACAGAGCGCACAATCATTTGGTCAACTGAATTAGCTTCAAGCATGTCAACTAACGCTTCGTCGAGTAAGACATTACGCTTAACTAATACTTCGTCTTCGGTACCTGGCTTGATTACATCAACGGCAACTACACGACCTAGTACACGCTCACGCAACGGCTCAACAACATCACCACCTTCGATTAGTGGTGTCATGATAACACCTTCTAGCGTGCCACAATCGCTATTGGTAATAACCAGGTCTTGTGCGACGTCAACTAAACGACGAGTTAAGTATCCAGAGTTAGCTGTTTTAAGTGCTGTATCGGCAAGACCTTTACGCGCACCGTGAGTAGAGATAAAGTACTGAAGTACGTTTAGTCCTTCACGGAAGTTAGCCGTGATAGGTGTCTCGATGATTGAACCATCTGGTTTAGCCATCAGACCCCGCATACCTGCTAACTGACGAATCTGAGCAGCACTACCACGAGCACCGGAGTCAGCCATCATATAAACAGAGTTAAACGAGCTTTGTTGTTCTTCTTCACCTTGAGCATTAATAACGGTTTCTTTTTCAAGATTTTCCATCATCGCTTTAGCGACTTTTTCGTTCGCAGTAGACCAGATATCGATTACTTTATTGTAGCGCTCACCGGCAGTAACAAGACCAGACTGGAATTGTTCTTGGATTTCAACGACTTCTGCTTCTGCATCTTCGATGATATCTTTTTTGGCTGCAGGGATAACCATGTCATCAATACCAACAGACGCACCCGCGATCATNGCGTAATGGAAACCGGTATACATGATTTGGTCAGCTACGATAACNGTATCTTTCAAGCCTAGCGTNCGGTAAGACACGTTTAACAAATTCGAGATTTGTTTTTTCTTCATTGGCTGGTTAATTACTTCAAAATCCAAACCTTTAGGCAAGATTAGAGATAATATTGCACGACCAACGGTGGTGTCTTTTATACTAACTTTTTCTACTTTTTCACCAGCTTCGTTCACTTCAAATTCAGTGATACGTACTTTAACACGTGCATGCAGCTCTGCAGCTTCAGTACGGTAAGCTTTTTCAGCTTCGTGCGGTGAAGTGAAGATCATGCCTTCACCTTTACCATTAACACGATCACGTGTTAAATAGTACAAGCCTAATACAACATCCTGTGAAGGAACGATAATTGGCTCACCGTTCGCTGGTGATAAGATGTTATTGGTAGACATCATTAACGAGCGAGCTTCTAATTGGGCTTCAATCGTTAATGGAACGTGTACCGCCATTTGGTCACCATCGAAATCGGCGTTATATGCCGCACAAACCAATGGATGCAATTGGATAGCTTTACCTTCAATTAGNATCGGTTCAAATGCTTGAATACCAAGTCTGTGAAGCGTTGGGGCACGGTTAAGTAAGACTGGGTGTTCACGGATAACATCATCCAATACATCCCACACTTCCGGCGCTTCACGTTCTACTAATTTTTTGGCGGCTTTAATGGTTGTTGCTAAACCGCGTGCTTCTAATTTTCCATAGATAAACGGCTTGAATAATTCAAGAGCCATTTTCTTCGGTAAACCACACTGGTGCAAACGTAACGTTGGACCCACAGTAATAACTGAACGACCAGAGTAATCAACTCGTTTACCCAATAAGTTCTGACGGAAACGACCTTGCTTACCTTTTATCATATCAGCAAGTGATTTTAAAGGACGTTTGTTTGAACCTGTAATTGCACGACCACGACGACCGTTATCAAGTAACGCATCGACTGCTTCTTGTAACATACGCTTTTCGTTACGCACGATAATATCTGGTGCAGCAAGGTCTAGAAGACGCTTCAGACGGTTATTACGATTGATAACACGACGATACAAGTCATTCAGATCAGATGTCGCAAAACGTCCGCCATCTAGTGGTACTAGTGGACGAAGATCAGGTGGCAATACAGGTAGTATTGTCATAATCATCCACTCTGGCTTGTTACCAGATAACATGAATGATTCAAGCAATTTAAGACGCTTAGTGATCTTTTTACGTTTCGTTTCTGAATTGATTGAAGGTAATTCTTCGCGCATTTCAGAGACGTCTTGACCAACATCTAAGATTTTTAATAAGTCATAGATAGCTTCAGCACCCATTTTCGCTTCGAACTCGTCACCGTGTTCTTCTAGCGAATCTAAATACTCTTCTTCAGTTAATAACTGACGACGCTCAAGGGTCGTTAAACCAGGTTCGGTCACTACATATGATTCAAAATATAGGACACGTTCAATATCACGTAACGTCATATCTAGCATTAAGCCGATACGTGACGGAAGTGATTTAAGGAACCAGATGTGTGCCACGGGCGAAGCAAGTTCGATATGACCCATACGTTCACGACGTACTTTAGCCAATGTCACTTCAACGCCACATTTTTCACAAATTACACCACGGTGCTTAAGACGCTTATATTTTCCACATAAACATTCATAATCTTTTACCGGGCCAAAGATTCTTGCACAGAACAAACCATCACGCTCAGGTTTGAATGTACGGTAGTTGATGGTTTCTGGCTTTTTAACTTCACCAAAAGACCACGAACGAACCATATCAGGTGCCGCTAAACCAATTCGAATATTATCGAATTCTTCGGTTTTATTTTGTTGCTTTAGAAACTTTAATAAGTCTTTCACATTTTTCTCCCTTCGGAGTGGGTCTTAAGACTCAGTAACCAAGCCGTTACTGAGTCAACCTAACTAACACGATGCAAATAACACTGACAACGATACTTTATGCTGCGTACCGTTGTGCAAAGCGTCGTGCTTACTCGTTTTCTTCTAACTCGATATTAATACCAAGTGAACGGATTTCTTTCAACAACACGTTGAATGACTCAGGCATGCCTGGTTCCATTCTATGGTCACCGTCTACGATATTTTTATACATCTTAGTACGGCCGTTAACATCATCAGATTTAACAGTAAGCATTTCTTGTAGCGTATACGCTGCACCATATGCTTCTAATGCCCAGACTTCCATCTCACCGAAGCGCTGGCCACCAAACTGAGCTTTACCGCCCAATGGTTGCTGCGTAACAAGTGAGTAAGAGCCAGTAGAACGTGCATGCATCTTATCATCAACTAAGTGATTCAGTTTCAACATGTACATGTAACCTACTGTTACAGGGCGTTCGAATGCACGACCAGTACGACCGTCAAATAAGGTAATTTGACCGCTTTCTGGAATGTCAGCAAGCTTCAGCATTTCTTTGATTTCAGCTTCAGTAGCACCATCAAATACTGGTGTTGCAACAGGTACACCTTTACGTAAATTTTCTGCAAGACGACGTATTTCATGATCAGTAAAGCTATTAATGTCTACAACTTGACGACTTGTACCAAGGTTATATACCTCGTTCAAGAAGCTACGAAGTTTAGACACTTCTTCTTGCTCTTTAATCATACGGTCAATCTTCACACCTAAACCATGGGCTGCCATGCCTAAGTGAGTTTCAAGGATCTGACCGATGTTCATACGTGATGGTACACCTAGCGGGTTCAATACGATGTCTACCGGCGTGCCGTTTTCATCATAAGGCATATCTTCAACCGGTTGGATGGTCGAGATAACACCTTTGTTACCGTGACGACCAGCCATCTTATCACCAGGTTGGATATGACGTTTCACTGCTAAGTAAACTTTTACGACTTTTAAAACACCAGGTTGTAAATCATCACCTTGGATAATTTTCTGACGTTTAATTTCTAACTTCTTCTCAAACACTGCTTTTATTTCAGCATGTTGCTCAATTATCTGTTCGAAGTCAGCTGCCGCATCATCGTCTTTTAATGCAATATCAAACCAAGTATCACGTTTAGTGCTATTTAACTTCTCTTCATCCACGCCATTGTTTAATAACAAGTTGCGTGCACGAGCGAACACACCATCTTCTAAGATAGCTAATTCGTCAGACAAGTCTTTTTTGACTTCGCGTAATTGCATTGCTTCGATTTCTTTGGCTCTGGCATCTTTTTCAACACCGTCACGAGTAAAGACCTGAACGTCAATAACCGTTCCACGTACACTGTTTGGTACACGTAGAGACGTATCTTTAACGTCAGAGGCTTTTTCACCAAAGATTGCTCTTAATAGTTTTTCTTCTGGAGTGAGCTGCGTTTCACCTTTAGGTGTTACTTTACCTACTAATATATCGCCGCCTTTAACTTCTGCACCGATATATACCACACCAGATTCATCTAATTTACCTAATGCAGATTCACCTACATTTGGAATATCAGCTGAGATCTCTTCAGGACCAAGCTTAGTATCACGAGCGACACAGCTTAATTCTTGAATGTGGATAGTCGTAAAGCGATCTTCTTCAGCGACACGCTCAGAAATAAGGATTGAATCCTCGAAGTTGTAACCGTTCCAAGGCATAAATGCGATACGCATGTTTTGCCCTAGTGCTAAGTCACCAAGATCCGTTGATGGACCATCAGCTAGCACATCGCCTGTGACAATCGGATCACCGACNTTACAGGTTGGTTTTTGGTTAATACACGTGTTCTGGTTAGAACGCGTATATTTAGTCAAGTTATAAATATCGATGCCAGCTTCGCCCGCAGTCATTTCTGCTTCGTTCACTTTGATGACGATACGTGATGCATCAACATAATCGACCGTACCACCACGTTTAGCAACAACAGTAACACCTGAATCTACCGCAACGACTCTTTCCATACCAGTACCAACTAATGGCTTATCAGCCTTTAATGTTGGAACAGCTTGACGTTGCATGTTTGCACCCATCAATGCACGGTTAGCATCATCGTGTTCAAGGAATGGAATAATTGACGCTGCAACNGATACNATCTGTTGCGACGACACGTCCATATACTTGATATCAGATTTAAGCATTAACGTTGTTTCACCACGGTAACGACANGGGATCAGTTCATCAACTAACTGCTGAGCGTCATTTATTTCTACGTTTGCTTGTGCAATCGCAAATTGACCTTCTTCAATCGCTGATAAGTAATCAATCTCTAGTGTTACTANACCATCAACAACACGACGATATGGGGTTTCTAAGAAACCGTAATCATTAGTACGTGCAAANGAGGCAAGTGAGTTNATCAGACCGATGTTCGGGCCTTCTGGCGTTTCGATTGGACATACACGACCATAATGTGTCGGATGTACATCTCGTACTTCAAAGCCTGCACGTTCACGTGTAAGACCACCTGGGCCTAGAGCTGAAATACGACGTTTGTGAGTTACTTCAGATAATGGATTGTTTTGATCCATAAACTGAGATAATTGGCTTGAACCAAAAAACTCTTTCACGGCTGCTGANATAGGCTTCGCATTAATCAAATCCTGTGGCATTACGTTATCTANATCACCTAANCTTAGGCGTTCTTTAACGGCACGNTCTACACGTACAAGACCAACACGGAATTGGTTTTCAGCCATTTCACCAACACTACGAATACGACGGTTACCTAAGTGGTCAATATCATCCACATCATCTTTACCATCACGNATNGTAATTAGTTGACGCATAACAGAGACGATATCATCTTTACTTAAGATACCTGGACCTGTAATTTCATCACGACCTAAACGTTTATTAAACTTCATACGACCAACAGTCGATAAGTCATAACGTTCTTCAGCGAAGAATAAGTTTTCAAATAATGCTTCAGCCGCATCTTTCGTCGGCGGCTCGCCTGGACGCATCATTCGATAAATTTCAACTAACGCTTCTAAACGATCATTGGTCGAATCAACGCGTAAAGTGGTAGAGATGTATGCACCATGATCTAGCTCGTTTATATACAGAGTATTAAACTCGTNAATATTTGCGGCCTTTAATTTTTCAATTAAATCTAAGGTTAATTCATCATTGGCATTAGCAACNAGCTCACCGGTAGTTTCATCGATGATATTGTTTGAAATGACACGATTAAGAANATATTCAGCAGGTACTTCTAACTCAGTGATATTCGCNTGTTCTAAAGAACGAGTATGACGAGCTGAAATACGACGACCGTGTTCTACTAACACGTTNCCTTCAGAGTCTATNATGTCAAATTGTGCAGTCTCACCACGTAGACGATCTGGCACAACAGCCATAAANGTTTTGTCTTCTTCAAAACGTATTTGTACGTTTTCAAAGAACATCGCTAGAATTTCTTCTGTTGAATATTCTAATGCACGTAAAATAATAGACGCTGGAAGTTTACGTCGTCTATCTATACGTACAAATAAATTATCTTTTGGATCGAATTCAAAGTCTAACCATGAACCACGGTAAGGGATAACGCGCGCGTTATACAACACTTTACCGGATGAGTGAGTTTTGCCTTTATCATGATCAAAGAACACACCGGGTGAACGGTGGAGTTGAGAGACAATAACACGCTCGGTGCCGTTGATAACAAATGTACCATTGTCTGTCATTAATGGGATTTCGCCCATATAAACTTCTTGTTCTTTAATATCTTTAACAGTACCTGGTGCGGCTTCTTTATCAAACAANACTAAGCGTAGTTTGACACGTAGAGGCGCAGAATAAGTGACGCTTCGAATTTGACATTCACGAACGTCAAACATCGGCTCACCTAAGCGGTAGCTCACATACTGTAGCTCTGAATTCCCAGAATAACTTTTTATCGGGAACACTGAACCGAACGCCGCTTCTAAGCCGTTATCTTTGTCGCCATTGACATCGATGAACTTCTTGAACGAGTCCAATTGAATTGATAGGAGGTATGGAATTTCCAATACCTGAGGGCGTTTGCCAAAATCCTTACGGATACGTTTTTTTTCGCTGTACGAGTAAACCATGGGTTCCTCAACTAGTGATTTTTGACCCGACCTGCTGCTAATGTATTAGCAACAAACTCCCAGTCCGCTTTGATTTTTTCCACCTATACGACTATGTTAATAATCAGGTGATGCACATTTATAGACTAAGATAAGCGGTTAGTAAATTCTTAATTGTCTATAGCGCAAAAAAGCAGGTGACCAAAAAGTCACCTGCTTTTGCCATTTCTGGCATTAAGCAATTACAAGTAATTACTTAACTTCAACTTCAGCGCCAGCTTCAGTAAGAGTTGCTTTCAACTCTTCAGCTTCTTCTTTAGATACAGCTTCTTTAATAGCTTTAGGAGCAGATTCAACTACTTCTTTAGCTTCTTTAAGACCGAGGCCAGTTGCTGCACGTACTGCTTTGATTACTGCAACTTTATTAGCACCGAAGCCAGTAAGTACAACGTCAAATTCAGTTTGTTCTTCAGCAACTGCTGCTGGACCAGCTGCTACTGCTGCTACTGCTGCAGTTGCTGTTACATTGAACTTTTCTTCAGCTGCTTCGATTAGTTCAACTAATTCCATTACTGGCATTTCAGCAATCGCGTTTAAGATATCATCTTTAGTTAGAGCCATTTCTCTAAACTCCTGGAGTTATTGTTAATTTAAAATAGTTTGCCAAAAACGAAAAATTATTTTTCGTCTTTGATCGCCGCCAATACACGCACAAATTTACTAGGCACTTCGTTGATAGTTTGAACGAATTTCCCAATAGGTGCTTTGAAGGTAGCAAGTAGTTTCGCCAATGCTTCGTCGCGAGTAGGTAATGAAGCCACTGCGTCCAATTTCTCAGGACCCAATAAACCGCTACCAATCGATAACGCTGTTACATTTAATTTCTTGTTCTCTTTTGAGAAGTCTTTGAAAAGACGTGCTGCACCACCNGGTGCCTCAATTGAAAAACCATAAATTAAAGGACCAGTTAAAGCACTGTTGATGTCTGCAAATTTACTGTCTTCTAAAGCGCGTTTAGCAAGGGTATTACGAATTACTTTTAAGTAAACACCTTGTTCACGAGCTAAATTACGAAGAGCAGTTAGTTCGCCTACTTCCATCCCACGGTATTCTGCGACGGCAACGGATAGAGCTTGAGATGCGATATCGGAAATTTCCGCTACGATCTCTTTTTTTGCTGCTAAGCCTAGTGCCACTGCGTTCACCTTCTTTTTAATCTGACTTTGTAAGTTTACTTACGCCATCAGGGTTCACAGATTGATAAATACATTATTGTACTTACCGCTCTACGGTGTCCGATAACCCCAGAGAGTCTGAGTCCGTACCACCGTCTGCGTAGGCTGTTACATTAAGAGTGTCGTTATAAGTGATAGTTCTCTTACCTCTATCACCAACACTCACCTACGGTCTTGGACGGGAACTTAAAGTCATACACGTATGTACATTAAGCTCCAACCCATAACCTTAACAAGAGACGTAGCATGNAAGCATGCTACGGGCAAAAGTTACGCTTTAGCTGCTATTGAACTTTGGTCTACAGAAANACCTGCGCCCATAGTAGTNGATAAGCTAACTTTCTTAATGAATACGCCTTTAGCTGAAGAAGGCTTCGCTTTCTTCAATGCTTCTAGCAATGCATTTAAATTTTCTTCGATATGTCTTGCTTCAAAAGCAATTTTACCGATTGATGCGTGAATGATACCATTCTTATCGTTACGATACTGCACCTGACCAGATTTAGCATTTTTAACTGCTGTTGCTACGTCTGGAGTAACTGTGCCAGTCTTAGGGTTAGGCATAAGTCCACGTGGACCTAAGATTTGACCTAATTGACCAACAACGCGCATTGCATCAGGAGAAGCAACAACAACGTCAAAGTTCATTTCGCCTTTTTTGACTAAGTCAGCAAGGTCTTCCATACCAACGATGTCAGCTCCGGCTGCTTTAGCCGCTTCAACGTTTGCACCTTGAGTAAATACTGCAACGCGAACATCTTTACCAGTACCGTTAGGTAACACAGTTGCACCACGAACGTTTTGGTCAGATTTACGTGCATCAATACCAAGATTAACTGCAACATCGATGCTTTCTGCAAATTTAGCAGTGGCTAGTTCTTTCAATAAAGCAACTGCTTCATTGATTTCGTAATCTTTGTTCGCTTCAACTTTTTCTTGAGCGATTTTTTTGCGCTTAGTTAGTTTAGCCATGTCCTTAACCCTCTACCTTTAAACCCATGCTACGAGCAGAGCCCGCGATGGTTTTTACAGCTGCCTCAAGACTTGCAGCAGTCAAATCTGGTTCTTTAGTTGTCGCAATCTCTTCTAATTGAGCGCGTGTCACAGTACCGACTTTCTCAGTATTTGGACGACCAGAACCACTCTTAATACCAGCAGCTTTCTTAAGTAAGAAAGAAGCAGGAGGAGTTTTAGTAACAAAGGTAAAAGAACGATCATCGTATACTGTAATTTCTACAGGTACTGGAGCGCCTTTTTCAAGTGAATCTGTTTTTGCGTTAAACGCTTTACAGAATTCCATGATATTTACACCGTGTTGACCTAATGCAGGACCAACTGGTGGACTTGGGTTTGCAGCACCAGCTGCAACTTGTAGCTTAATTAAGCCTTTGACTCTTTTTGCCATTTTAATATACTCTCAGTTTGTGGGT
>JGI26082J51739_10002265_pt1 | contig 11798 bp, 10 predicted proteins | sample SaaInl5LU_22_DNA_FD_51739 | JGI IMG/M metagenome (IMG submission 51739)
CCAAAAATATGCCGACTTGAATGCACTGCCTTCAGGCTTTCTAGGGTTTTTTTCATGCCATCGGACAAGCTGTCATAGGCTTTATACATGCATGAAAACAGCGTATCGCCGCCAACTGGCGGGGTTTCGCGGGCAATCAAAATAGAGCCTAGAGCGGGAATTTGGTCATAGGAATGGTCTGTGTGCCAGCCACCACCAATATTGCCCAATTGGTCTTTTTCTTTGACCACAGCGGCGATTTCTTCATAGCCGTCGACTTTGGCAAAAAAACGGTTGATGTTAATCTCGCCCCAATTTTTGGCGAATTCAATATGTTGTTCGGGCGTGATGGTCTGATTGTGCATGAACACCAAACCGTGCTCGACAAAGGCGGCTTTCAGCGTCGCCATATCGGCCTCGCTCAAACCTTTGGCAATATCAATATTGCAGGCCTCGACACCGACGCCGCCGGATATTTTNCTAATCTCTAAACTCATTTCGAACTCCCCTTTAGACGTGTATTTTAGACATGAGAAATTAATAAAAACAAGTGCNNAGCTTCACTATTAGCGGTTNTTTTCTGGCGGCGTTTCGCTTGTTTCAATCAAAAATCGTGCCACCTGATTATTTTCCGGTGCCACGTCAATTTCTGGTGGACGGGTTAATCGTTCAGAGTGATGACTGACGCTCTGCAGTTGCCGGTCTTGCCGCCACTTCAATAGCGCGAGAATAATAAACACAAAAAACAATACGGCACCGCCAATGGTCAGCGGTAAATGCGCTTCTGCCAATTGTCTGGCGCTTGTTATCAGCTTTTCAAAATCCATCACCAACCCTTTTAACGTGGGCATAATCTAGCAAACAAGCGCAGCNATTTCACCTCATTTTCGGTCCGCACTCAGAGGGCTATATTGCGGCACTCTATTCGTCCCAAGGGCCTTTGCGGCGCGACGTAATGGAGGGAATATGCGCCGAGACGCGGCGAGTTGGCGACATCTCAAAAGTCTCGCTTTGGCGGGCGCCGAATAATTTGATATGTGGTTTTTTGAAAAACGGAATCAGCGCCATGCCAGCGATAAAACCGCCAATATGCGCCAGATAGGCCACGCCGCTACCGGTCTGGCCGAGGTTGAGAAATTGCAGGCCAATCCAAAACCCTAAGACTAGGAAAGCTGGCACATTAATGACTTTGAAAAAGATAAAAAAGCCTAGAATACAGCGCACATTGGCGCGTGGATGCAGCAACAAATAGCCGCCCAAAACACCAGCAATGGCACCGCTGGCGCCAATCATTGGGGTTAGCGATTGGACGTCAACCAAGGCCTGAGCGAGGGCTGCCGCAATGCCACACAGGGCGTAAAATACAAAGAATTTTACCCGCCCAATACTGTCTTCGACATTGTCGGAAAAAATCCATAAATACAGCATATTGCCGGCCAAATGCATAAAGCCGCCATGCATGAACATAGAGCTGGCAATGGTCATCCAGCCGGGTATGACATAGGGTAAGTCATAAGCCTGTTCAAAACCAAACAAGCGTGCCGGCACCATGCCAAAGGCGATAATTGCCTCTTGCTGCGCTGCCCCCAAGGATAATTGCCAGCCGAAAATCAGCACGCAAAGCGCTAAAATCGCATAGGACAGCCAAGGCTTTTGATTGGTTGGATTGTCATCGCTGAGCGGGAAAAAGAACATGAGTCAGCCTACGCTGATTATTTTTCAAGAGCAATGGCGGTGCCGCCGACCGAAACAATGCGTAGATTATTGGAAAATAACTTCTGCGCCGCTGCCAATGATTGCGCCAAAGTGACGGCGCGAATTCGCTCATTTCGGGTTTTGAAATAACTCATTGGTCGGCCTTCGATCTGGGCAAAATTCATCTGGTCAGCAATTTTCTCGCCACTGTCAAATTGCAGAGCATAAGAGCCGATGAGATAATTTTTGCCAGCCTCTATTTTAGCGGCATCTAAACTTGTTTTCCCCGATTTTTGGCTACCACTGAGCAGGTTCAATTGTTGTTGAATGACATCCATGGCTTGTTGTGCGGTTCGATTGTCGCTGGCCACACTGCCAATCCATGAATCGGCATGGCGCAGCATCGACAAATAGGTGCCAACACCATAGGCAAGGCCGCGCTTTTCGCGAATTTCTTCGCCCAAAATGGTCGACAGACCGCCGCCGGCCAAAGCCAAATTCATCACATAGGCAGGGAAGAAATCTGGGTCGTCGAAATCAATGCCTTGAGTGCCAAAAATAATCGTTGTTTGTGGCCCCTCGCGGTCGATATGAAGGCTGGCGGCTTGCGGTGACATTTTAACGGGCGCCACTTTCGGCAGACCATTTTTGCGCGGCAGGGCGGCAAACACATCATCCATCATCGCCGCCAAACGTGGCCCATCAATGTCGCCAACGACCGATAAATACATATTATCGCGGGCGATGTGGCGGGTAAAATGCTGCTGCAGGTCGCGACGGGTAATGGCTGCCACAGACTCCAATGTGCCGAGCGGGCTATGGGCATAGGGGTGGCCTTCAAAAGCTGCCGCATGGAAGGCGTCATTGGCTAATTGGTGGGGGTTTTGTGTGCGCTGGCGATAGCGNGCGCCATGGTCGCTTTTCATCAGCTCAATGGCGGCTTCATCAAAGCGCGGCGCGGTCAGTGCCAGTTTCAACAGCTCAAAACAGCGCGCCATATATTGGCTCAAACAACGTAGGGAGCCGATTAAATTATCGCGGTCGGCCTCAAAGCCAAACCGCATGGCACTATCGGCCATGGCTTGTTGGAAGGCCAGTGGCGACAAATCACCAGCGCCTTCATTGAGCAGGCTGGCCATTAAATAGGTGAGACCATGGCGGTCTATCGGGTCAGCCGAACTGCCGCCCTCCCAAGCCATTTTAATGGAAATAATCGGCAAGCTGCTGTCGGTCACCAGCCAAGCCTTGAGGCCGGAAGGGCTTTGAACCTCTTGCACCGGCGGGCCGTCGGCGGCGTGGGCTGTGCCAGNAATGCACAGCATGATCAATAAACAAGCAAGCCTATGGCGCATAGCTGGCCTCCGTATCGGCCTGTATCAGCCAGCCGGTGACGCTANGTTGCGGCACCAGCATAGTGCTAACGATGCGGCGCACATCCTCAGCGCTAACCCTTTCAATCAANTGTGGCCAGTCAATGACCGCTTGCGGCTCAATGCCAATTACCGCAGCGGCGCCAAAAGCATTGGCCAAATAGGATTGGCTGTCGCGGGCATATAGACTATCGGCNATAATTTGAACCTTGGCGCGGGCTAATTCATTGGCTTCGGGTGCTCGTTCGGCGAGGGCTGCAATCTCGGCCTCGACCAAAACCGCAATATCGTCGAACTGCGCCTGCGGCATGAGATTGGCGGAGATGAGGAACATGCCTTCGTGCAACTGCCAGCTATCAGCATAGCTATTGATTGAAGCGGCCTGTTTGCGCTCGACGGCGAGGCTTTGATGCAGGCGGCTGGTCGGCCCGCCACCAAGAATTTCTGCGGCGACGGCGAGNGCGGCAAAATCGCCTTTATCGNCGACGCTNTGATAGGCTGGAAGCCTAAAAATGCGTTGCCACAGCNGTTGGCGGACGCGTGGGTCAGCGTATTTTTCCGGCGTTTGATACTCCGCCACTTGCAAAGAGGCGGCCGGCGGGAATTTTTCTCGCGGCTTATTGGCTGCCTTTAACGGCCCGTAATAGGTTTTTGCTAACGGCAATAGCTCATCCATGGTGATGTCGCCGGCAACCAGCAAAATGGCATTATCTGGCGCATAATAGCGCTGATAAAAAGCCTGCGCATCGGTGGCGTTGAGCTTTGCAATTTCATCACGCCAGCCAATAATTGGTGTGTCATAGGGGGCACCAGCATGCAGCCGCGCCATTAGTTTTTCCGACAGAATTTGTCGCGGATTGCTATCGACCCGTATCGAGCGCTCTTCCAAAATAACATCGCGTTCAATGCCGACAATTTTTTTATCAATGATTAAATTTTGCATGCGATCGGCTTCNAAACGCATCACTTCGGCCAGTTTGTCGCTGGTGACGCGCTCGTAATAGCCGGTAAAATCATATGAGGTGAAGGCATTGAGCTGACCGCCCATGGCATTCACTTGCCGCCAAAACTCGCCTTCGCCNTTGGTTTTCGTGCCGCGAAACATCAAATGTTCGAAAAAATGCGCANTGCCGGATTTGCCTTCAGGGTCATCAATTGAGCCGACGCGAAACCACACCATATGGGTGACCACTTGCGAACGATGGTCGGGGACAATAATAATCTCCATGCCATTGGCAAGGCGGGCCGTTTCAATGGCTAGTGAATTGGGTTGGTTCTGTGATTCAGCTACGCTGGCCACCACGCTGGTGAAAAGCAAAATAATTGCTAGGGCGTGGCGCCTAAAGACCAGCATTGAAGGCATATTTATTGCGCGGTACTCTCCGCATCCTTGACCAATTGTTGTATTATTTCAGGTGTTTCGCTTGCCGTTCCCTGGCGTTCCATTTCGATTTGTTCGCGAATGCCATCGCCATAGGTTTTGCCATCACTGGCTTTTGCCAACACCTCAGCTTCCGTGGCGTTGACGGTTTGTGGTACCGCTGGCACGCCAAAAGCAATGCCGCGCGCCAAATCAGTTCCTGTCAAAACAGGTGGGCGCTCATCTTCGCTGCCGGGCGGGCGCAGATTATATTCAGGTGGCATGATAAGTGGTGGGCGGGTGACAACATTGAATTCGTCAGGTGTCGATTTTTTGAAACCGAAAGCTTCCGCTAAACCATCGCCACAACCAGCTAAAGCGCCGCAAAGCAACATTGAAGTGGCAATTTTACTTAGATTTTTCATTCTTAGCTCTTTCATATCACTCACAAGGTATAGCCCAACCGCATCCAGCGAACAAGCCACTCAATCGGCTCAATGGCCTCTCAGCGCCTATTTTCCAGCCTTTGATGGCCCGCGAAAAATATCCATAATCAGCAAACCGACACCAAGGGTGATCCAAATATCGGCAATATTAAACACATACCAATAATAGCCAGCTGCGTGTAAGGAGATAAAGTCGACGACAGCGCCATGCAGCAGCCGATCGACGAGATTGCCAATAGCGCCGCCAATAATCAGCCCATAGGCCACGCTGGTTAACCGCGTTGGCGCGGTGCCCAAGGCCCATATAAAGCCGAGGGTAATCAAACTGCCGAAACCGAAAAGCAGCCATTGCCCTGTGGCGCCACTGGCGTCAAACAGCCCATAACTAATACCCGGGTTCCACAACAGCCGAATATCGAGAAACGGCAGCAACGCATGTGGCTCACCGGTTTGATAGCCGAGGCCAAAAACCACCAGCCATTTTAGAGTCTGATCAATGCCAGCTAAAACCAAGGCGAAAGAGAGGGCTTGTCGGCGGGTCATTGGTTCTCTCAAAGGTTCGTTCACAGCTTAGTCTGCCGTTCCATGGACCGCGTCAAAAGCTGCCACGGCATCGGCATCGCGCGGGCTTAATTCAGGATAGGCAGCAATTGAGCCAACGTCGGGTAGAATTTTCCACGAGCGCTGACATTTTTTGCCCTGTGCCAAGGCTGGCACAACACCAACACCGGCCACATCATCCAGAGTGAAAGCGCCCGCTGGTGCCGCCTCATGGCGAATGTCAATTTGTGAGGTAATGCAAATATCAGCCATATTTTGACCGGCAACTGCGGCTTGTAGATTGGCCTCTGAAATATATACAATCGGCGCCGCTTCAAGGCTTGAGCCAATGCGTTTTTCGCGTCGCTCAACTTCCAAAGCGCCGGTAACCACCCGCCGAACTTTGCGAATGTCGCGCCATTTTTTGGCCAATTCAGCATTTTGCCAATCGCTTGGAATATCTGGGAATTGCTGCAAATGAATCGAGCTATCAGGACGCGCTTGGCGGGTTTGCCAGACTTCTTCTGTGGTGAAAGACAAGACCGGCGCCATCCACGTGGTCAGGCAATCAAAGGCGACATCCAAAAAGCTGCGGCAAGCGCGCCGTTCAATACTGGTTTCTGCGTCGCAATACAGCGTATCTTTGCGAATATCAAAATAAAATGCTGATAGGTCGATGGTCATGAAATTGAACACCGCCTGATAGATTTTGCGGAAATCAAAGTGATTGTAATTTTCGCGCACAATCTGGTCGAGCTCCGACAGCCGGTGCATCATATAACGTTCTAATTCGGGCATGTCGGCGATTGGTAATTTTTCAGCCGCGTCGAAACCGTCGAGATTGCCGAGCAGGAAACGATAGCAATTGCGGATTTTTCGATAGGCATCGGTATTGGCCTTGATAATCTCCGGCCCAATGCGTTGGTCTTCGCTATAATCGCAACTGACCGTCCACAGGCGGATAATTTCGGCGCCCGATTGTTGAATGACTTTCAGCGGGTCAACCGAATTGCCAATCGACTTGGACATTTTCTTGCCCTTTTCATCCATGGTGAAACCATGGGTGACAACGTTTTTATACGGCGCTTTGCCGCGTGTGGCACAGGACTCCAATAAAGACGAGTGGAACCAACCGCGATGCTGATCTGAGCCTTCGAAATAAACATCGGCTGGCCATTGCAAATCCTCGCGCGCTTCTAGAACAAAAGCATGGGTCACGCCGCTGTCAAACCAAACGTCGAGAATATCCGACACTTGCTCATAATCATCAGCCTGATAGTCATCGCCAAGGAAGCTTTGCGGGTCAGTGTCGAACCATGCATCAGCGCCGGTTTGGCGCACGGCATCGACGATACGGGCATTGACTGCTTCATCGCGCAAAATTTCGCCGCTTTGTTTATGCACAAACACCGTCAATGGCACGCCCCAAGCGCGTTGCCGCGAGACCACCCAATCCGGGCGGTTTTCAATCATGGCATGAATGCGATTGCGACCGGCTTTTGGATACCAATTAACCTCATCAATGGCTTTCAGCGCTTTATCGCGCAAATCGCCGGTGCTCATGGAAATGAACCATTGCGGCGTATTGCGGAAAATCAGCGGTGCTTTTGAACGCCAACTATGCGGATATTGGTGGCGCAGTTTGCCTTTCGCCAATAGCCCATTGGCCTCAATCAAAGCGCCGATAACGCCGCCATTGGCGTCGCCTTCTTTGCCTTTTTCATCAAGCACACGGCGGCCCGCGAAAAGCGGCACATGGTCATAATAAACGCCAGCCTCATNGACCGTAAACGGCACTTCAATATTATGTTTCAGGCCAAGCTCAAAGTCGTCTTGACCATGCCCGGGGGCAATATGTACCAGCCCGGTGCCGGTTTCATCGGTGACGAAATCACCAGCCAGAACCGGCACGTCAAAATCATAGCCTTGGCCAATAAATGGGTGGTTGCAGACAATCTCGTCCAATCGGTCGACATCGGCCAAACGGGTGAAGTCTTCGATTTGCGCCGCCCGCATGACTTGTTCAGCCAGCGAGTCGCATAACACTAATTTGTCATCATTGGCTTGATACAGCCCGTAACTCAAATTGGCAGAAAAAGCGATGGCCCGATTGGCCGGAATGGTCCATGGCGTGGTTGTCCAAATGACCATTTTAGCGCCCTCAAGCAGGCTGCCATGTGGCGATGATTGAATTGGGAATTTAACAAAAATCGTTGGCGATTGATGCTCTTCATATTCGACTTCAGCTTCCGCCAAAGCGGTTTTTTCAACCACTGACCACATCACTGGCTTGGAGCCGCGATAGAGGCCGCCATTCATGATGAATTTTTGAAACTCGGCGACAATAATCGACTCAGATTGAAAATCCATTGTCAGATAGGGCTTTTGCCAATCGGCCAAAACCCCAAGACGCTGGAATTGCTCGGACTGCACATCGACCCATTTTTGCGCGAAATTGCGGCATTCGGCGCGGAATTCCTTGGCTGGCACAGTGTCTTTATCGAGCCCTTTATTGCGATATTGCTCTTCAATTTTCCATTCAATCGGCAGGCCGTGGCAGTCCCAACCGGGCACATAGACGGCGTCTTTGCCCATCATTTGCTGCGAACGCACGATGATGTCTTTGAGAATTTTATTCAGCGCATGGCCAATGTGAATATCGCCATTGGCATAGGGCGGGCCGTCATGCAGGATGAATTTTTCGCGCCCCTTGGCGGCTTCACGCAATTTGTCATAAAGACCAATGCGGGCCCAGTTTTCGAGCGTTTGCGGCTCGCGCATCGGCAAGCCGGCTTTCATTGGAAAATCAGTCTGCGGCAGATTCAGCGTGGCGCGATAATCGCGGCCCTGATCTGATTGTGTGTCGGCTTGTTTGTCCATTTTATCCATGTCGAGGTTCTAGCAATCTGCATGGCTTGCGGCAAGCATTTCGCGGGCCTGTTGGCTATCTTTACTGATTTGTTGTTTCAGCGCATCAAGTCCGTCAAATTTTTGTTCCGGCCGAATAAAATCTATCAGCGCAACATCCAGCGTGCAGCCATAAATATCATCGGCAAAATCAAATAAATGCGTTTCCAGACGCGGCGCATCTGTGCCGACAGTTGGCCGCAAGCCCAAATTGGCGACCCCGTCGAAAACCTGCCCCGCGCGCGCGCCGTCTTGAATTTCGGCGCGCACCGCATAGACGCCAAATTTCGGCTGCAAGTAATCGTCTAAAGCCATATTGGCGGTGGCAAAACCAATGGTGCGCCCACGCTGATCGCCTTGGGCGACAATGCCTTCTATTGACCAATAATGGCCGAGCAGAGCGGCGGCGGTTTGCGGTGCCCCGTCGCGCAAAGCGGCGCGCACCGCAGATGACGAATAAGGCGTGTCGCTGTCGGGCTGATTTTCGGCCAGCGTGCGAATAACCTCGAAGTGATGTTTGGGGGCGAAGGCCTCAAGCATGTCGACATCGCCGCGACGGTCTTTGCCAAAACGAAAATCATGGCCAATGGCGACACCGCGAATATTCAAACCAGCGGCCAAAATATTGTCGATAAAATCTTCTGCTGAACAGCTGGCCATAGCCGCGTCAAAGGGCAGGGCAAGGGTAAAGTCGACGCCTTTGTCAGCCAATAAACGCGCCCGTGTTATCAGCCGGGTTAGGCGAAACGGCGGACTATCGGGAGCAAAAAACTGTCGCGGATGCGGGTCAAATAACATCACCCCCAAAGGGCAATTCATCGCTTCAGCTTTTTTGCGGGCTTTGGCAATCACCGCTTGGTGGCCGAGATGAACGCCATCGAAATTGCCAATGGCAATTAAGCCGCCGCGCAAGGCGTCGGTCAGCTCATCAATATGGCGCAAAAGTTGGACTGGTTTGGCAGTGATCTCACTCATGGCAAATGTTTAGCCTGCGCGACGCATGCACACAAGACCTTCGGCATGATGGCTACCAAGCCAAATGCCGTTGGGCAAAAGCCGCATGGGTGTTTTCTTCAGCTAAAACCTCGGCGATATCTTCCGGTGTCTCCATCGCCCGGCCCATGGCACCAGCTAAACCGCCTGTGATAAACAGCGCATCAATGCCAGCATTTGCCGCGCCCGGTATATCGGTTTTCGGGCCATCGCCAATTGCCAGCGCCCGCACATCAGCGGCGTCGAGGCCCAGCATTTGTGCCAAAATTAATTGCGCGCGCTGATACACTGCCGGATAGGGTTTGCCCAGCCAAATCACCTCACCGCCGCTGTTCTCATAGACTTCGGCGACGGCGCCACTGCAATAAATCACCTTGTCACCAACTTGCACCAGGCGGTCAGGATTGGCGCAAACCAGCTGCTTGCCATGCGCTAACCATGTGGCGATCGCGTCTTTATAATCATCGGGGGTTTCGACGCTGTCATCATAAAGGCCCGAAAACAGGATAAAGTCAGCCGCTTCCATGTCGCAAAATTCAATATTGATACCGGCCACCAGATCGGCGTCTTTGTCAGGCCCCAAGTGGAAACATGTCTGGCCCAAGGCGCCGCGCTCTTCGAGCAGGCTTCGGGCCGCATCCCCAGAGGTCAAAATACCGTCATAGGCATCGCCGCGCACACCAATTTCATCAAGCCGAGCNTTGACGGTGGCGGCTGGGCGAGGGGCATTTGATAATAGCANAACTTTACCGCCGGCCTGGCGGAACGCCAAAAGCGCCTCATCGGCCCCAGCAAAAGGGGTTTCACCATTATGCAGCACGCCCCAGACATCGCAGATGATGGCGTTATAAGCGGTCGAAAGTTCCGACAAACTAGAGATGATTTTCGGCGCAGGCATGGGCATCCTCACTTGCTGGCGGGTATCGATAAGATTACCGGAAGCTGGCCTGTGAAATTCCTTACGTCAAGACTTAAGCGCGCTTTGACGGAAAGAAAATTTCTGCTAGCGTGAGCCAAATTCTAATGGAGAGCGATATGACACTTTTTGATTTATCTGGAAAAACTGCCGTTGTAACCGGCGCCTCGCGCGGTATTGGTGAGGCCATTGCCCGCCGCATGGCCGAACACGGCGCCAATGTGGTGGTTTCGAGCCGTAAGGCAGACGCCTGCGATGTGGTGACCAATTCAATTAATGAGCAATATCCCGACCGCGCCCTGACGGTGCCGTGCAATATTGGTGATAAAGCGCAATTGCAAAATCTGGTCGATACGGCGAAGGCGCATTTTGGCAAGGTCGATATTCTTGTGTGTAATGCCGCCGTGAACCCATATTTTGGGTCATCCATGGATTGCCCAGATGATGCGTTCGACAAAATCATGAATAATAATGTGAAATCGAACCATTGGTTGAGCAATATGGTATTGCCAGAAATGCTAGAGCGCAAAGACGGCGTGATTATCATTATTTCGTCGATTGGCGGCATTAAAGGCTCACCAATGCTGGGCACTTACGGCATTTCAAAAGCCGCTGACTTCCAACTGGCCCGCAATATTGCCGTAGAGCACGGTGCCAAGAACATTCGTGCCAATGCCATTGCACCGGGACTGATCAAAACCTATTTCGCCCAAGCCTTATGGGATAATCCCGATATTCTTGAGCAATCAACCTCATCGACACCGCTGAAACGTATTGGCGTGCCAGACGAAATTGCCGGCGCAGCGGTATTTTTGGCCAGTGAGGCGGGTGCTTTCATGACCGGTCAACAAGTGGTCATTGATGGCGGTCAAACCATCGCTTAGGGCCTAATAGCCAGCATTCTTTGAAGTGAATATTTTAAATGGAAGTAAACATTTTTAAGCCATTGTAAATGTTGATGTTTACCCCGTTGCAATTTAGTGGCGAGGTGCTCAAATGAAACACGCACAGGTTGTGCTGCCAATATGGCTCCGTGGGAATAAAGGCTAATCCACCATCTCCCTTTATTCCCTCCGCCCGGGCCAATTTATTGGGGACTGGTGGGCTTGGCCTACCAGTCAACCCGTTGAAAAGCGATATTTTCATTTATTTGCCTATTTCGGGTTTTTTTATCACCCATCCCTTGACACAAGCACCCGCGCTTCTTATCTCCATGAGGCTAACTGGCACTCTTATTCCGAGAGTGCCAAAACCACCCTTCGACATGTATAAATCGCCGAAGGTTTGATCAATAGGAGATCTGATTATGAAATTTCGTCCTTTGCATGATCGCGTATTAGTGCGTCGCTTAGATGAAGACACAAAAACAGCAGGTGGGATTATTATTCCTGACTCTGCAAAAGAAAAGCCTTCGCAAGGTGTTGTTGTCGCAACTGGCGCCGGTGTGCGCGGTGAAGACGGCAAAATTGCCCCGCTTGATGTCAAAGCCAAAGATAAGGTTCTGTTCGGCAAATGGTCAGGCAGTGAAGTAACGATTGATGGCGAAGAACTGCTCATCATGAAAGAAAGCGACATTCTCGGCATTATTGGCT
>JGI26082J51739_10002266_pt1 | contig 11796 bp, 11 predicted proteins | sample SaaInl5LU_22_DNA_FD_51739 | JGI IMG/M metagenome (IMG submission 51739)
TAACACACAGTGTTAAGCCGCGATTAGAGCCCAGAGTCTCATTTCGCTTTATATTTGTATCTTTCAGACAATCACCCCAAGAGTCGCTCAATAAATCGAAGCTCCCACAGGGTTATATACTCAAGGCACAAAAGTGGGAGGCCAGTTTACTGGCCGATTGACGAAGAGTGTTGAGTAGCAGTTAGCGACTCAACCTTAGCAAGAGATAAAGGGGAGCACCCGTAAACATCTCAACACGCAGAGGTCGCGGCTTGCCTGCGGCAATGCGCTCCTACACGGGTGATTAACGGGTGCGCAGGATGGCGTGTAGGAGCGCATTAACACACAGTGTTAAGCCGCGATTAGAGCCCAGAGTCTCATTTCGCTTTATATTTGTATCTTTCAGACAATCACCCCAAGAGTCGCTCGATAAATCGAGCTCCCAAGGGGGCCAAATACTCAACACTTGAATCACAGGAGTGCAAGGAGTCTGCTTTCGATCTGAAGGGCGTCGTGAACGCCCTTGTTTATGTTGCTATTGAAATATCAGACGACCTGCGCCAAATTACCCTTAGTTTCTAACCAGTTTTTGCGGTCACCTGCTCGTTTCTTTGCGAGTAACATATCCAACATTTCCGAGCTGTCATCACCATCAGATAGGGTGAGTTGCACTAAACGTCGTGTATCCCTTGCCATGGTGGTTTCGCGCAGCTGTATAGGGTTCATCTCGCCGAGCCCCTTGAATCGTTGAACGCCAATGCGAGCGTTTTTTCGATCGGCACGAATACGCTCCATAATGGCATCTTTCTCTGACTCATCTAAGGCGTAAAACACCTCTTTACCTACATCAATTCGGAACAGCGGAGGCATTGCAACATAAACATGACCCGCTTTAACCAATGGCCTGAAGTGACGCAAAAATAGTGCACAGAGTAAGGTTGCGATATGCGCTCCGTCTGAATCCGCATCGGCAAGAATACAGACCTTTCCGTAACGTAAACCAGATAGATCATCTGAAGCAGGATCCACGCCTATCGCGACTGAAATATCATGAATTTCAGCGGACGCCAGTATCTCGCCGGAATCTACTTCCCAGGTGTTAAGAATTTTACCGCGCAAGGGCATGATTGCTTGAAACTCGCGGCTTCGCGCCTGTTTAGCTGATCCACCCGCCGAATCACCTTCGACTAAAAAGAGTTCAGACTGCATCGCCTCAGCACCTGAACAGTCGGCCAACTTACCGGGTAATGCAGGGCCTTGGGTCACCTTTTTACGCACAACTTTTTTCGCTGAACGCAGTCGGCGCTGCGCATTCGCAATAATCGCTTCGGCCAGTGCTTCACCCTCTTCAACATGCTTGTTTAGCCATAGAAGAAAGGCGTCTTTAACGGTGCCTGATATGAATGCTGCAATACCCCGCGATGAGAGTCGCTCTTTGGTTTGACCCGAGAATTGAGGGTCACGCATCTTTGCCGAGAGTATGTAGCAGCAGCGCTCCCAAATATCCTCTGGGCTTAACTTAACGCCACGGGGTAAGAGATTACGGAACTCACAGAACTCGCGCATCGCCTCTAAGAGACCGGTGCGTAATCCGTTCACATGGGTACCACCCTGAGCCGTCGGTATTAGGTTGACGTAACTCTCTGCAGTGAGCTCACCGCCCTCTTTCAGCCACTGTACGGCCCACTCAACAGCATCTTCTTCACCCTGCAAACTGCCACAAAAAGGCTCTTCTGGGAGGGTCTCATAGACCTGCGTATTACCTTTCAGGTAAGCCACTATGCCATCTTCGTAGTACCACTCCTCTTTCTCTTTTGAGGCACTTCCAAGATCAATAAAGGTGACACGTAAACCTGGGCAAAGTACCGCTTTTGCGCGCAGATTATGGCGCAAGCGACTGACGCTAAATTTAGGCGAGTCAAAGTAGCTGGCATCGGGCAAAAAGCGAACCGTAGTACCGGTATTGCGTTTACCGCAGGTGTCTATCACCTCTAGCTCAGATACCTTTTCACCGTCTGCAAAACCGATACGGTGAACCTGCCCATCGCGTTTGATTTGCACTTCAAGCAATTTGGAGAGTGCGTTTACAACCGACACACCCACACCGTGCAGACCACCGGAGTAGTTGTAGTTATCGTTGTTAAACTTGCCGCCTGCGTGAAGGCGGGTCAGTATCAACTCTACCCCGGAGACACCCTCCTCAGGATGAATATCCACGGGCATTCCGCGGCCATCATCACTGACCGACATTGAATTGTCTGGGTGCAGAATGATATCGATCTGCTTGGCGTGGCCTGCTAGAGCTTCATCGACTGAGTTATCGATAACCTCTTGGGCTAGGTGGTTAGGGCGATCCGTTTCGGTATACATACCGGGGCGTCGACGTACTGGGTCTAAGCCGCTTAATACCTCGATGGAACCGGCGTTATAATCTTTAGCCATGGTACTTAGTCTCCTGACCCCAAAAAATATTAGCCCTGTGGGCTATGGGTTAACCACTGGGGGTCCAACTGATCTGTAGCGAAATCCATAATGGGTGATAGCATCTGCTCAAACGCATCAAATGCGTGACTACCACCTGGCTGCACTATCTGCGCGCTATCATTGTAATACTGAACTGCATCGCGGTAGTCCAGTGTCTCATCACCCTCTTGTTGCATCAACAACAGACGTTCCGGGTGCATAGGTTGGTCAATGTAGAGATACTCAAGCTGTGACATGTGCTCAAGTGTGAGTTGGTAGGTCTCACCCGTGTGATAGTTTTTACACTCACCCAACAACTCGTTCAACAACTTATGCGGTGCCACCGCAGGGTTTACCAATACCGCCCTGACTTGAGGGTAATGTTCAGCCAGCCAGGTCGCATAAAAGCCACCCAAGGAGGAGCCGATAAGAGTAACCGCGTCACTTTCGTCAACAAGACGCTTAAGCTGACCCAATGCCCGTCGCGGCCGATGATGCAAAGCGGGAACCAGTAACTGGTCCTGTGCACCTTGCGACGCAAACCAATCGCGCATTTGTTGCGCCTTAAAGCTAGCAGGAGAACTGTTGAAACCGTGTATGTAGATAAACCGCATATCAGCAGGGATCAAAATAACGCTCCGTTTTATCCGGCGATCGAAATGGGTTGTAAGCTTTCGCCCGAACTTAAGCACTGAATCAACCACTCGGAGAGATGTTGGTTCAATTGAAACTTCTCGTCTGGCTGATGCATCTGCGGATTGGGGTAGTCATAACTGCCAGGCAGTTGCTTGCGCCGCTTTAAACAGACCACCTCAGCCATACGCGCGTCGTGATAAAGACGAACAACGAAGGTTTGCGGGTTAAACCAAGGCGATACACTTTCCGGCCAATAGCTAACAACCAGCGTTGATGTGTAAGCGAACTCCTCATCCATACGAATTGAAACTCGGTAGTCACAGCGATGCCAATCTACACGGTACTCACGCTGGGTCTCGCCAGCCGGCAGCAGTCTGCGCAAGCGTGCGTAATTAGTCTCGCATATCACACTCTGCTTAATTAGGTCGGGCACATATTTGCGCTTAGCTCTGTGCATTATTACTACCTCGCCAGAGTTTATCTCTATTCAGCTCTAACCATTGTAAACCGATGATCGCAGGTGAGCTATTGACGGTTCCTGTACGGACCAAATCAAATGCATCCTTGGCCGCTAGTACGTGTACCTTAATATCTTCTCCCTCGTCTGCCAACCCATGCAAACCCTGGGCCGATCGGCTATCAATCTCTGCATACATAAGGTCGATCCACTCGTCACAACCGCCACCACTTGGGAGATACCGAGTAATTGGCTGAACCTGCTGCAGCACAATACCGGCCTCTTCTACTGACTCGCGACGGGCAACATCTTCGGCTGTTTCACCTGCTTCGACTATGCCCGCTACCAACTCTAACATCCATGGAGAGGGGGCCGACAACGCACCAACACGAAACTGCTCCACCATGACAACCGCATCAGCGTCTGGATCGTAGAGCAACACACAAACAGCATTGCCGCGCCGAAACAACTCTCTGCAGATCTCAATACTGCCACCGGCAAAGCGGGCATGGCGAATCCAAAGGCGATCTACCTTAAAATACCCTAAAAACGCCGTCTCGCTTTTTATAATCTCTGCATCTTTTTTACCAAAACCAGGCACCCATGCTGAGATACTCATGCGCGCTCTAACACTTTTTCACCGGCAAATGTGCGTAGCTGAATTATCTCTTCAGCCCAAATCGTCTCATCTATGGTCTCTAGGCACAAAGGCACACCGCGAAACCGATCATCCTGCATAATATGTTTGAAGGGCGCCCAGCCAATCTCTCCCATACCTAAACTATGGTGACGATCGACTCGACTTGCGTAAGTCGACTTAGCATCGTTGATATGCATGCCGCATAGTTTGTCAAAGCCAACCAGACGCTCGAACTCACCAAAGCTCTTTTCACAATCTTCAGGCGTGCGCAGGTCATAACCTGCTGCAAAAATATGACAGGTATCGATACAGACACCAACCCTTGACTGATCGTCAACCTGATCGATGATCTGTGCTAGCTCATCGAATCGCCAGCCAAGATTCGTCCCCTGTCCTGCCGTAGTTTCCAGTACCGCCGTCACACCCTCTGACTCGCTCAGCGCAATATTAATCGACTCAGCGATACGGGATAAGCAGAGACGCTCGTCAATCTTCTTGAGGTGACTTCCAGGATGAAAATTCAGATAACAGAGCCCTAGCTGCTGACAGCGGTGCATCTCATCTATGAATGCAGTTCGAGAGCGTTGCAGAGGATCAGCCTCTGGATGGCCGAGATTGATCAAGTAGCTATCATGGGGCAGTATCTGCTCGGCTAAAAAGCCTTTGTCGGCACAATTCGCCTTAAAGGCGGCTATCGAATCAGACGTCAATGGCTTAGCATTCCATTGGCGCTGATTTTTGGTGAACAGCGCAAACGCATTTGCACCGATCGCAGCCGCATTCAACGGTGCATTCTCAACACCGCCCGCTGCACTCACGTGTGCTCCNACGTAATAGGGCTTTANAGCTTGCATGCGCCGCCTGCACAGTCGTCAAAGTCCATAGACTCTAGCTCTAGACGGTCTGAGTGAAGCTGCTCAACCTGCTGACGTAAACTTCCTTCAACACTCGCATCGGCGATAACGCCTGCGCGGTCGAAAACGTCTAGAAGCACAGCTAACTCGGCGGTGGTTAAATCATTCATTTTAGGCGTCTCCAAATCTAAATTGCTGTTTATCAAAGCAACAAAGCATCAAAGCGGCGTCAGCCACTCAACCATAAGCTGAAGTGTACGTTGACCGCGAAACTCATTCACGTCAAGCCGGTAGACGATCTGCACGCGCTGAACATCCGTAGCCGGCCATATCTCAGTATCGATATTAAAGGCGATCGCATCGAGCGCTAACCCAGTCAGCGGCTCTTGCAACAGCAACTTCAAGTGACGCTGACCGACAATACGCTGTTGCAACACTCTAAACTCACCATGAAAACTAGGCTCTGGAAACTGGTGTCCCCAAGGACCCGCCTCACGAAGTAAATGTGCTAGTTCCAAGGTCAAATCAGCTGCTGCCAACTGGCCATCCGTCATCAGTGAGCGCTCTAGATCTCCGGCAGCCGTGTTGCGCTTAACCTGCTGATCAAAGAGCTCACTAAATCGATCGAGATCCTGAGTCGCAATCGTTAGACCGGCTGCCATCGCATGGCCACCAAACTTTGAAATTAGTCCGGGATTCTTTGCGGCAATCGCATCCAGCCCATCACGAATATGAAACCCGGAAATAGAGCGTGCCGATCCTTTAATTTCTCCTTCATCACCGGGGGCGAAGACAATTACAGGGCGGTGAAAGCGCTCTTTTAAACGCGAAGCGAGAATCCCAATAACACCCTGATGAAAACTTTCGTCAAACAACACTAGGCCGGTCGGCATATCAGATTCATCAAGGCCTAGCTGCTCGAGTATGTCCAATGCATCACGCTGCATCTGCTGCTCGATGCCGCGTCTATCGCGATTCATCTGATCGAGTTCACGCGCCAGCTGCATTGCCCTATCCGGATCACTGGTCAGTAGGCACTCAATACCCAAACTCATATCGTCAAGGCGGCCTGCGGCATTCAAGCGCGGTGCAACGGCAAATCCCAAATCGGCAGCCGATATGCGATCGGGCTTTCGCCCAGCGACCTCTAGTAACGCTAGTAGACCTGGACGTGCACGACCTCTTCGAATGCGCTCTAAGCCTTGATAGACCAACGTTCGATTATTTGACTCAAGCGGAACCACATCAGCAACGGTACCCAGGGCAACCAGATCAAGTAGCTCAGCTAAATTAGGCTGTGCTATGCCCTGCTGATCAAACCAACCTAGCTGTTGTAAGCGCCGGCGGAGTGCGATCATTAGGTAAAAAACAACGCCAACGCCGCAGGTGGACTTGGCAGCAAAGCCACAGGCTGGTTGATTTGGGTTTACGATCGCACAGGCATCAGGGAGCTGATCGCCCGGTAGGTGGTGATCAGTAACCACCACATCAATCCCCAATGCATTGGCAGCGGCTACACCCTCCACACTTGAAATACCGTTATCAACGGTGATGATCAGCTGTGGGTGACGTTGTGCAGCTACCTTTACAATTTCAGGACTTAAGCCATAACCGAACTCGAAACGATTAGGAACAAGATAATCAACCTGCTTAAACCCGAAACGCCCAAGCGCCAAGACAGTTGTTGCAGTACTGGTTGCGCCGTCACAGTCAAAATCACCCAGTATCAGCACCGACTCTTGTAACTTTAATGCGCTGACCAGACGTTCAACGGCTGCATCTATCCCTTTGATATCGGCATCCGGCAACAATTTATCTAAACCTCGGGATAGCTCATCCTGGGATTCAAGACCACGTCCGGCATAAACACGAGCTAATACTGGATGCAAGTTGCGTAAATCGATGGCTATATCGTTTACTTGGCGCTCGTCGATCTGTACCTGACTAGTCATCTAAAGGCCCTGGTAGCAACGCATCTGTTTTACCTGTGTAGTAATAAACAATTAGGCCGATCCACTCTCGCATGGCGGTGTTCAAATCGCGCATATTTTGCCAAAGCTTTGGATCTAAACGAAGGCCATCAGCTGTAATGGAATAGTGATCAACCGGATAGGGAATTACATTCCAGCCTTGATGCCGGAAGATGCCCACAGACCGAGGCATGTGAAATGCGGAAGTTACAAGCAGCCAGTCTCCAGTGGGAACCCCTGATAATATCTGTGCCGTAAAGAGGGCATTTTCGTGGGTGTTACGGGAATTTGACTCGAAAAGCACACGATCACTTAGCCCTAAGTCGGCTATATACTGCGCGACTGCATCAGCGCCTTTAAACTCTGGACGCAGAACTGAACCACTCCCTCCGGTAAAGATGATCTGAGCATCAGGAAAGCGCTTCGCTAGCACAGGAATAGCCATCACTCGCTCTGCTGCGGTGTTGAACTCAGGCATCCCCCAAACATCAGACTCCTCGGCCAGTTCTGCACCCCCTAGAACGATAATGCCTTGCGGGTTAGCGGTTTGTAAATCAGGCAGTGAAAAACGTGACTCTAGCGGTCGCATCAGCAGATCACCCAGTGGCATTAGCATCAGCGCTAGCCAGAGGGTCAGGTTTACCAGCAGTAATGCACCCCCAAACTTGCGCCATCCAAGCCAAAGAGCAACGAGAGCCAACAACAGCATGAAAACCATTAGATGGTCGGGTGCGGCAAAAAACCAAAAAAGTTTTGATAGGCTGAAGAAGCTGGGCATCGGCTTACCTCAGTTAAGAGGCCGCCCGGCGATGCCGGGCAGCTCGTGATTAATCGCGGTGACAGTGAGTCGCTACGTATTGTTGAACAACCTTTAGGTCGTTATCGAGTACCTTAAAGCGCTCTTCGCGCTCGAAAAGGTCACTCATATGTGTCGGCAAGCTAGGCGCTTCAAGCCCAGCCTTGATAACCGGCTCAGGGAACTTAACAGGATGGGCTGTTGCCAAGGTTATCATCGGTACTGACATGTCACGACGACACTCGCGCGCCGCCTTCACACCTATAGCCGTATGTGGGTCAAGCAGATAATCAGTGGCGGTATGTACCTGCGTAATCACTTCACAGGTTGTCTTATCATCGACAGCATAGCTACTAAACAGCTCACGAACTTTCTGCCACTCTCCATCGCCTAAAGACACCGACTCTTTCTTAAAACGCGCCATAAGATCTGCAACAGCAGCACCATCACGACCGTAAACATCAAAGAGTAGACGTTCGAAGTTAGATGACACCATGATATCCATAGACGGTGACAAAGAGTGCTCAAGCGTCCCTCGCGACATATCGTTTCCGCTTATGACGCGGTGCAGAATATCATTGCGGTTAGTCGCGACAATCAGCTGATCAATCGGCAAGCCCATCTGCTTCGCTAGATATCCAGCAAAGATATCACCAAAGTTACCGGTCGGAACCGAGAATGAGACCGGACGATGGGGCCCACCTAATGTGAGCGCTGCAGAGAAGTAGTAGACGATCTGGGCCATAATACGCGCCCAGTTAATCGAGTTAACAGCACCGAGTTTTAGCCCACCTAGGAAGTCCTGGTTAGCAAAACTATCTTTAACCATCTCCTGACAATCATCAAAGTTACCTTCCAACGCGATGTTAAAGACGTTGTCAGCAAACACGGTTGTCATCTGGCGACGCTGCACCTCTGAGACACGGTTGTATGGGTGCAGTATGAAGATATCGAGGTGATCAGAGTGGCGACAACCTTCGATAGCTGCTGAACCCGTATCGCCTGAAGTTGCGCCCATAATGACCAGACGCTCGCCACGTTGCTTAAGGATATGATCCATCAAGCGGCCAAGAAGCTGCAGTGCAAAGTCTTTAAATGCCAGTGTTGGGCCGTGGAAGAGCTCTAGCACGAACTCATTACTGTCTATCTGAACCAGTGGCGCTACTGCTTGGTGATTAAACACAGCATAGGTCTCATCAACCATGCGCTTGAAGTCAGCGTCTGCGATAGAGTCACCGATGAAGGGTCTGATCACTTTAAACGCAAGATCTGCATAGCTAAGACCTACCCAACTGGCGATCTCCTCTTGTGAGAACTTGGGTAACTCTTCAGGTACATATAAACCGCCATCAGATGCCAAGCCAGCCAGTAATACATCAGCAAAGTCTAGAACTGGCGCCTGTCCACGAGTAGAAATATAACGCATGAAAATCTCCTTACTGTCCCAGGTGCTCAACGCGGATACGCACTATTTCACCGATAATATCGGGTAGTGCTTGAATCTCACGGATTGCCTGATTCATCACTTCCTCTTTGACTCTTTGAGTCAGCATAATGACGGGGACCTGGTCAGCCTCAGTCTGCTTCTGTGTAATCGCTTCAATATTGATGCCCTTATCACCCAATATGCGAGTGATATGCGCCAGCACACCCGGACGCTCAGCGGCTTGAATCCGCAGGTAGTATCCCGTTTCGATCTGATCAACCGGAAGTATTTCAGCATCCGAAAGCTCACCGGGCTGGAACGCAAGGTGCGGTACACGGTTATCACGATCAGCCGTCAGCGTACGCACTACATCTATAACATCAGCAACAACCGCCGAAGCAGTTGGTTCAGCACCGGCTCCTGGACCGTAATAGAGTGTCTGACCAACAGCATCACCATCAACTAGAATAGCGTTCATAACGCCATTAACATTTGCGATGAGAGCCTCTTGGGGAATCATGGTAGGGTGTACGCGCAGCTCAATACCTTGGGCGGTACGGCGGCTTATACCAAGATGTTTAATACGATAGCCAAGCTCTTCTGCGTATTTAACATCTTCAGACGTAACGCGGCTGATACCCTCTGTATAGGCTTTATCGAACTGCAGCGGAATACCGAATGCAATGGACGCTAGTATGGTCAGCTTGTGTGCGGCATCGATACCTTCAACATCGAAACTTGGGTCGGCTTCTGCGTAACCTAAGGCCTGTGCTTCTGCAAGTACATCATCAAAGTCGCGACCCTTTTCGCGCATCTCAGACATAATAAAATTGCCGGTGCCATTAATGATACCTGCCAGCCAATTAATCTTGTTCGCTGAGAGACCTTCACGAATCGCTTTGATGATTGGAATGCCGCCAGCCACTGAGGCTTCAAACGCAACCATCACGTTCTTCTCTTGAGCCGCAGCAAAAATCTCGTTACCGTGCACTGCAATCAGCGCCTTATTCGCCGTTACAACATGCTTACCGTTCTCGATAGCCGTCATCACTAACTTAAAGGCGACGTCGTATCCACCAATAAGTTCGATAACAATATCGATCTCAGGGTTGGTCGCAACCGCAAAAATATCATCAGTAACCTGCACACCCTTGGTGTCGTAAGCAGGATTCGGACGGCGCATGGCGATCTGCTCAATCACAATCTGACGCCCAGCACGACGAGCGATCTCTGCCGCGTTACGTTGCAACACATTAAAGGTACCGCCACCGACAGTACCTAAACCACAGATCCCAACTTTTACCGGTTTCACAAACCCACTCCGTTTGTCAAAGTTACGCCTTTACGTCTCAGGTTCGTTCACGAATAGAGCGCGCATAAAAAAATGGGCACCAGTATAGCTAAAAGGCGGGCGCTGCACTACGCAGGGCCCGCCTCAAATGTGCAATTTTCTTCGCTTTTACAGACCGAGCATCTGTTTCAAACGATCCGCTGGAACATAACCCGGCACAAGGCTGCCATCTTCGAATATCAATGCAGGTGTTCCCGTCACACCGACTTGCTGACCGAGCACAAATTGTGAGTCCACGGCAGAGTTACAGTTCTGTACGCTATTCGAATCGCCCGCTTTGGCTCTATCCATCGCCGCACGTCGATCATCACCCTGTAGACACCAGATAGACTCCATCTTTTGCGCAGTTGGAGTACCCGGTCCGGAACGCGGAAACGCAAGGTAGGCAACTTCGATACCCATCTCGTTCAACACCGAAACCTCTTGATGCAGCTTACGGCAATAAGCACAGTCCACATCAGTAAAAACTGACACGCGCGCTTTTCGTTCACCGTTTGCAGGGTATATCACCATATCCTGATCTTTTACATCCGCCATAGCGTCGAGGCGGTAAGCCTTAAGGCGCTGATCAGTTAGATTTACTAAACCAGCAGGTGCTATCTGGTACAAGGTGCCAGACATAATAAAATCAAAATTTTCACTAACATAGAGCACTTCACCGCTACCAAGGGTAACCGCATAAAAGCCCTTTAGCTGCTCGGCCTGAATCGATTGAATGGGAATACTCGGATCTAACTGCAACAGCCGTGCGCGAATATCATCTTCAACAGATGCACTGGCTGTAACTGCGAACGATAGTGCCACTACAGACACTAACCGCTTTAGGTAAACACTGGTAATCATATTAACCCTTCCAAATAATCAAAATATTAAAACAAGCCTAACCTACTAGCCGCGTGGATGGTACTGCTGGTGGAGCTGCTGTAGACGATGAGTCGCAACCTGCGTGTAGATTTGTGTTGTTGATAAATTAGCGTGACCCAACAGCATCTGGACAGCACGCAGGTCGGCACCATGATTAAGCAGGTGCGTNGCAAAAGCGTGNCGCAATACATGCGGCGACAGAGGCTTATCTATACCCGCNACCTTGGCCCAGTGGCGAATTCGGTGCCAAAAGGTCTGGCGTGTCATTTGCACACCACGACGGCTAAGAAANAGAGTTGCCGGATTCGATTGCATTAGCAGCAACGGACGACTAGTACGTAAATACCTTTCTATCCACTC
>JGI26082J51739_10002275_pt1 | contig 11770 bp, 9 predicted proteins | sample SaaInl5LU_22_DNA_FD_51739 | JGI IMG/M metagenome (IMG submission 51739)
TATCACACATTTGGATATGGAAATTTGAGAGATTATGGTTTGGCAGATAAAAAATATGTAGCTGAACAATTGGCTGATAAACATGATTTTATCGATATTGAAAAAGTGGGAATTTTCGGACATTCTGGAGGTGGATTTATGTCAACTGCAGCCATGTTAGTGTATCCTGATTTCTTTAAAGTAGCCATTTCTTCTGCTGGAAATCACGACAATACTGTCTATAATAGTTGGTGGAGTGAAACCCATCATGGAATCAAAGAAGAAGCTGATGATAAGGGAAATATCAAGTACAATTATTTGATTGATAAGAATCAAACTTTAGCTCAAAATTTAAAAGGAAAAATTTTATTAGCAACTGGTGATGTTGATAATAACGTGCATCCAACAGGTACCATTCGTATGGTGAATGCTTTTATAAAAGCCAACAAACGTTTTGATTTTATGCTATTTCCAGGAAGTAGACACGGATTTTCTGACAGAGAATATTGGTTTTGGAAAAATGCAGATTATTTCAGCAAACATCTTTTAGGAGTTGAAAAAATAGATGTCGACATGATTGAAATGAATCGTGAAAAGCCAATGAATAATTAATTAGAATCGATCATATAAAAAAAACGCTAAACGAAAGTTTAGTGTTTTTTTATATATTTTAATTTGTAGAAAGATAAAAAACCTACAATTTCTTAATTACATTGGTTACAATTCCCCAAATCATAAAATCATTCTCTTCTGTGATTTTAATAATAGAATAATTTGGATTTTCTGGTTGCAACCAAATTCCTTCAGCATTTACTTTGAGTCTTTTTACTGTAAAATCTCCATCAATAAAACATACTGCAATTTTATTATTTTCAGGTTGTAAACTTCTGTCAATCACCAGCAAATCATTGTCATTCAAACCTGCACCAATCATAGATTGACCTTTTACTTTGGCAAAAAAAGTAGCATTTTTATTTTTGATAAGTTCTTCATCTAAAGAAACTTTGGTTGCTTCAAAATCATCAGCAGGTATAGGAAAACCAGCAGAAATTCCTGTGTCTAATAAAAAAGCGCCTTCAGAAGTGGAAGGTTTTGGTTTAAAAAAAATGAGATTTTTTGAAGTTATCATTGCTTAAATATGATGTGTAAAGATACCAAAAAGCAAAATGAAATAAAGAAGTAAGTGCATTTAAAAGTTACTTTTTTAAAACCAACTCATAAGCAATTTTCAATTTCTTTACAACAATTTCAATTTCATCTTCATTTAAATGCCCAAATCCAAACCGAATGGCACAGCTGTTTTTGTCTTGATATAAAATTGTTTTTGGCAAAAAAAGATCTTGTTTTTCTGCTTCTTCAGCAAGTTGTAACAATGATATTTTTGTTTGAAATAGTAACCAAATTGCCAGACCACCTGTCGGTTTTTCCCATGAAACAATGTTTTTAAAATAGATTTCTAACTGCTTACAAAAAGCTTCTTGTCTTTTCTTGTAAACGATCCCATTTTTTTTCATCAAACGAACGATTTCACCTTCATGAATCAATTCTGAAAGCATTTGCTCTTGAATCAAATCACCTTGACTGTCCAATAATCGTAGGTAATTTTTGGCTTCAGAAATCAAATTTTCAGGAGCAACTACAAATCCTGTTTGAAAACTAGGAAATAACGATTGTCCTAATTTTCCTAAATAAATAACTATTCCGTTCGCATCTGCACTCGCTAATGGCAGAATGGAATTACCATCGAACTGAAAATCAAAGTCGTAATCATCTTCAATAATAGCAAATTCGTACTCTTTTGCAAGTTGTAGCAACTGCAAACGGCGTTCAGCACTCAACTTTACAGTTGTTGGATAATCTCTATTTGCACAAATATATACGCATCTAATTTGCTTATTTTCAAAGTTTTTTTTGATGTATGAAATGTCTAAACCATCATTATCTACTGGAATCGTTTTCATATTTGCGCCAGCTTCATGAAAAATCATGTTGGAAGCATAATTGCTCAAATTTCCAACCAAAACCAAGTCATTTTGCTTGATTAATAATTGAGAAACAATATATAAACTCATTTCTGTACTTCGTGTATTCAATATATTTTCTGGTAAAATCCGAAAACCTCTAGTTGTATTTAAATAATTACACAGTTCAGATTGAAATAATGAAGATGAAAATTCATTTTTTTTATCCCATTTTTTGGGCAAGGTTTTTCTTTTCATAGCAGCACTATACCACCTGTTAAATTCATTCACAGGATGCAAACGTAAATCTGGTTTTCCATCATTTATAACGAATTTCGCATGTGATATTTGTGTTGTAGAAGCTAAATGAAATGATTTCTGAAAAGGAAATCCAGTAGTATTTGCATACGCATAAACCTGATTTATTTTTTCTGAACTCGCTTTCATTTTTATCCTTTTTCTCGGTGTTTCTAACACAAATGTGCCTTTATTTGGAATAATCTCAACCCAACCTTGTGAGGCCAATTCATTGTAAATAGCAACGGCAGTATTTCTATGAACCTGTAACAATTTTGATAATAAGCGCGTGCCAGGAAGCATGGTGCCTTTTGAAAAATAGTTGCGTTGAATGGCATTTATAATTTGCTGGGAAACTTGAATATAAATAGGACTTGAAGTTTTTTTTTCAATACCAATCAATTGTGTAAAAAAATCAAAATCCGGACTATCATTCATTTTAAAACGGGACTATTTTTATAGTCCGGAAAATTACGACATTTGCCTCGTTTTTTAAATCATTATGTATGAAAGTTACCATTATGTTTTTAGGATTTTCTTTTTTAAGTTTGATACAATTTCAGGCACAAGACGAAAATTCAAGAAGAGATACTTTAAAAGAGGTAATTATTACATCCACAAGAATTGAATTGTCTTTTAAAAAAGATTCCAGAACAATGATCATCATCAATGCAGAAACTATCAAAAATAGTTCAGCAACCAATGTCGCAGATTTGTTGCAACAAGTTGCTGGTGTTGATATTAGAAGACGTGGGACTGGAGGTGGACAAGCAGATGTATACATTAGAGGAGGGGGCTTTGACCAAACATTATTGTTGATTGATGGCATCAAAATGGATGATGCACAAACTGGTCATCACACGTTAAATGCTGCATTACCTGTTGAAGTGATTGAGCGCATTGAAATTATCAAAGGTCCTGCAGCAAGGGTTTTTGGACAAAATGCGTTTACAGGAGCCATTAATATTGTGACAAAAAAATCTCTACAAAATACTGTTTCTTTAAATGCTGAGACAGGATCATTTGGTCAAATTAATAGTTCAGTAACTGTAGGAAAAGAATTTTCGAATACATCAATTATAGCGCATGCAGGTGTTTTAACTTCTGATGGTTATCGAAATAATTCTGATTACAATAATGCCAATTATTTTTTAAAGGGTGTTTTCAATAAAAAGAAACAGCCAATGGAATTGTTAGCGACATTTTTTGNTAAGAAATTCGGAGCAGAAAATTTTTACACAACCAATCCAACTTTTAATGAATANGAAGAAACTCAAAATAGTTTGGTGGGTATTTCAACCACATTTCATACTGATAAATTCAAAATAAAACCAAGATTTTATTGGAGACGTGGACAAGATATTTTTTTACTCAGAAGAAATAATCCTGCATTTTATAGGAATTTACACATCACTAATAAAGTGGGAGTTGAAACCAACGTTTCTTATACTTCTAAACTCGGAATTACAGGTTTTGGAATCGATATTTCGCGCGTTTCTATCAGTAGTAATAATCTAGGAAAACGAGACAGAATGATGACAAATGTATTTCTAGAACATCGTTTTCAATTATTGGATTCAAAACTAGATATCACTCCTGGAGTTGCCATTACCTATTTTTCGGACTTTAAATTTCATGCTTTTCCAGGAATTGATGTAGGATATCAAGTTTCAGACAATCTTAAAATTTATGGAAATTTAGGAACAACTTACAGAATTCCAACCTATACTGATTTGTATTATGCTGATCCTGTAACTATTGGAAATCCGAATTTGCAACCAGAAGAAGCATTTTCGCAAGAAATAGGCGTAAAATTCAATCGTGGAAATTTCTCTGGAAGTATGGCTTTTTTCAACAGAGATGCCACCAATTTGATTGATTATGTTCGTCCAACTTCTCTAGAGAGTATTTTTACAGCTACAAATATTGTGGAAGTTGCTACCAAAGGTTATGAACTTGATGCAAATTACACCTTTAAAATTTCCGAATTTTATCAAAAATTGACAATAGGTTATTCGTTTTTAGATGATAACATTTTCAATAAAAGTGAAAATTTATCACGTTATTCTTTAAANACTTTAAGGCATCATTTTACAACACGCTTTTCGAGTAAATTCTTTAAAAACGTTACTCAAAACATCATTTATAAATATGCAGAGAGAACTACTAGACAAAGCTATAATGTNTGGGATGCTTCTGTAATTGTCAATCTATCAAAATTTGAGTTCACTTTTACAGCCAATAATATTTTCAATACAAAGTATATCGAATCTGGATTTGTACCAATGCCAGGAAGTAATATTTTGTTTGGTGTTCGTTTTGGGATGTAATTTCTAATTCAACTTTTTAAAAAAAATCATAACCTTTTCTTGACTTTATAGTTTTAAAATCGTTGTGTATGAGTTTGAATTTATCTCAAATTGATAGGGTTGACACTTTCACCAAACAGGATTTTTTTATGGAATATTTTAAAAGAAGTTCCTGTTTTACAAAAAGATTTCACCTATCCTGATTTTGGATTAAAATTATTGAAAGGTTTGCCAATGTTGTTTTTTGGAGGAAGAGATTCTTATACATTTATGCATTATGACATTGATTTGGTAAATATTTTTCACTTTCATTTTCATGGAAAAAAAGAAATTATTTTGTTTGATCAACAACAAAACTATTTTTTATACAAAGTTCCTCATTCATTGATTACCAGAGAAGATATTGATTTTTCCAATCCAGATTTTGAGAAATGGCCAAGACTAAAACAAGCTGAAGGATACATTACAAATATAGAGCATGGTAATGTTTTGTATATCCCTGAAGGTTATTGGCATTATATGAAATACATCACTCCGGGTTTTTCAATGAGTTTGCGTTCAATTGCCCAAAAACCTAAAAATTTAGCCAAAGCGGTCTATAATATTTTCATAATTAGAAATTTTGATAACGTAATGAGAAAATTACTAGGTCAAAAATGGATAGAATGGAAAAATGAGCAAGCGATAATAAGAAATTCTTAATAATTTGCTTTTACTTTGGCAAGTGTCTAGATATAAGTTTCTTTGTTGAGCATCCAAATAAAGTGAAATGAAAAGTTTCCCAAAATGCGAATGTGAGTCTAATCATAGAACTAGAAGAAAAGGTTTTGTCTAGATTAATTTCAACCAAAAGTTACTCTTGTGATAAATGCGATACACACTATACTTGGTTTTTGTTCTTAAATGGTTCTTTCAGAATATAATAAAAAAAGCACTCAAATTTTGAGTGCCTTTTTTAATTAATAGGATATTGAATAAATGTTGCTATTTAAAAAGCCTTACAACATCATTTCCGTTTGCAAAAAGAAGCAATGCTATCAAAATGATAAATCCTGCAACTTGTGCATATTCTAAGAATTTATCTCCTGGTTTTTTACCAGTAATCATTTCCCAAAGCGTAAAAACTACGTGACCACCATCCAAAGCTGGAATTGGTAATAGGTTCATAAAACCAAGCATTATTGATAAAAATGCAGTAATATTCCAGAAGGTTTGTGCACTCCACTCTTCAGGAAAAATACTTCCAATAGAGATAAATCCGCCCAAACCTTTGTAAGCTCCCGTACTTGGATTGAAAATTTTCTTCAATTGTTTTACATAATCTGTCAATGTTTTCCATGATTTTTCAAAACCAGCAGGAATTGCTGCTGCAAAAGAATATTCGATTGTTGCCAAATCATAATAGCCTAATTTCTCCATATCATCAAACGTTAAAAAACCCGATGCAACTCCAATTTTTCCATCATTAGTTACCTTCAATGATACATCTTTACTTTCATTACCTCTTTTTACAGTTACTGTAATTTCTTGGTTTTTATATTTGTCTAATTCTTCTTGCGCTTCATCAAAATAGGTAATTGGATTTCCATTAATGGCTGTAATAATATCTTTTAATTTTAAATCAGCATTTTTATTTGGAGATTCAGCAGAAATTTCTGCAATTGTAAAAGGATATCTTGGAAATAAAAACGGTCCGGCATCTTTCCCACGATCCATCAATTGCGATATGAAATTTTCTGGAATTTCTTTTGAAATTATAGCGCCATTTCTTTCAATTTCGTATGTATTACCATTTATAAATTCAAGCGATAAGTCCGAGAATTTTTTCACTTTTTCGCCATCAACAGTAATAATTTTATCACCTGTTTGCAAGCCTAACTTTGTGGCTAAAGAATCTTGAGCCCAAATTCCATCTTTTAAATTTTCATTTGGTAAATATTTTTCACCATACGCCCACATCAAGCAGATATAAATAAAAATACCCAGCACAAAGTTTACAAAAACGCCACCCAACATAATAATTAGACGTTGCCAAGCTGGTTTTGAACGAAATTCCCAAGGTTGTGCAGGTTGTTTTAGTTGTTCAGTATCCATGCTTTCATCAATCATTCCTGAAATTTTTACATAACCACCCAAAGGAATCCAACCAATTCCATATACAGTTTCACCAATTTTTTTCTTAAAAAGTGAAAATTTGTAATCAAAAAATAAATAGAATTTTTCAACCCGGGTTTTGAACAATTTTGCGGGAATAAAATGTCCCAATTCGTGCAGTACAATTAGTAAAGACAAGCTTAAGATAAATTGCGATGCTTTGATAAGTATTTCCATGCAGCGTTAGATCAAATTTTTAAAACGCACAAATGTACGTTTTTACAAAGAGTTTCAAAAGAACTAAATTCAGTTCATTTTTATTTTAACAAAGATTTTTGACTGCTTTTGATGCTTCTCGCTTTTTTGCCGTTTTTTTAAATCGTAAATTTGCAGTAGAAATCAATTTTATGGAACTCAAGTTTTTTAAAAAATCACTTCCAACTCTTATTTTTTTAGGTATTTTTTCGGCAATTGCCATCCCAATTTTCTATCATTTGTTAAAAGTTGATAAAAAATTAAAGGTCTACAGTCCTGCAGATGTAAACCCTAGTTTGGTTGATTTTTCTGTCAAACACATCACTAAAGATCATACTATTGCTGATTTTTCACTCATCAATCAAAATGGCGAAATCATCACTCAAAAGGATTACAAAAACAAAATTTATATTGCAGATTTTTTCTTTACACGCTGTACAAATATTTGTGTTGCTATGGCTTATAATATGAATCAGTTGCAGGAATATTATAAAAATGATGCAGATATTTTATTTTTATCACACTCTGTTACTCCTGAAATAGATAGTGTGCCAATTTTGAAAAAATATGCGATTGATAAAGGGGTGATTGATAGAAAATGGAATGTTACAACAGGTGATAAAAAGCATATTTATGGACTTGCCAGAAAAAGTTATTTCGCAGTAATTGAAGATGGAGATGGGGGAGAGGATGATTTTATCCACACAGAACAATTTGTTTTGATTGATAAAGAGCGCAGAATTCGCGGTTTTTATGATGGAACAGATTTAAAAGACATGGAAAAATTAAAACAAGACATGGTGTTGTTGAAAGCTGAATATGAAAATTAATGGTTTAATAAAAAAAATCAAGGTAATAAATTGTTTAGAATGATTCTAAACTCTTATCTTTGTGACTAACTTAATTCCCGCTTTTGCGGGACTTTTTATATCAAAATTTGAGCACAATAGCGTCTTTACAAATTGGTGAAATTGGATATATTTCTGAAGAATCTTTGGATAATATACCTTTAAAATTATTAGAAATGGGTTGTTTGCCAGGCGCAGAAGTGCAATTAATTCAAATAGCGCCCCTAAAAGATCCAATTTATATTTGTGTAAATGGCAGTCATTTAGCGATCAGAACAGAAACTGCAGCGCAAATTAAAATCCTAAAAAGCGAATAAATCAATGGCAAACAAACCTATAAAAGTTGCCTTAATTGGAAATCCAAATACAGGAAAAACACTACTTTTTAATCAGTTAACTGGCTTGAATCAAAAAGTAGGAAATTATCCTGGAGTAACTGTGGATAAAAAAGAAGGAGTTAGCAAATTGTCAGCTACACAAACCGCCATTATTACTGATTTGCCTGGAACGTACAGCATCAATCCAACATCAATGGACGAAAGTATTGTGCTGAAAACCTTACTTAAAAAAGACATTAAAGAATCTCCAGATGTTATTTTGGTGGTAGCAGATGTTGAAAATTTAAAGAGAAATTTACTGCTTTTTTCGCAAATAAAAGACTTAGAAATTCCTACTATTCTGGCAATCAATATGGTTGATCAAATGCACAAAAAAGGCATTAGTATTGATGTTTCAGTGTTGAAAGAAGAGTTAAATACTGAAGTAGTGCTTATCAGCGCCAAAAAAAATGAAGGTATCAAAGAGGTAAAAGAAGCTATTATTCGTTGTCATGTGGCTGCAAAAGCTTCTCCTTTGTGTGGTATCAATCATAAAATTGATCCTGATTATTTTGCGAAATTAAAAGAAATTAGTCCCAACTATTCCTTGTATGAATTGTGGTTGATGGTTACTCAAAATAATTTTCCTGAAACTATAACAGCTTCTGAAAAAGCTGCTTTATTATCTTTCAAGCAAGACATTTCAAAACTTAAAAAATACCAACATAAAGAAACCATTTATCGCTATCAAGAAATCAATAAAATATTGAAAAAAACCTATTTGGTTGATAAATCTAAAGCAAGTGATGTTCGAAGTAAATTGGATAAAATCTTTACACACAAAATCTTTGGATATATCATTTTCTTTTTGATTTTACTGGTTATTTTTCAATCTATTTTTGATTGGGCTTCTGTTCCTATGGATTTTATTGACGGACTATTTGCTAATTTTTCTGAGCTTGTTAAAGAGGCTCTTCCTGAAGGAGTTTTTACAGATTTGCTGACAGACGGCATCATTCCAGGAATTGGAGGTGTGGTTATTTTTATTCCGCAAATTGCTATTTTGTTCCTATTCATCGCCATTTTAGAAGAAACAGGCTACATGAGTCGTGTTGTTTTTTTAATGGATAAAATCATGCGTCGTTTTGGGATGAATGGCAAAAGTGTGATTCCATTAATCTCAGGAACAGCTTGTGCAATTCCTGCTATTATGGCAACAAGAACCATTGGAAATTGGAAAGAACGATTGATCACCATTTTGGTGGTGCCTTTTACAACTTGTTCAGCACGTTTGCCAGTGTATGCAATTTTAATTGCGCTGATAATTCCAGATACCAAAATTTTCGGATTGTTCAATTTGCAGGGATTAGTGTTGCTTTCTTTATATGCTTTGGGTTTTGGAACAGCTATTTTAGCAGGATATATTTTACACAAAACATTGAATATCAATTCAAAATCATTCTTTGTCATAGAAATGCCCAATTACAAAATTCCTTCTTTCAAAAATGTATTTTTTGAAGTTGTTGAAAAAACAAAAGCGTTTGTTTTTGGAGCAGGAAAAATCATTTTGGCGTTGTCAATTGTATTGTGGTTTTTGGCTTCCAATGGGTCATCTGACTTTAAAAATGCGGAAAAAAATGTATCGAAATTGGATGTTTCTCAAAACTTACCATCAGACGAATTAGACAAAAAAATTGCTTCCTACAAACTCGAAAATTCTTACATAGGAATGTTAGGAAAATCCATTGAACCAGTCATTAGACCCTTAGGATTTGATTGGAAAATTGGAATTGCGTTAATTACTTCCTTTGCAGCTCGTGAAGTTTTTGTAGGAACTTTAGCAACCATTTATAGTGTAGAAGCGAATGATGATGACGTAATAACAATCAAACAAAAAATGGCTTCAGTAATGAATCCCGAAACAGGAAAAAAACGTTTTAATTTTCCTGTGGGAATGTCGTTATTGATTTTTTATGCTTTTGCAATGCAATGTATGGCAACTTTTGCAATTGTAAAGAAAGAAACAAAAACATGGAAATGGCCTCTGATTCAATTAGTTGGTATGGGTCTATTGGCATATGTTTCTTCGTTAATTATCTATCAAATTTTAAGCTGATGCAACAAATTATAGTCTATATTTTAGTGGGAGCAGCCTTTGTATTTCTGTTGAGAAAATATATTTTCACTTCAAAGAAATCAAAAAATTGTTCAACCGATTGTGGCTGTCATTAAAATCTTAACAGAAAATTAGTACCTTTGAAAATCAGGGTTTTATAACTTTGTTTTTTAATCAAAATCCAATAAATTTAATTTACAAATACATGAAAAAATCTATTTTATTAATTGCTTTACTAGCAGTTTTTTTAGGAATAAGTTCAGATATAACTGCGCAAAAATTTGTAAAAGTTGATGCAAGTCCAATGGATGCAGCAGCTTTTCCATCTAATTGGAGAGAAGCAGACAAGTTGGTGAAAGTTGTTTACAGCCGTCCACAGTTAAAAGGAAGAACTTTGGATAAATTAGCTCCAAATGATAAAGTATGGAGAACTGGAGCTAATGAGGCAACAGAAATTACCTTTTATAAAAATGTTGTTTTTGGGGGAAAAGAAGTTGCTGCAGGTACATATACATTGTTCACTATTCCTACAAATGAAGATTGGACAGTAATTTTGAGTAAGCAAAAAAACGTTTGGGGATCTTATTTTTATGACGAAAAAGACGATGTTGTAAGAGTTAAAGGAATGGTTACTAATTCAGATGAGCCAATTGAGGCTTTTTCAATAGTTTTTGAGGGTGAAAACAATGAAGCAATCATGTATTTTGGTTGGGGAAATAAAATAGTTTCTGTGCCTGTAAAAGGATAAATTTAAATACATTCAAAATGAAAGCCTCAAAAATTTGAGGTTTTTTTTATGTATTAAAATTTGTAAGTTTTGGAAAAATAATAAAATGAAAAAGCCTTAAAAATCTAAAGATTTTTAAGGCTTTTTGCGGTCTGGACGGGACTCGAACCCGCGACCCCATGCGTGACAGGCATGTATTCTAACCAACTGAACTACCAAACCGTTGCTACCTATATCGGTATTGCGGATGCAAATATACTCTTGTTTTTATTTCTGACAAAGAAAATTATTAAAATTTTCTTCTACTTGTTAAATAGTTCGTGAGCACTGTTGTAAATCCATTTTGAATATCTACTGGGACATAATCAATTTTGTATTGCAAACATTTATCTTTCAATGTTTTAAAATAATTTTCTATCAATATTTTGTAGCTGCTTTGAATATTTTCAGCATACAAATCTATGGACTCTCCAGTCTCAACATCTACTAATTTTTTGGGTGAATTGTCAAAATTGAAGTTCAATTCCAATTCAGCATCATAGGTATGGAACAAAACTACTTCGTGTTTGTTGTATTTTAAATGACGCAATGCTTCAAACAATTCCTCGCTTTCATGATCTGTTTGAAACATATCAGTAAACAGAAAAATTAAGGATCTTCTGTGAATTTTTTCTGCGATTTCGTGTAAATATTTATAGGTGTCTGTGGCCGTTTTAGATGTTGATTCCAACAATTGTTCTAATTGATGCAACAACATTTTTCGATGACGCTCACTACCTTTTTCTGGGGCATAATATTCGTAAGTATCGGCATATATGCTAAGTCCAACCGCATCTCTTTGACGCTTTAAAATTTCCATCAAACAAG
>JGI26082J51739_10002278_pt1 | contig 11751 bp, 8 predicted proteins | sample SaaInl5LU_22_DNA_FD_51739 | JGI IMG/M metagenome (IMG submission 51739)
GCGGCAAAGGGCTAGAAATAGAAAACGCGGCATTTTCAGCCGCGTCTCACAACCCTTGATGAATCCGTTCGTTTTCGAAAGATTCATTGCAAACATACCAATAATTTTGACTTATTGTATAACCTACCATAAGAAATTTTTGCACCTTTGTTCCAGCATGTGATTGGGTGCCTGAAACCAGGCAGCGTCAAGGGTGTGATTTCTGAGCCTTTTCAATGCCCTTGACCTCCCAGTCCTAGCCTTGCACGCTAAAAACAAGATAGGCCCGACACATGTCGGGCTTTTTTAATTCTTCTTTAGTGTAGGGTACCTGGAGGGACTATGCTCCCCAGCGGTGGGCCTGCAAATCCAAATTGCCCCCAGATAGAACCACCCCCACACGCTGGCCGGTGAAGATCTCCGGATGTTTCACAGCGGCGGCGAAGGGAGGCGAGCAATTGGTTTCGACGACAATTTTGAGTCGCTCCGCAATCAGGAGTTGGCCGTGGAGAATTTCGGGATCCGTGACCGTGTGGATGGCGGTTACATGCGCTTGGATGACCGGAAAATTGATGTGTCCCAGCTCCGTGCGCATCCCGTCGGCGACGGTTTGGGGATTCTCGTTGTGCTCAATCTGGCCGGACGCCAAACTGCGGAAGGCATCGTCGGCCCCTGTGGGCTCCCCGGCATACACGCGCACCGACGTTCCATGCTTCATGTTCCAAACGTGCACAGCGAAAGCTGTTCCTGCGAGCAACCCTCCTCCACCAACTGGAACGCCCACCCAGTCCAAAGGCTGGTTGCGCGCTGCGCAGTCTTCCAACAGCTCCCATGCGGCCGACCCTTGGCCTAGGATGACGGGGGCTTGGTTCGATGGGTGAATTTCTACCGCGCCCGTTTCGCGCTGAACGGCTTCAACCGCTTCGATCCGGGCCGCCAGCGTGGGCGTGCACTCGACAATGCGTGCGCCGGTCAAAGCGACGGCCCGCTTCTTAAAATCGGGGGCATTGGAGGGCATGACCACCGTGCATGGGAGGTCTTTTTCGGCACAAGCCCAGCCCAGGGCTTGGCCATGGTTGCCGCTGGAATGAGTAACCACTCCGGCGGAGGGCAGACCGGCGCGCTCTAACTCGAGCAGGGCATTTTGGACCCCGCGCATCTTAAAGGCCCCGGAGCGTTGGAAGTTTTCGCATTTAAAAAAGAGCGAAGCCCCGGCAAGCGCATCTAAACTCGCCGATGTGAGCACGGGAGTACGGTGCAATTTGGGCGCAAGCAGCTGATAGCGTTCGGCCAAAACCGAAGGCGTCAAAAAGGGAGAGAAGTAGGGATCCACACCGCAAAGTAACGCCATGTGCGGGGACCTGCGAAGACTCCGGCATTCGCGTACCTTTGAAGCATGTCGGGCCTGAAATCGCTCATGGGGGATACCGCCCTCTACGGACTCAGCAGCATCCTAGCCCGGGTGCTGAATTTTGCCTTGACCCCGCTGTTGACGGTCGTCCTCACCAAGTCGGAATACGGCGTCAACTCTCTTCTTTACGTTAGCATCGCGTTCCTGATGGTCATTTTGACCTACGGATTTGAGACGGCCTATTTCCGCGTCAGTCAGAAAGAAGGAGCGAAGGAAGCCACAGTGTATTCGACCGCGATGTGGAGCCTGCTGACCAGCTCCGCCCTCTTTTTGGCAGCCATGACCTTCCTCTATGTTCCAACCGCGGACCTTCTGCGCATGGGCGACCGACCCGAGCTTGTCCTCATGATGGCTTGGATCGTGGCCATGGACGTCGTCGCCGCGGTGCCCTTCGCCCGCCTTCGAGCCCAGCGCCGCGCGAAACGCTTCGTAGCCATCAAAATCACCCAAATCGCTGTCAACTTCATCCTCTGCTACACCTTCTTCTTGATTCTTCCCAAGGCAGGCTTTTGGCTGCCGGACCTCCAGGTGGGCTGGGTGTTGATCGCCAATTTGGCGGCAAGCGCCGCGATGATTGCCATGCTGTTGCCCGAGTTTTTTTCCATCCAGCGCCGCTTTGATGTGGGCATATGGAAGACGATGCTGGTCTTTGGCTTTCCGCTTTTACTGGCCGGCTTGCCCGGTGTGGCCAACGAAATGGCCGACCGCTTTTTCATTGAGTACCTCATGCCTTTGAGCGAGGCCAAAGAGGCGGTGGGCACGTATTCCGCCATTTACAANCTGTCGATTTTCATCATCCTCTTCAACCAGGCCTTCCGATTTGCTGCGGAGCCCTTTTTCTTTAAGCAATCGGCCCAAACGCGCCAGCAACTCGCCGATGTCCTACGGGTGTTTACCGGCATATTGAGCATCGGCATGGTGCTGGTTTTGGCCGGTCTGGACGGCATCAAATACTTCATTGACGCCAAGTATTGGGACAGCCTGCCCATCCTTTACTTCCTCCTTCTGGCCAATGTGTTCTTGTCGATGAATACGCAGATTTCCATGTGGTACAAGCTGTCGGACCAGACACGCATGGGCCTCTACATCACCCTCACAGGCTTTGCGGTGACCGTCGTGGGCAACCTCTATTTCATCCCCCGTGTCGGCATTATGGGCGCGGCCTGGACCACCCTGGCGAGCTATGTGGCCATGGCGTTGTTGAGCGTTCTGCTTGGACAGTACCACTACCCCGTGCCGTACAACTTTGCGCGATTGGCCTTGTACGTGGGATGTGCTGCAGTCCTTGGCTGGGTGGCGGCCTTCTATTCGATGACCAGCCTCTGGCCTTCGCTCCTTTGCGCCGGCATCATGGTGGCCATCGTGGTGTATGCCGAACGCGATCTGCTTCGCCGCAAACCTTCAAGCACCTGACCCATGGACATTCAGATTGTCAACCATTCCAACAACCCCCTGCCCGAATTTGCCACCCTCGATAGCGCTGGCATGGATCTGCGCGCCCATCTGGAGGCGTCCGTCACCCTTCAGCCGGGCGATCGCCGCTTAATTCCCACGGGCTTGCACATTGCCCTGCCTCAAGGGCTCGAAGCCCAAGTGCGCCCACGCTCGGGCTTGGCCTTCAAGCACGGAATCACCGTGTTGAACAGCCCAGGGACGATTGACGCGGACTACCGCGGGGATGTAGGGGTCATATTGATTAACCATGGCCAAGAGGCCTTCACCGTGGCCCCTGGTGACCGCATTGCGCAGCTGGTGGTAGCCCGCTACGAGCGCTTTGCCTGGACCCCCGTCGAATCTTTGGACGAAACCGCTCGCGGGGCGGGCGGATTTGGACATTCGGGCCAGAAATAATCCCCAGGCGTAAGAGAATTTGCCTAAAATCAGCCTCTTGCTGCATTGTACCTTTGGGGAACCAAACCTTTTAGCGCAACAACGATGAACATTATCATTCCCATGGCAGGCCGCGGCTCGCGGCTGCGTCCCCACACCTTGACAACGGCCAAGCCTCTCTTGCCTGTAGCAGGCAAGCCCATTGTGCAGCGCTTGGTGGAAGACATTGCCAAGATTGTGGGCAGCGACCTGAACCGCATCGCCTACGTGGTGGGCGACTTTGGGAACGAGGTGGAAACCATGTTGGTGGATGTGGCTACTGGGCTGGGAGCCCAAGGCAGCATTCACTACCAAGAAAAACCCTTGGGTACGGCACACGCCGTATTGTGCGCGGAAGACGCTTTGGAGGGACCTTGTGTGGTGGCCTTTGCGGACACCCTGTTCCGGGCCAAATTCCAATTGGATGCCTCGGCCGACGCGGTGATTTGGGTGAACCAAGTGGAAGACCCCCGGCCCTTTGGCGTGGTGAAATTGAGCGAAGATGGCGGCATCACTGACTTTGTGGAGAAGCCCCAGGAGTTCGTTAGCGATTTGGCCATTATCGGCATTTACTATTTTAAGGACGGTGCGCGCCTGAAAAAGGAGCTGCAGCACCTCATCGACCATGACATCAAGGGCGGTGGGGAGTACCAGCTCACGCATGCCTTGGAGAACATGAAAAACGACGGGCTGCGCATGGTGCCCGGTCAGGTCGACGCTTGGATGGATTGTGGCAACAAGGACGTGACCGTGGAGACGAATGGCCGCATTTTGGACTTCGTGAAAAAGGAAGAAACCCTCGTGGCGGCCGATGCCGTTTTGGAGAACGCCACCATCCTCGAGCCTTGCTTCATTGGCTCTGGCGCGAAAATTGTCCATGCTACCGTAGGCCCGTATGTAAGCATTGGCGCAAACTCCACTGTGGAGAACAGCACCTTGCGCGATTGCATCATTGGCGCCAACACCACGATTATGAACATCACCCTTCAAAACTCCATGATTGGTCAGCACGCCCACATTGACGGCCGCTTCCAGTCTTTGAGTTTGGGCGACTACAGCCGGCTGGAGGGATAAGATGGGGCAGAGGTGGATTTTTGGGCTTTTGATCGCCCTATGCTTTAGCACCTCTGTTCAGGCGCAAGAAGTTCCAAGAGGGGCTTGGGTGCGCTTCGTTTCACAAGATTTAAAAGCACTCAGCCTGTATTTTGAGGGCATGGCCATCTTGGAAGAGGGCCAAAAAGGCAAGCCCTTTAAGCTTTTTGATAAAGCCAAGGCGCGCATTGAGAAACGCGTGAATTCGGGCCAAATCAACAGCGGCGACCTATCCGTTTTGTTCAACATTGCGCGTATCACAGGGGACAACCAGGAGATTCTCCGACTCGGTCAGCTCCGACTCTATTTTGGGGATGGCTTTATGGACGAAGAGCTCATTTCCGTTTGTGCCCAAACAGCGTACAGCCTTGGGGATTTGGAGCGCGCCATCGTTTTCTTGAAAGCTGGCGACCGCTTTCTACCGCCCAACATGGAACGTACGGCAGCAATTTGCAACCTCTATGCCAACCTCGGTGAGGCCGATTCCGCCTTGGCCAACATGGCCCGCCTGTTTAAGTACCCTGAATTTGAAATCGACGCCAGCATCCGGTATTGTTTGCTCCTGAATGACTTTGGGCTGGACAATGAAGCCTACATCGCGATGGAGCTCCTGTTTCAGCGGTTTCCCGAGGCGCTCCCAGTCCAAATGGCACGGGCCAAGTTCCTCCAGGTAGGCCAACGCGAGGTCGAAGCGCAAGCTGCCTTCGAAGCGATATACAGGAATCTAGATTTTTCCGAAGAGGCCATCGCTGAGGATTTTTCCGTCATGCTGGATGAGCTAACGGGGGCAAACCTCCCTAAGGATCACGCCGCGTGGCAAACCCTGCTTCTCCTTTCTTCCAAGGCCTGTGAGGTCCGTCCAGAGTCCGCGCTACTCGCACGTGTTCGGGGGGATGTATTGATCTTTCACGGCGACAAACGCGAAGCGATGGAAGTCTACGAGCACAGTCTCACCTTGCCGAACGGGGTCCTTTGGGAAGTGTATGAAAACATTTCGGTCACCCGACATGAGCTGGGAGATATGGAGGGCTATTTGGCCACCGCGTTTGCGGCCAACGAGGCCTTCCCCGATCACGAACGTGCGCCGCTTCTCCTCGGCACGGCCCTGGACATGAACGGCCAGCCCCAGCAAGCCATCACCATTTTCCAATTGGGCCTCAAGCGTAGTCAGTCTCAGCATCAAGGCAACAGCCCCTTGGCGCCGGAGTACTACTTCCGTTTGGGCACGGCCTTCTTCCACGCGGGGGACTTGGAAAACATGTCTGCCTCCTTAGACCGTCTTCTGCTTTTCTTCCCCGACCACGCGCAAGCCAAAAACAATTACGCCTACTACCTCGCCAATTTTGGGGTGCGCCTAGATGAAGCCTTGACAATGGTGGATGCTGCCCTGAAAGAACAGCCCGAAAATCCCAACTACTGGGACACCAAGGCGGTCGTTTTCATGAACCAAGGGAAGTGGGGCAAGGCCTCTGGAGCCATGGTTGAATGCCTCAAATTCGGCGGCGCCCAGAATGCAACTTCCTGCCTGCATGCGGCGCAAATTTTTTACCATTTGGACCGAAAGGAGGACATGGAAACCTTCCTGACCAAGGCTTTTGAAAACGGGGCCTCGGAAGAGGAAGTTGTCATCATCCGCAGACAGCTGCTTCAGTCGGGCCAATTAGAAACTGCGCTATGAACCGACTTTCCCTGTTCGTACTTCTGGCAACCAGCACGCTCTTGGCCAGCTGTGGCGCATGGCGAAAGACCCCAACGGATATGGCCTTGCACACCCCCCCTCCTCGCTCCAACGAATCGATTGTCCTCGAAGCCCTCCAGGCCCAGTATGATATGCCGGCGACGGACTCGCTCTACTACCGCGCCAAAGGTTCCGCCCAAGTGGAGTATCCGGGCTCGAGCCAAAAGGCCCGCCTAGAGGTGCGCATCAGCGCAGAGCCCAATATGCCCCTTGTATGGCTGGACATTGCAGACCCCTTTGTGGGGTTCAAGCTGGCCCGCGTACAGGTTGATGCCGACAGCGCACAAGGCTATGCCCACATCGTGAACAAGGTGCTGAATGAGCCGATATCGCGCTTAGCCGATGCGGGGCTGCCCGTCAGCACCTGGGACCTCATTCACTTGCTGACTGCCGAGCCTATTGCACTGCCGACCTCTGTGGTAGGGATGTCTTTGACGGCCTCATCCGATGGCCAACAAGCTCTTTGGACGGTACGCTACCCCGTCTTGCGTGGCGACCATCAAGGAGAGCTGACCCTCGTGCTCACCCAGCAAGCGCCGCATCGCCTCCTTTCTCAAGAGCTCAAGGTCGACGCAATTCAAGCGCAGGCTCGGGTAGATTATGGCGTTTCAGGAAGCTGGGTCGCCCAATTCAAAGGCGCAGGTTCTGAAGGGCGATTGCAGTTTGAGTCCAGTCAATCGGGTTGGCAAGACGCTTCGCTGAGTTTCCCCTTTACCCTACCTTCGGGCTATGCGCGTGTGGAGTTCTAAACAAGTCCTTTGGTTGTTTGCCCTTGCGGCGATGAGCATGTCTTTGGCGGCGCAACAACCGACGCAAAAGGAAAAGCTCGAACAGCGAAAAACCCAGCTTCAGGATGAAATCGAGGTCGCCAACGGCATCCTCAAGAAGACCCAAAAGGACAAGGAACTTACGCTCAACCAGGTTCGGGCCCTCGATAAAAAAGTTCGCGCTCGGCAGGAGTTGATCCGCACGGTTCAGGCCCAAATTTCCAATTCAGACCGGGAAATTCGTCGACTCAAGAATGACATGGCGCGCCTCGATGGGGAGATAAAAACGCTCAAAGAAAAATATGCCGGCATGATTCGCGAAGCGCAAAAGCGCGGCACGCCTAGTAGTGCGCTGGCCTTTGTTTTTGCCGCGGAAGACCTGCAGCAGGCCCTGAAGCGGCTGTATTTCTTGCGTCAATACAGCGGCTTCCGTCAAACCCAAGTCGAAGAAATCAAGGCGCTCCAAGCTCAGAAGGCACAAGCCATTTTGGCCTTGGAAGCAGAACAAGGCCGAAAGCGCCAATTACTTGGCCAAGAAGTGGCCCAAAAGCAAGAACTCGTTGCTGAAAAGAGCCAGCAGGAGGCGGCGGTCGCAAAACTGAAGAAAAAGGAGAGTCAAATTGCGACGGAGATCAAAAAGAAGCGCTCCGAAATGCAAAAGCTCGAGCAGCAAATTCAGCGCATCATCCAGGATGAACTCAAGCGTCAGCGCGAGGCCGCGCGCAAACAGGCTGAGGCCAAAAATCCAGGTAGCACCGCCCAAGCGGGAAGCTCCTCTGAATCCTTTGCCTTGACGCCTGAAGGGGCTGCGCTCGCGAAAGATTTTGCCGCAAATAAAGGCAAATTGCCCTGGCCGGTGGAGCGAGGGATTATTACTCAGAATTTTGGTGAAAATCCGGTTCCGGGAACCTCGGGTGTGACGATCAAGAATCCGGGAGTGGACATAGGAACCCCGAGCAAATCCCAGGTTCGTGCGGTTTTCCAAGGCGAAGTTTCTACGGTGGTCCGCATTCCCGGCGCCAATCGGGTCGTGCTTATCCGCCATGGAAACTACTTCACGGTTTATTCCAATTTGGAGGATGTTTTTGTGAAAACGGGGGACAAAGTCAGCACCAAAGAGGCCATCGGACGGGTGGCTGCGGATCCCGAAACGGGCGAATCCACATTGCACTTTGAGCTGTGGATGGATACCAACAACCAGGATCCTAAGCCCTGGCTGGGGCGCTAGAGTGCTCGGGCGTTTCCCGCGGGCTAGAGGGCTAGAGAGCTAGAGGGCTCGTGCATTGCGCTGAGGCGTGTCTGCTTAAACGTTTAATCTCTTTTTCCCTTGAGCCCCATGGCGGACCTTCGCCGCGCGCAGGAACGTTGCCAAAAAAAATGCTAAAACCAGGACCTCCAACGAGCTGAAGGAAGGCACGCTAGCTCTCTAGCCATTTGGCTTACTCCTCCAGCAGCGTCCAGCCCTGGCTCAAAAGCGGTTCAGCGACTTTGTATTTGACCTGCTTCTTTTCCCCAGACAAAATGTTGGCGACCGTGACCAGGTCATTGCGACCATATTTCTTGTCGTGGACGACCGGGGTTGTATTTCGGGGAGGGGGTGGCGTTCCGGGTTGGGGTGTGCGGCCTACACCCCGAGTGGGAGCGGTGGCGGGCTCACTGCCAGGCCCACTGGTTTGCAAGGCTTCGCGGCGAGGAGCGGGCGCGGGAGCGCGTCGAACAGACTGCGCTTGCGTGGCGGGATCAGCGACGGGCAAACCTGCGCGGAATAAGAAAGAAATCACGCTCTGATTCATCTCTCCCAGCATTTCACGGAAGAGGTTGAAGCTCTCGTGCTTATAGATCAATAAGGGATCTTTTTGCTCGTAGACGGCACCTTGTACATTTTGACGCAGGTCGTCCATGTTGCGCAAATGCTCCTTCCAGTTCTCGTCAATCATGGCGAGCACAATGCCTTTTTCCACGTCGCGCATCAAAGACTCCCCTTGGGTGTCGACAGACTTTTGGAGGTGTGTAGAAACTTGGAGGGCGCGGGCACCATCCGTGAAGGGCACCAAGATGCGTTCAACGTTTGCTCCTTGCTCCGTTAAGACGTTTTGAAGGACAGGCAAAGCTTGCTGCGCCACGCGAAGGGACTTCTGGACATACTGCTGCATGGCGGCCTCGTAGGTCCGCTGGGTCAGTTCAGGGGACTTGAGGCGCTCAAATTCTGTCGAGTCCACAGGGGGTGTGATGCCGAAAGTCTCAAATAGGTCCAGTTCAAAGGCGTTGTAGGCGTTGCTGGGCTTTGTGTTTTGGATGAGCGAAGAAGCCAAATCGTAGGCACTGTTGGCAATGTCTACTTGCAAGCGTTCGCCGGATAGCGCATTGCGGCGGCGGCGGTAGATGCCTTCACGCTGTGCGTTCATGACGTCATCGTACTCAAGCAGGCGCTTTCGCATACCAAAGTTGTTTTCCTCCACTTTTTTCTGTGCGCGCTCAATGGACTTGGAGACCATGGAGTGTTGGATGACTTCGCCTTCTTCGTGGCCCATTCGGTCCATAAGGCCAGCTATGCGGTCCGAACCAAACAAACGCATCAAGTTGTCTTCCAAGCTCACAAAGAACTGCGATGACCCAGGGTCTCCTTGGCGGCCTGCACGTCCACGCAATTGGCGATCCACTCGGCGTGAATCGTGGCGTTCCGTACCGATAATAGCCAAGCCGCCGGCGGCTTTCGCCTCGTCCGACAACTTGATGTCCGTTCCACGTCCCGCCATGTTGGTGGCGATCGTGACGGTACCGGGCCGGCCGGCTTCGGCGACGATGTCCGCCTCTTTTTGGTGCAATTTGGCGTTCAACACTTGGTGAGGAATCTTGCGCATGTTCAGCGCCTTGCTGAGCAATTCCGAGATTTCGACCGAGGTGGTTCCCACGAGAATAGGGCGGCCTGCATCGCGGAGGGTGATGATCTCTTCGATGACCGCGTTGTACTTCTCGCGTTTGGTCTTGTATACCAAGTCGTCGCGGTCATCCCGAGCAATGGGACGGTTCGTTGGAATAACGGTGACGTCGAGTTTGTAAATCTCCCAGAATTCGCCAGCCTCCGTTTCGGCCGTTCCGGTCATCCCCGACAGCTTATTGTACATGCGGAAGTAGTTCTGCAGGGTGACCGTGGCGTAGGTCTGGGTGGCGGCCTCAATGGTGACGTTTTCCTTGGCTTCGATGGCCTGGTGCAATCCGTCGGAATAGCGGCGGCCATCCATGATACGGCCCGTTTGCTCGTCGACAATTTTGACCTTGCTGTCCATGACAACATATTCCACGTCCTTTTCAAACATGGTATAGGCCTTTAGCAGCTGGTTCATCGTGTGGATGCGCTCGCTTTTTTGGCGGTAATCGCGCAAGAGATGGTCTTTCTCCTGGGCCTTGGTCGCTGTATCGCGGTCCGACTTCTCGATNCGATCAAGCTCCGTCGACATATCGGGTAAAACGAAAAAGTCAGGGCTGGTCTGCTGGCTGAGGAGTTCGATGCCGAGGTCGGTGAGATTGACTTGGTTCTGCTTTTCTTCGATGGAGAAGTACAAGGCTTCGTCCACGATTTTCATTTCCTTCCCTTGGTTTTGAAGGTAGACCCCTTCAGTCTTTTGAAGGAGGGCCTTGTTCCCTTCCTCGCTTAAAAACTTGATCAGGGCTTTGTTTTTGGGCAAGGCACGGTGAGAGCGGAGCAATTGGAATCCGGCATCCTTGGTGTTGCCTTCCGCGAGGAGACGCTTCGCTTGCATGAGCGAATCTTGGGCCACCGCCTTTTGCTGGCTGTAGAGTTCGACCACAAAGGGCTTCAGCTCATTGAATTCGTGGCGATCGCCATTGGGGGTTGGTCCTGATATAATCAAGGGGGTCCGGGCATCGTCAATCAAAACCGAATCCACCTCATCGACAATGGCATAGTGGTGACCGCGTTGGACGAGCTCACTCATGTCGCGGGCCATATTATCCCGGAGGTAGTCAAAGCCAAACTCGTTGTTGGTTCCGAACGTAATGTCCGCGGCGTAGGCCTGGCGGCGGCCTTCGCTGTTGGGGCGGTGCTTGTCGATGCAGTCTACGGTTAAGCCATGAAACTGGTAGAGCGGCCCCATCCATTCTGCGTCTCGCTTCGAGAGGTAATCGTTCACCGTGACCACGTGCACACCACGCCCGCTCAAGGCGTTGAGGTAGACCGGCAAGGTCGCCACGAGGGTTTTTCCTTCCCCGGTGGCCATCTCCGCGATACGCCCTTTATGCAAAACGGTTCCGCCAAAAAGCTGTACGTCGTAGTGGACCATGTTCCACGACACAGGGGTGCCGGCGGCATCCCAATGGTTGTTCCAAACCGCCTGGTCCCCTTGAATTTCCACGGCACCCATCTTGCCGACCAAAGCGCGGTCAATGGCGCTGGCGGTAACATGCAAGGCTCCTTGAGACCATTGGCGTGCAGTTTCTCGGATGAGGGCAAAGGCCTCGGGAAGAATTTCGTCCAAAACGGACTCCTCTGCCACAATGGCTGATTTTGTCAGTTCGTCGATCTGGACGTAGTACTGTTCTTTCGCTTCAAACTGCGCCTCAGACTCGGCAAGGGCTTTCAGTTCGGCGATTTGGGCCGTTTGAGCGGCGGAGGCAGCCTGGATTTTGGCTTTGAATTCCGCGGTTTTTTCGCGCAGGGCATCGGGGCTTAGCCCGCGGAGCGCCTGCTCTGCCGCGTGAATCTTATCGATATAGGGTTGAATTTCCTTGAGGTCGTTTTGCGACTTATCGCCAAGGATCTTCTGGAGAAGCTTTTGAATCATGGTAGCGGCAAAAGTACAATCCTTGTGCCACCTATGCGTTTAGAAACGGATGGCAGAATCAGTACTCTTCTTCGTTCCAAAGAAAGTCGTCAT
>JGI26082J51739_10002291_pt1 | contig 11723 bp, 7 predicted proteins | sample SaaInl5LU_22_DNA_FD_51739 | JGI IMG/M metagenome (IMG submission 51739)
CTGGAACGAGCGTTAAGTTGCTTTCAAATTTTCCATTACTTACAGAGAAGTAAAAGTTCGAAGACTGTGTTCCGTTTACAGAGTAATTTACACTTCCGCCGTTTGCAATAGACGCTCTTACGGTATACTGAGAACGATCAACATGCATATTATTGTTCGTTGGCTGCGTGAAGGTAACAATAGGAGTGCGGCAGTCTTCATAGCTAATCGCTACTGTTTCAACATCAGTTCCACAAGAGTTGGTCGCTACAATCTGAATCTGGTTTGCTCCTTGGTTCAAAACAATGCTTCCTTCGAGCATTCGAGTTGTCGTACTGTAGAAAAAGTTGGTAGACTCAATTCCATTTACGCGAACTTTTACGTTCTGTACTCCCGAAATATTTGAAATTTCAGTTCTAAAAGCATAAACCTGTTGATCCACTGTTGTACCACTAACGGAAGGTCGAATCAAACGAATTACAGGTTCTGGACAATCCACTAGGTTGTTGTTAGGAGGTGTAACTTCTCCTCACTTCTCCTCTACCACCACGGAAGTGAAACCTAAGATAACCACCAGTGTAATGATAGATGTCGTTAGACAATCCCCAAAGTCCTGGCGTAGCATCCTCGTAACCGTCCCAATCATCTTTAAGTGTAAATGTTGTTTTGTGCTCAACGCCTAAGGACCATCTTGGACCAAAATAATAACCAAGACCAACACCTAAGCTTGGCATGAAATTTAGATTGTAATCAAGATTTTCACTTCCTGCGTTCATCGGAGTTTCATAAACACCGTCAAGCATTCCGTTGATTGTTGCTTCGTTAATGAACGTAGGATCATAATTATACTGACCTGGGTCACCAAAAAACGAAGAATCAAAATTCACGAGATCGCTTTGCGTTTGATTCCAAACGAGGTTAGCCCCACCAAAAATATATGGGTCCCATCCTGTTCGTTCTCTTAGGCGATTCGCGTGGAGTACCAACTCTAAGCCAAGCTCATGATTCGTTGAGTTGAAGTTATTTACCGNAAAGCCAGGATTGTCTTTATANTCTTGCAAATTATCCGGCATATACGCAGGGTTGTAATTTGAAAGATCTGTAGTTTCGTAATCCTGTCCATACCAATTACCTCCTAAATAACGAAGGCGCAAATCAAAGCTGGTTAGCTTTCCAGTAGCGTAATTGAAACTTCTTCCAAGAGTTAGTCCCCAACCTGCGTTGGTTTCATTTTCTACATCTGTTGAATTCCAAGCTGCTCCTACGTTGATACCCCAGAACCATTTGGAGTCGGAGCCGTAGTCAATTTTTTGCGCAAAGAGGCCTGGCATTAGATACAAGCAAAATACTAGGGTAATCATCTTTTTCATAAGCAACAATTTTGTGATTTGATTATGGTTTATTCTATAATTGTGCCAAACCGTGGCTGAATACTTGATTTGAGTAGTGTTTTTCCGTTTTTGGTGATCAAAAATATCTTAAATTTGTTAGAATAACTAGAAAAATCAAGCGTTTTAGAGTTGTATGCGTAGACTTGTTATCTTTTTGTTAATGCCCCTTTGCTTACAGCTAAACGCCTTGGCACAGGAGGTTTATAACGTTTGCCAGAACGCGCTAACGATTTGTCCAAACCAATTATATACCCTAAACAATATTGCCGCAAATAAGACTTCATGTGTAAACTGTGAAGATGATTTTGCCTATTGTTTTGTTCCCGACAATACGATTTGGTTGACATTTACCACCAATAACTTGGGAGGAAATGTTTCAATTGATTTCTCCAACCTTATTTTTGAGGCAAACGCAGGACAGGACAATGAACTTCAGGCTGCTTTAGTTCAAGCAACAACTCCCTGCGTAGCAAATACCTACACGCAAATTGGAAGCTGTCATTCAAACGAAACCAATAATTTTTCATTAACTGCAGCGGGTCTTTTACCGAGTACAACATACTACGTAATCATTGATGGTGATAACAATGGTGCTGGAATAACAAGTCCTGCTGAATGCACATTCGACCTTCAAATCTCTGGGCCTGGCGTTGATGTAATCCAACCTGCCTCTGCCGTATTTACACAAAACACCGCTGTCTGCGCAAACGAAATTGTGACGTTTACGTGCAGCCTTACAGATTGTCCAGATACTAGTGATTTTAGTTGGTTTATAAACGGAACACTTGCTGCCACAACTCAAGACGCGTTTTTTCAGACAACCTCTCTACAAGATGGTGATATCGTTTCGGTTAGTAACACGTGCTATTCGGTTTGTCCCATTGAAGTTCAGTCAACGTCGGCTATGATGAGCGTTACTACTATCGTGGTTGATGCAGGTTTGAATATTACCATTCCAAGCGGTACGACGACCCAACTCAACGGATCTACACCCGCACCCAATTTCAGTTGGTCTCCACCATTTTTAGTAAGTGACCCTGGCGCATTATCCCCATTCACAACCCCTACAGAAACCACAACTTACGCACTGACCGCAGAACAAAACGGATGCAGCAATACAGATTACGTAACCATTACAATTGACGATAGTCTCGAAATTCCAAACACTTTTTCTCCCAACGGGGATAATATTAATGACTCTTGGGAAATCGATGGTCTGGAGCTTTTTCCTGATAATCAAATGCAAATTTTCACGCGTTGGGGGCAGAAGGTCTTTCAAACAACGGCGTATTCTAAACTGAAAATGTGGGATGGTGAAAACCACGCGGAGGGAGTGTATTATTATATTCTAGATTTGAACGACGAAGACGGAACTCAATACCGCGGAACGATAACACTGATTCGATGAAAGGGATAGTATTCAGCTTCATAATTAGCGTTGGTTTTTCTGTTGCCGCTCAGCAAGCCCCGCAGTATTCCCAATGGTATTTGCACCAGTTTGCAATCAACCCTGCTCATGCGGGCATTAAGCAGTGTGTAGACGTGCATTCGCTATATCGCGTTCAATGGGTGGATTTCGATGGCGCGCCAAATTCTGGTTTTCTTACCGTAAGTCTTCCTTTTCAAAATAGAAGAAGGCGTGTTTTCGGTGCGCGACAAGGAACTGGTTTTAAGTTTGAAACTGATCAGTTCGGTCCCTTTTCGGTCACACGACTAAACCTTGCTTATGCTGCTCATTTCAACTTTTCGCAAGATGATCGACTTTCCCTTGGGGTATATGGAGGTGTCGTCCAAACTGGTTATGATGCTTCGATTGCAACTACACACGATCCAGACCCGACGGTTTTGCAACAATCTAACTTTTTAGCACCTGATGCTTCCTTTGGAGCTTGGTATAATTCTACTAATTATTACGCAGGGTTAACCATTCGGAATTTATTTAGACCAGCATGGGAAGATATTGGTGATCAATCGAGGCATCGGTTTCACATCGCGCTGAACGGTGGATATCGATGGGCTGTGAAAGAAAATATCACTTTACTGCCTGGTGTTAATATTCGGATTCCACCAAGAAGCCCCGTCTCGGTGGACTTAAATCTACATGCAGATTATAAAAATGTTTTTGGGTTTGGAATTGGTTTTAGAGCTGGAGATGCTATCAATGCAACAGCTGTCTTTAAAATTCGTGAACAATTTTCGATCGGTTATACTTTCGATTATTCGGTAACGGACATTCAATCGGTTGCGAAAAACACCCATGAAATCTCACTGCGCTTCACCTCATGCAAACCGGACCGAAGTACTTCCAATAGTTGTCCACTCTTTGAGTAAGTTTGACTAAAAGTCGAATATTTCGTATTTTAGAGCATCTCTTTAATACAAACTGTCTTATGAAATGTTTAAATGTTGCAGCGNTCCTGCTGTCATTAACAATCTCCCTGACTTCCAACTCTCANGATTTCGAACTCAAATTACGTTCTGGCGATTACAAAATCACGGAAGCTTCNNTTGAAACCTGGTCGAACGAAGAAGTATTTAATGATCATTTTCTTCGTATTGTTGTATTCCAAAACATACCAACCGAAGCTGAAAAAGAAAAGTTGGCTACGGCGGGCATTGAACTTCTGGATTATTTGCCGCGCAATGCATTTTATGCCTCCATCTCAACTAACGTCGACTGGAATGTGGTGCACAATGCCAAGGTTAGTCTGGTAAAGCCAGAATTTAAACAATCAGAATTGTTGCGTGACAATAATTATCCGCATTGGACGCTTTTTGGAACGAATGAAATAGAGTTAATTGGCTTTTATTTCGATCCTTTCACAAAAGAAGACGCTACCAATTTGCTGAATAATATTGGAGGGAGTGTCCTACAACAAGATGACTATCAAAAAATCATGCACGTTCGGCTGCCTTTGAGTCAAATCAATGCTTTGTACGCGATACCCGGTTTCTACTATTTCGAGACATTGCCTGATGATCCGCAGCCTGAAAATCTTCTTGGTAGAACAAATCACAGAAGCAATACGCTAGCTACTGAATATAGTGGCGGAATCTCCTACACAGGCAATGGCGTGAAAGTTATGATGCAGGACGATGGTTTCATCGGTCCACATATCGATTACACAGGAAGAATTGATCAATCCGATTGTAATGGCTGTTCGACCTCAATAAATGACACCCATGGTGATCATGTTTCTGGAACTATCATGGGGGCAGGAAACCTCGACCCTGAATACAGGGGCATGGCGCACGGTGTAGATTTAAAAGTCTACAATTCAAGCGATGCCAATTTTGGACTTTTCCCAGGTCTTTTTGACAATGAAGATGTTGTAATTACTTCCAAAAGCTACAGTAATGGCTGTAACGCTGGGTATACTAACTTACCTAGATTGCTCGATCAACAGGTGCATGATCGTCCGCAGCTAATGCACGTTTTTTCGGCTGGAAACAGCGGAGGGGATAATTGTGGTTACGGCGCTGGCGCTGGCTGGGGAAATATCACGGGGGGACATAAAGTCGGGAAAAACGTAATTGCCGTTGGTAACTTAACACACACGGATAATCTCTCGGGATCCTCAAGCAGAGGTCCAGCAGAGGACGGAAGAATCAAACCAGATATTTGCGCCGTTGGTTCCTCAGTCACTTCAACAGGTCCAGAAAATATATACTTTACTATTTCGGGAACGTCAATGTCTTGCCCAGGTGTATCTGGGACAATTGCTCAGCTTTACGAAGCCTATCGCGATTTGAACGGCGGTGCCAATCCAGACGCGGCTTTAATTAAATCGACCCTATTAAATACTGCAGAAGACCTTGGGAACCCCGGTCCTGATTTTCGTTATGGATGGGGACGTATCAATGCGCGTCAAGCTTACGAGGGAATTTCAAACAATCAGTATATTCAAGGAACTATTTCACAAGGAGGGTCGAACAATCATACAATTTCAGTTCCAGCAGGTGTTAGTGAACTTCGGATTATGACGTACTGGACTGATTTTGAGGGCTCTACATCCGCAGCTTTGGCTTTAGTAAATGACCTGAATATGGTGGTTACTGATCCGAACTCCATAGTTTTCAATCCATGGGTTCTCGATCCAACTCCAAATGCCACAGCACTTAACGCACCTGCGGTTCAGGGCATTGATAACATCAATAATATGGAGCAAGTCACTATTTCTGATCCTGCAACTGGAACATACTCTATCGATATTGATGGATTTGCCGTTCCTCAGGGTCCACAGAATTATTACGTGGTTTATTACTTCGTGATGGACGGTGTTACTGTGACTTATCCTATCGGTGGTGAGGGCATTTCAGGCGGGACAATTGTTCGCTGGGATGNATCTGAAGGAACAACTGATTTCGATTTGGAATATACTTTAGATGATGGAGGCTCTTGGAGTCCGATCGGAACTGCCAATGCTGATAGTCGCTATTATTCTTGGAACGTACCTTCAGCGGTGAGCGGATTGGCTAAAGTTCGTGTTACTCGTGGAGGAAGTACAGATGAAAGTGATGCCGTTTTTTCTGTCATAAATACTCCGAATGGGTTACAGTTCGACTGGGTTTGTCCAGACTCTGCTAAATTCTCATGGAATAGTGTTTCTGGCGCTACCGCATACGAAGTGAGCATGTTGGGAATAAAATATATGGACTCGTTAACAACCACTTCTGCAACAGAAGTTGTGCTTCCTCTACCATCAACAAATGACGGATGGTTCAGTGTTCGAGCGCTAGGTCCTGACAACGCACGCGGAGAAAGAGCCATTGCCATTCAAAAACCAGCGAATGAGTTTGGTTGTTTATGGAGCGCTCCTGTTGCAGGGTTTAGCGTCGATTGTCCAGAGGCGGGTACGGGTCACTGTTTTGATATTATCGATGAATCTGTTAACACTGACGGAAGTTCTGCTTTTACATGGTATTTCCCTGGTGGAACGCCATCTACTTCAACAGACCCTGCACCAACAGTATGCTATAATAGTGCTGGGGATTATGATGTGATCATGGTTGTAGACAATGGAAACGGAATTGATTCTATTTATTCCACAGGCGCTCTTACGGTACTTCCAACAAAAACATTGCCTTACCTCGACGGTTTCGAGTCGTATGCGAACTTTTTGAACCTTGATGAATGGAGTGTTAATAGCATTGGAAATTCGAGTTCTTTCGTGATTACAACACAAGCGGCGCTCTCTGGAAGCAAAAGTGCCATGCTTTTAAATGCGAATCAGCAGCCAGGCTCTATTGATGAACTCATTTCAGGTCCAATCGATCTAAGTTCCCTGTCTTCGTCGGATATCATGACTTTATCTTTCCGTTATGCCTTCCGCAAAAAACAATCAAATAATAATGATTTCTTGCGTGTTTCCGTTCGAAGCGGTTGTGAAGAAAACTGGGTTGTACGAAAAACGATGTTTGGCGACTTGCTTTCTACTTTGACGGAACCACAATCATGGTATCCATCAACAGAAGATGATTGGACGACTGTTCACATGACGAACATCACAAACAACTATTTTACTGGTGACTTCCGAATGAAATTTGAATTTGAAAACGACGGCGGAAATAACTTTTTCTTAGATGATATCAACCTTTATCAAGGATCTCCATCCGATGAACTTGTTGCGTTAAACGAATTGGGCGACATCGAAGCCGTGTCTGTGTTCCCTGTTCCTGCAACCGAAGAGCTAAATGTTTCGTTCGACCTTAATGCTACTGAGCTAACGACGGTAACCGTGCTTGATATCACAGGTAAAACCTTACAAATGGNAACTATCAAGGCGCAATCCGGTAAAAATTTGGCNGTTTTGGATATTTCAACACTGTCATCAGGTGTTTACTTTATCAACGTAAAAACTGGATCTAGCTCGATTCAAAAAAGGTTTATCGTCCAATAAGTTCTTTGGTTATTGAAAAAGACCGCTGCGATTATTCACACAGCGGTCTTTTTCGCTAATCAAAATGTTCTTACAAATTACCATTCTCTTCTCTGAAGGAAAACTGAATATCCTTCTCAGATTTTAAAATTGAAACCATAATGAATGGCTGAGAAATAACTTCAGATGCGGGCACCTCCGAACGATGTTGAACCTCAACTGTAATAGCTCTTTCTGTTTCAGAAATCGTCTTAATTTCAAGACTATGGCCAGCATTTCCTCGAACTTGATCGACGTAGATAAGAAGTGTTTCTTTACTGAAATCCGCAGCAATGCCTTCAATCGTTTCGTTGACACTGTTCGCTTTCGTTCTAAAGTTCTCTAATTCATTTTCATTTCGAATCACAATTCCTCCTTGTGAGAAACCTTCCTGACCATCACCATAAAGTGTAGCATTCATAATTGGTGTAAAATCAACAAGGTGATTTCCAGTTGGCACTTCTTTCGATGTTCGACAAGAAACAAGGGCTCCAATTCCTAAAATACTTACTGCTAAAAGAAGGTTCAATTTTATCATATCTCTAATCTTTTCAAGTTAATCGTGTTTAAAAGTTATAAATATTATGCCAAAATGATGCGCGAATCTATTGATCTTTGTACAAAATACAGATTATGAAATCATTTATCGCTTTTATCGTTTTAGGAATCACATTAGTTTCTTGTGTGCCTGCAAAAAAGTACAACGAATTGTTAGAAAAGGAAAAGCAGTGCAGCGATGAATTGGCAAAATATAAAAATGACGCGCAAACATTTGAGGCGAGTTCAAAGGATTTCAAATCGAAATATGAGTTAGCATCTAAAAATCTGAATCAACTTGTTGCAGATTCCACGAAAATGGGGATGGATCACCGAATTTTAAAAGCTAAATACGCGAAGCAGTTGGAAATCAACGAATCGCTGGAAGCAAATTACAACAAGCTTCGTGTNAGTGGCGCAAGGGATGTCGCTCAATTGAGCGCGGAATTGGAAGCCAAGCAAATCGAACTTCAAAAAAAGGAAGAAGCCCTTTTGAAAAAAGAAGCTGATTTGAAAGAACAACAAGCTTTAATCACAGAGCAACGCAAGGAACTCGACAACTTAAGAGACATTATTGCCAGACAAGAAGCAGCGACGAAACTTTTGAAAGATAAAGTTGCGAAAGCGTTGAAAAGTTTTGAGTCGCAAGGATTGACGATTGAAGAACGCAATGGAAAAATTTACGTCAGTCTGGAGGCAAAATTATTGTTTGCTTCGGGAAGTACCACCATCGAACCCCAAGGAAAATCAGCCTTAATTGAATTGGGAAAAGTTTTGGAAAGCGAGAAGGAGTTAGAAATTATCGTTGAAGGACATACCGATACAGATGCTTTGGTGAGTGCGAAACATCCTAAAAACAACTGGGAATTATCCGTATTGCGCGCCACATCCGTTGTTGAAATTCTTACTTCCAACACAAAAATGGATCCACATCAATTAATGGCAGCAGGCCGATCCGAATACCATCCTGTTGATCCAGCCAACAAGGCAAAAAATCGAAGAATTGAGATCATCATCTCTCCAAACTTGGATGAATTGTACGATTTGATTTCGGAATAATCGGATTGATTTAGGGCCGATAATTGTAAATTTTTCCCTCTAACCCCTTCCAAAGGGGGAATAGATTTTCAATGGAAAACGAGTCATTCGTTACTTATCATTCGACCCTCTTCATTTGTGATTCAATTCGTAACTTTGATTAATGGCTTCTCCTTCCGAATTTATCGACCTTAAGCTCAAAGTGCTTCCGAACAAGCCGGGGGTTTACCAGTATTACGATACGACTGGCAAGATTATTTATGTCGGAAAAGCGAAGGACCTTAAAAAAAGAGTTTCTTCCTACTTCAATAAAAATCTGGATTCTGGAAAAACTAGAATGTTGGTCAAGAAAATTCGCGATATCAAATACATTGTGGTTGATACTGAGTTGGATGCCTTGCTTCTGGAGAACAATCTGATCAAGAAGTACCAACCCAAGTACAATATTCAGCTCAAAGACGACAAAACGTATCCCTGGATTTGTATAAAAAAGGAACCGTTTCCAAGAGTTTTTACAACACGCAGAATGGTAAAGGACGGCTCTAAATATTACGGGCCGTATCCAAGTGTGAAAGTCGTCAACACACTGCTTGAGCTGATCAAAGATGTTTATCCTTTAAGGACTTGTGCCTTGGATTTATCGCAGAAAAAAATAGAGACCGGTCAGCACAAGGTTTGCTTGGAATACCATATTGGGAATTGTAAAGGTCCGTGCATTGGTCAAGAATCGAAAGAAAATTACGACCAATATATCGCTGATATAGAACATATTGTAAAAGGAAATTTGACGGCGGTGATTCGTTCTTTGAAAGAACTCATGAATGGCTATGCGGCGGATTTGAAGTTTGAAGAAGCTCAAGCGATCAAATCGAAAATATCTACAATAGAGCGTTACCAAGCGAAATCCACCGTTGTTTCGCCAAGCATCCATGAGGTTGATGTGATTACCATGGTCGATGACACTAAAACGGCCTACATCAACTATTTGGTGATCAACAACGGTGCGATAATTCACGGATATACGGCAGAAGTCAGCAAAAAATTGGACGAATCCTACAAAGAGATTGTGGGTTTTGTCTTACCTGAATTGCGCGAGCGTTTTCAGAGCAACTCGACGGAGGTTTTGTTGATGGAAGACATTGACTTAGAATTGGAAGGCATCAATTTCTTCGTTCCACAACGCGGGGATAAAAAAGCATTGATCGAACTCTCAGCCAGGAATGCGAAGTTTTACCAAATGGACAAGCGCAAGCAGGAAAAAATCAAGAATCCCGAAAGACATACCGAGCGAATTCTAGAGCAGATTCAGAAAGATTTTCGTTTGGAGGATTTACCCGTTCATATCGAGTGTTTCGATAACTCCAATTTCCACGGAACGAATGCAGTTTCGGCCTGTGTGGTCTTTAAAAATGCCAAGCCGAGTAAGAAGGATTACCGTCACTTCAACATTAAAACCGTCGTTGGTTCGGATGATTTCGCCTCCATGGAAGAAGCCGTTTTTCGACGTTACAAACGCTTGAAAGAAGAAGGAGAGTCGTTTCCGCAACTGGTGGTGATTGACGGAGGGAAAGGACAACTTAGCTCTGCCATGACTGCGCTCGATCGACTTGATTTACGCGGACAAATTGCCGTTGTGGGAATTGCCAAAAAACTAGAGGAAATCTTCTTCCCGGGAGATTCTTATCCTATTTATATCGACAAACGCTCCGAAAGTTTGCGGGTAATTCAATTCATGCGAAACGAAGCCCACCGTTTTGGAATTACGCACCACAGAAACAAGCGGAGCAAAGGCGCTTTGGTATCGGAACTGACTCAAATCAAAGGCATTGGTGAAAAAACTTACGAAGAGTTGATCAAAGCTTTTAAGTCGATGCAGGGCGTTCGGAAAGCGAGGAAAGAAGAACTTGCCGAAGTTGTGGGCAACGCAAAAGCGCAGGTGATTTTAAATTATTTTTCGGAACAAACTATCCCAAAATAAAATCAGAATACCGTTTTCTCTGAACTTCCGTATTGAAGTTTTCTTGAGCTTCCATCTTCTCTCTGAGAGATTCAAAGTTCGCAATCAAACCGTCAAGTTGCTCGGGGAAGTTTTCAAAAGTATAGTAAACCGCCGCATCCTCAATTTCTGTCCAATTGGCGTATTGTTCATGAATCAACATCGGAACTTTAAAAGACAACGAAACATTCATCGCGCCGGGAATCTGATTTCTGAAATATTGATCTGCACTTGGCGTATTTGGATGCACCAAGGGAAGAATGCACGAAGCAGAAGCAATCGTTTCAACGAATTCGGCTTGATCAACGAATCCATCAAAATACCGAACGCGATCCGATAAACCTTTCTCGTGAAGATTTTCAATAAATTGCTTTACCTCCACTTTCTGAGCATCGCTTTTACCTAAAAAAGTCCAACGAAATTCTTTCGAAGCGCGAGACGCCAATTTTAAAAAACCATCCAAATCTTTCCGTCGTGTTTCTACCCCGCCGATAATTACTACGTGATTTGGTTTTCTCTCAATCGGTTGTGATGTCTCTGGAAAATCCAAAGGGTAGAAAAACTCGAGTTTCGTCTTGGTATTTGACTCCGAATCCTTTTTAATGAAATCGCTCAGAACAAGGTACTTCTTGATCTTTAAACTGATTAACTTCTGCGTAAAGCTTTCTTTGAACATTCTGGAAGTATGAATGACGCCTACAAACGCTATTTTCGAATTCAGAGCTTTAAAAACGAGCCTCCATATCGTTTTACCTTGAGCCGTATTCAAAACGACTTTCTCAATTTGAGATTCCTTAATTTGCCTCCACAAACGTGATACCTCACTTTTTTTATCCGTTTTCGTTCCCTGAAAATCGAACAAAT
>JGI26082J51739_10002292_pt1 | contig 11723 bp, 10 predicted proteins | sample SaaInl5LU_22_DNA_FD_51739 | JGI IMG/M metagenome (IMG submission 51739)
AGGCAGCGATCATACCGAATGCACCAAAGGTGATCGGCAGAATTGCATTTGTAAGCATGAAAGGATCCTCTTGCTTGATAAAGATGTGCGCAATGCCCGGCTAAAGCGGGGGCGGCGCGAAACCGCCGCGTTTATAACGGTAATGAAGCATAGTGTAAACCATAGAATATTCTAGGTTTGCCAAGCTTTTGGATTGCTGGCAGTTGCCCGCTTCGGATTGTGCATATTTGGCCCGCGATGACGATGCAATTTGCCTTGAATTTTGTCTTTTTACGGCGTCAAATGGCGAAAATATCGAAAAGAGATAAGATGGGCGATTTTGATACAGAAGCGTGGCTTGTGCGCAATCCAGACATTGGCAATTTGCGCGCGGCGATTTTTGATTTGAATGGCGTTTTGCGGGGCAAGCGTCTGCCGCGCAACCAGTTAAAAAAAGTGATCAATGGCGGGATTCGTATGCCGCTATCATCGGCCAATCTTGATATTTGGGGGCGTGATATTGCCAACAGCAAATGGGTTTTTGAAACCGGTGATTCAGATGGTGGCTGTTTCTGGACTGGGCGTGGCCCCTTGCCAATGCCCTGGACCGAACAAACAACCGCGCTGGTGCCATTGAGCCTGATGGATAATGACGGCAAAGCATTTGCCGGTGACGCCCGCAATGCGCTTGCCATGATCTTAGACCGGTTTGCCGCGCTTGATCTTCGTCCGGTCGTTGGTTTTGAAATGGAATTCTATCTTGCCGATCCGCAAGGTGGTGCCGATGGCCAGCCCGATGCACCAGCGTCACCATTAACGGGTGCCAAGCCAATCCGAGATGGTGCTCTGGCCATCGATGAGGTCAATGACCATGATGCTCTGATCAATGAAATCTATGCTGCCTGTCAATTACAGATGATCGAGGCTGATACAACGATAAGCGAGGCTGGTCTTGGCCAGTTTGAAATCAATCTCGTGCATTCGCATGATGCGATGAAGGCGGCTGATGATGCGGCCTTTTTCAAACAGATTGCAAAAGGGGTCGCCCGCAAATATGGGCTTGCTGCCAGCTTTATGGCCAAGCCCTATGCCGATCGCCCGGGCAATGGCATGCATTTGCATATCAGTCTATTAGACGGCAAGGGCAAGAATGTTTTTGACGATGGCAGTGATGCTGGCAGTCCGGTTCTTGGCCATGCGCTTGCCGGTGCGCTTGCTGGCCTTGCTGATTCCATGTTGGTTTTTGCGCCGCATCAAAATTCCTATCGTCGTTTTGCCATCGAATCACATGCACCAATGGCCGTTTGCTGGGGATATGAAAACCGTACGGCGGCGCTTCGTGTGCCCCTTGGCCCGCCAAGCCAGCGCCGGATCGAGCATCGCGTTTCGGGCGCTGATGCCAACCCATATCTTGTGCTGGCAGCCGTTTTAGGGGCGATTTTGACCGGTCTGGAGGATCAAAAGCCACCACCGCCACCGATCACGTCAAGTTCCTATGCGCTTGATCTGCCGAGATTGCCGTCAAGCTGGGAAGATGCGATTAACCATTTTACCAACAGCGCCGTCATTGCGCGGATGCTGCCTGAAACATTGCGCGATATGTTGATTGCTTGCAAAATACAAGAATTGCAACGATTTTCAGGTGACATTTCGCCATTTGAATATCACAGTTACCTTGATCAGGTCTGATTGATTTCACGATCATGAGGACAAATACTATACTAGTGGCAGTTATTGGATGGCCTGTTTTTTAAAGTGAACAGATAAATAATTAAATCGTGATTTGCGCTTAACCGAGCAAATAAGCCGGTATCTACCCAAATCACCAAAATGGAGGAGAAAATGAAAAATATCATATTGCTGGCAGTTGCCGGTGTTCTGTCTAGTGGTGCTGCTTATGCCGATGGAAAATTGAATATTTACAATTGGTCGGATTATATTGCCGAAGACACCATTGCCAATTTCAAAGCTGAAACCGGCATTGACGTAACTTATGATGTTTATGATTCAAACGAAATTCTTGAAGCCAAAATGTCAGCTGGATCATCTGGCTATGACCTTGTTGTGCCAACCGCTGATTTTCTGGCGCGTGGTCGCCAGGCAGGCGTCTATGCCGAAATGGATTTCAGCCGCATTCCAAATGCAAAGAACCAGAGCGCACAGGTTCAAGCCCTTGCCAATAAACAGATGCAGGATGATAAATCAGGCCTTGTCTATATGTGGGGTACAACCGGCATCGCCTATAATGAAAAGAAAATTGCCGAACGCTTAGGTGATAATGCGCCAACCGATAGCTGGTCATTGATTCTTGACCCGGCCAATGCGGCCAAGCTTGCCGATTGTGGTATTGCCATTCTTGATGCGCCAACAGATATTCTGCCAAATGTCATTTCCTATTTGGGCAAGCCGGGTAATTCTACGGATCCAGAATTATTTGAGCAGGCTGGTGAGGTGCTGAACAAGGTAAGGCCGCATTTGCGTTATATCCATTCAAGCCAGTCAATCAATGATATGGCCAATGGTGATATTTGCGCTGCGATCATGTGGTCGGGTGATGCTTTTCAGGCTGCTGCCCGTGCCGAAGAGGCCAATAANGGTCACGTCATTAATTACTATATTCCGTCTGAAGGCACGAATATGTGGTTTGATGTGATGGCCATTCCGGCCGATGCAAAAAATGTCGATAACGCCTATCGCTTTATTGATTACATGATGCGGCCTGATGTGGCGGCAAATAATGTCAATTATGTCTGGTATGCAAGTGGAAACGAAGCTGCCAAGGCAAAAATTGATCCCGAAGTCCTGTCGCATCCGGGCATTTATCCAAGCAAGGAAACCCAGAAAAACCTGTTTGTCACGCCGGTCTATGATGCGGCGCTTGACCGGTCGGTAAACCGTGTTTGGTCACGCTTTAGCAGCGGCAATTAACGCCAGCTGACCAAAATTGTGCAAATTCCCTGCCGCCCGTCAAATGGGGGGCAGGGGGTTGGCGTGATCACCGCCGACTGAACAAATGGTTGGGGTAGGAAATAAATGGCGCCTTTCATAAGATTAAAATCAATTTCCAAGCATTTTGCCGATGTTGTGGCGGTTGATAACCTGTCGTTGGATATCGAAAAAGGCGAGCTGTTTTGTTTGCTCGGCGCTTCTGGTTGCGGCAAAAGCACCTTGTTGCGGCTTTTGGCGGGGTTTGAATCGCCAACCAAAGGAACGATTGAAATTGACGGCCAAGATATGGCAGGCGTTGCCCCGGCCGACCGGCCAGTGAATTTCATGTTTCAGAATTATGCACTTTTCCCACATATGAGTGTGGCCGATAATATTGGCTATGGTCTTCGCCGTGCTGGTATGCGCGGCACCGAACTTGGCGAGCGTGTTGAATCGTTGTTGAAACTGGTAAGGCTGCAAAAGCTTGGCGGCCGAAAGCCCCATCAGCTGTCAGGTGGCCAGCGCCAGCGGGTTGCGCTGGCGCGCGCTTTGGCGCGGCGTCCAAAGCTGTTATTGCTTGATGAACCGCTTGCGGCATTGGATAAAAAGCTGCGCGAAGACACTCAGTTTGAACTGGTGGATATTCAAGAAAAGCTTGGCACCACTTTTATCGTTGTCACCCATGATCAAGAAGAAGCGATGACGCTGGCAGGCCGCATTGGCATTATGGATGCTGGCCAATTGGTTCAGGTGGATGCGCCGCGCAGCTTGTATGAACGTCCCAAAAGCAGCTTTGTGGCCGATTTTCTTGGTACGATCAGCTTTGTTGACGCGATTGTTGCCAGCTGCGACAAGACCAGCATCACCATTGGCGGTGATCTGAATATATGCGCGGCTAGTGACGATGATTTGCCGGTTGGGTCTGCGGTCAAACTGGCAATCAGGCCAGAAAAAATTTATCTAAGCCGGACAAAAAACGGCGGCGTGAACGAGATCGAAGTTGTGGTAGAAGACCTTGCCTATCTTGGCTTTGCCACAAATTATCGGGTCAAGACTGCATCGGGCCAGATGTTTAAATTGCAGCAGCAGCAACGGCGCAGCCTTGATGCGCCGCTCAGCTGGGGCGAGACAGGTTATGTGCATTTTGACCCGCAAGATGTCATTGTTCTGAAGGATTAGTGATGGTTCGCGGCATGGCAAAATATCTTGTTAATCTGCCAGCCGTAACCGGTCGACGGCTGGTGATTGCCTTGCCATTGATTTGGCTTGCCGTGTTCTTTTTTCTGCCGCTTATTGAAACCCTGCAAGTGTCCTTTACGTCGGCGCGCCGCGGAATTCCGCCTTATGAACCATTATGGGGCATTGGTGATGATGGGTTTTTCACCAATTTCACCACCGGTAATTATGCGCTTTTGCTGCAATATTGGTCCGATTATTTCGGCCCGGCCTTCAACAGTATAAAGCTGGCATTTTTTTCGACTCTCGTTTGTTTGATATTTGCCTATCCGATGTCATGGTGGATTGCGCGTAGCAACGAAAAATGGCGGACAATCTTGCTGGTGTTGGTGATGTTGCCGTTCTGGACTTCCAGCTTGCTGCGCATCTACGCCTTGATTGGATTGCTGAATCCTAATGGATTTATCAATGCTGCTGGATTATGGCTTGGGTTGATTGATGCCCCCATCCAGATGATGCAGACTGATTTTTCGATTTATATGGGAATGGTGCTGACTTATTTGCCATTGATGATTTTGCCGCTTTATGCGGTGATGGTTCGCCTTGATGCCGATTTGCTTGATGCGGCGGCCGACCTTGGCGGATCAGGCATGCAGATTTTTCGAACCATCATTCTGCCTTTAACCTTGCCTGGCATTATTGCTGGCAGCCTTCTTGTTTTCATTCCGGCGGTTGGCGAATTTGTTATTCCGGCACTTCTTGGCGGGCCGGATCAATTGATGATGGGTAAAGTGTTATGGACCGAATTTTTCCGCAATCGTGATTGGCCGGTGGCGTCGGCAATTGCGATGCTGCTTTTGGCGATTTTGACCGTTCCGATTATCTATGCCCGCTATCAAGACGGGCGTGATACGGTGGCTGAGATGCCCAATCCGAAACGGGCGGAGGCAGGCTGATGGGGCGGATGAACGGGCTGGTTCTGTCGCTTGGCGCGCTGGGTTTTGGCATTTTATATCTGCCAATCATTATCATGATTATTTTCAGTTTCAATGCTGGCAAATTGGTTTCGGTCTGGTCGGGCGCCTCGTTGAAATGGTATGCAGGCTTGCTCGAAAATGACCAGCTTTTATCGGCCTTTGGCACGTCATTGCTAATCGCGTTATGGGCCGCGACAATCGCGACGATTTTCGGCATCTGTATCGCGGTTGCCTTTGTGCGCTTTGGCAATTTCAGATCACGCCTTGCGCTTAGCGCGATTGCCAGCGCGCCTTTGGTCATGCCGGAAATTGTCACGGGCTTGTCGATGTTGTTGTTGTTTATTTCGATGGAAAGTCTGTTTGGATGGCCCTCTGGCCGCGGTGTCGATACGATTATTATTGCGCATGCCACCTTTGGGATGTGTTTTGCGGCAGTGGTGATTCAAGCGCGGCTTCGTGATTTTGATATGGCGATTGAAGAAGCGGCGGCCGATCTCGGTGCGACCCAGCCCTTTATCTTTTTGTCGATTACATTGCCAGTGATTGCACCCGCGGTTGTGGCAGCATGGTTGCTTGCCTTTACGCTTAGTTTCGATGANCTGGTGATTGCCAGCTTTGTCAGTGGCCCGGGAAGCTCTACCCTGCCGATTGTGATATTTTCCAAAGTCCGCCTTGGTGTGACACCTGAAATCAATGCGCTTGCAACGGTAATGATTGTTGTTGTTGCGGTGGCAGTGATTGGCGCAAGCTGGGCCATACGCCGCCGGTTATCGGGTCGTGACCAGAACCAGTAACGCGCAAAGATACTGGCGTGGGGTAGCTGCGGCGCCTTAAGCTGGTATGTTGTTAGATGTGACAATCAAAAGTGGCGCTTCGCCGAATATGGGATGAAACAATGACAAAAGCTGTTGGTGATGCGGCATTCCGCATGAAACAAAATGATGAAACATTGCGCGAAATGACCTATGGCGGTGCGCTAAGTTTTGCCCGGCGGCGCTATAGCCGCGATTTTGACGGCGTCGATGTTGTGGTTAGCGGCATTCCCTATGATAGTGCAGTGACCTATCGGTCGGGTTGCCGTTTGGGGCCACGCGCCATTCGCGCCGGATCGGTACAGCTTGCCGAATTATCGCATTTTCCCTTTGGCTTTAATCCGTTTGATCATTTGTCGGTCATTGATTTCGGCGATTGCTTTCTTGATCCGCATCATCCTGATACGGTGTTTGACAGCATCACTGATCATGCTGATGCAATCATCGCAACCGGCGCGAAAATGCTCAGCCTTGGTGGTGATCATGCCATTGCCTATCCATTGCTAAAGGCCCATGCCAAAGCCTATGGCCCGATTGCGCTGGTGCAGTTTGACGCGCATTGCGATACTTGGCCTGATGATGGGGTTGGGTTTGATCATGGAACAATGTTTGCCAGAGCCGTTGCCGAAGGCATTATTGATGTTGGTAAATCAACCCAAGTTGGGCTTCGCACTTATAATGACAGTGATCATGGCTTTGAAATTCTGACAAGCCCTTGGGTGCATCGCAATGGCATTGACGCAGCGGTCGAGATTGTGCGTGCGCGAGCTGGTGATGCGCCGGTATATCTGTCTTTTGATATTGATGGTCTTGATCCGGCCTTTGCACCTGGCACCGGAACGCCGGTTGCAGGCGGTCTTGCCAGCTGGCAGGGGCTCGAATTTGTGCGCGGATTAGAGCCGCTTCATTTGATCGGCATGGATATTGTTGAGGTGGCGCCAGCTTATGATCATGCTGAAATCACCGCCATTGCAGCGGCAAATATGGCTTATGATTGGCTGGCAGTTCTCGCCAAGAAAAAGGGCGCGCCAACAAAACCGGTTGGTCGTATCTAGCCGGTAATTGACCTGCCCCGCACCGGTTTGTCTATAGACGAATATAGTCGCGCATCTTGTACCAGCTCATTCCAAGAGCCAGTGCTGGGGTTCGCAAAAACCCACCGGGAAATGGCAAATGGCGAAGCTTGCTCAAGATGGTAAATAAGGGTGACCGCCCCATGATATGATTGGCAAGAATGGTACCGGCAAGACCGGTTAGCGCAACGCCATGACCGGAAAATCCTTGAACGAAATACACCCCATCACCGGCCGTTCCGAAATGCGGTATCCGGTTCACTGTGATGCCGATACGGCCTGACCAGACCGCAGCTGTGTCACTTTCGGCAAGTTCGGGAAAGACAGCGACCATACGTTGCTTCAAATCGCGTTCAACATTGCCAAGATTGACATTTGTATAGCTGGCACGTCCGCCAAATATCATCCGGCCATCGGCATCAATCCGATAGTAATTCAGCGCTGTATTACAATCGGCAACCGCGGCGCGATGCGGCAGGATATGTGAAATCAGATTATCCGATAGAGGCGTTGTTGCCAGAATTGATGATGTAACCGGCGCTAACCGGCTGGTCATTTTAGCCGTGCCGATATCTTGCAGATAAGCATTGCCGCATAACAGTACGAATTTCGTCGTTATCTTTTGGCCATTGGCAAGCGATAATGTTTTGGTGCTGGCGCCTTTATTGCTGGCGCCTTTATTGCTGGTGTTGGGCGTCGTATCAAGCGCGGTTACGCCAGCATTTTCATAGATGCGCGCACCGGCGGCGCTGGCGGCGCGGGCCAATCCATAAAGATATTTTAGTGGTTGGATATGCCCGCTATTGGCGTCATGCAAGGCGCCAACATAGGCATTTGTGCCAATATGACCGGCAAGCGAGTCGCGATTATCCAAGGCGGTTAAATGATCATAGCCTTTGGCTTGCCATTCATCGCACATGGCCAATAATTCCTGCATCTGTCGGTCATGAAGCGCGGCATGAAGATAGCCAAACCTTAAGTCACAATCGATTTTATGGCGTTGGACTCGCTGGCGAAGCAGATCAACCGCGCTGATGCCTGCATCCCATATCAGCTGTGCCTCATCAGCAGGCAATTGGCGGCTGATATGGTGAAAATCATTGGGCCAGCCTTGACAGACATGACCGCCATTGCGCCCCGATCCACCGCTGCCGATCACATCAGCCTCAACAAGAACAACATCATGCCCGTTCTCGGCAAGGGTCAAGGCGGCCGTCATGCCGGTAAAACCGCCACCAATAATCGCAATTTCGCAATCAAGATTACCGGCGGGTGCCGGAAATTTTGGCTTGTTGGCAATCTCGGTTGCATAGATGGAATTTAGTTCTGCCATGATCTCGAAATATTCGTTTATTGTCAGGCAATGCCGGACAGGTGTTTTCGTGTCAGATTGATTGCGCTTCGTTAATAACGATAGTAGTCTGTGATCGCAAATTGACGCAAGCATGGTCAATGATCTGATTATGATTTNAATGAATGCGGCTGAAATTTTTAGTCGCGTTTAATTTGCCGGTCATTGCCATTCATGTACTTAATTAAGATGACCAAAACAGTCATGAAAACCCCGATTGGTCTAATTTGGATGGACATATAATGCAGGATATGACAACCGATGATTGGCGTCAGCTTGATGCTGCGCACCATATGGCACCTTTTACCGATTATCGCGAATTGCGCGCCGCCGGATCGCGCATCATTACCCATGCTGATGGGCATTATATCTATGACAGCGATGGCAATCGTATTCTGGATGCGATGGCCGGTCTTTGGTGTGTTAATGTCGGTTATGGGCGGCAGGAATTGGTTGCGGCGGCATCATCACAGATGGCAAGGCTGCCCTATTACAATAATTTTTTCAAAACCAGCAATCAGCCGGTGATTGCCTTATCCAAACGGCTTGCCGATCTTACGCCCGATGGGTTGAATAATGTATTTTATGCCAATTCTGGATCTGAAGCCAATGACACCATCATTCGGATGGTGCGGCATTTCTGGGCGCTTGAGGGCAAGCCGCAAAAACAGACAATCATTGGCCGCACCTATGGCTATCACGGCAGCACGATCATGTCGGCCAGCATGGGCGGCATGGCGGCAATGCATGAACAGGCGGCAACGGCACCTGATTTTGTGCATATCAAGCCGCCTTATGGATTTTTATATCAGGGTAATCTCAGCACAGCAGATTTCGCCGCATTGGCGGCAAGCTGGCTTGAGGATAAAATTAACGAAATTGGCGCGGATCAAATTGCTGCCTTTATTGCCGAGCCGATCCAAGGCGCTGGCGGTGTTATCCTGCCGCCCGAAGGCTATTTAAATCATGTCGAAGCGATTTGCCGCAAATATGATATTTTGTTTATTGTCGATGAAGTGATAACCGGTTTTGGCCGAACCGGCCAATGGTTCGCCAGCCAGACCTTTGGTCTGTCGCCAGATATGATGACCCTTGCCAAGGGTTTGACCTCGGGTTATGTGCCAATGTCGGCAGTCATGATTGGTGACCGGGTGGCGACGCGTCTAATTGACGATGGCGGCGAATTTTATCACGGCTTTACCTATTCGGGTCATCCGGTTGCGGCGGCGGTTGCCTTGGCCAATCTTGATCTGATTGNGCGCGATGGCCTTGTTGAAAAGATTCGTGATGACACCGGCCCATATTTGGCCGCAGCCCTAGAACCGCTGGCAGCGCATCCGCTTGTTGGCGAGGTGCGCAGTTTTGGTCTGCTGGCGGCGATNGAGCTGGTCAAGGATAAAGCCGGCCCGGTTTTGTTTGATCCGGTTGGCGAGGTTGGGGTGATTTGCCGTGATCATGCGATCAATCAGGGATTGATGGTGCGGGCGGTTCGCGACGCGATGATCATGTCACCACCGCTTAGCTTTGAACGNGCGGATATTGATCTCATGGTTGCAACACTCGCAACCGCGCTTGATCGCACCTTAGAGGATATTACGCAACGATAGGCAAGAAGCACCCATCTGATTGCATGAAATCAAAAGACCATCGATGAAAGGACAACAGATGGGATTCGATATGAAAGAATGGCTGGTTGATCAGAACATCACCGAAGTGGAATGTTTAGTAAGCGATATTTCAGGTATTGCTCGCGGCAAAATTCTGCCGGTGACCAAATTTATTTCGGCGCAACAATCGGGTGGTTTGCGCCTGCCGGAATATGTGTTTGGCCAGTCGGTAACAGGCGAATATTATGATAGTGAGGTGCTTGATGAAATTGGCCGTGACGTTATTCTGCGGCCTGATATTTCAACATGCAGGCTAGTGCCTTGGTATGATGAGCCAACCGCGCAAATTATTCATGATGCGGTTCATCAAGATGGCGCCGATGTCACTTTTTCATCACGGGCTGTGCTGAAATCGGTTCTTGCGCTTTTTGACGCGGCTGGTCTTGAGCCGGTGATTGCGCCTGAACTTGAATTTTTTCTGGTCAAGCAAAGCAGCGATGCCAATGCGCCCTTGATCACGCCGCCAGGCCGATCAGGTCGTGCCGAAAAGGCGCGACAGGCCTATGGCATTGATGCGGTGAATGAATTTGATCCGTTGTTTGAAGACATTTATGATCATTGCGATGTGCAAGGGCTGGATATTGACACGCTAAGTCATGAAGCCGGTGCGGCGCAGATGGAAATCAATTTCAATCATGGACATGCGCTTGATCTTGCTGATCAGGCTTTTTTGTTTAAACGCACGGTGCGGCAGGCGGCGATCAATCATCACCTTCACGCCACCTTTATGGCGAAACCAATGCAGGAACAGCCGGGCAGTGCCATGCATGTTCATGTTTCGGTCAAATCAAAGGAAAGCGGTAAAAATATCTTTTCCAATGATGATGGCAGTGAAAGTGATGATTTCTATCATTCGGTTGCCGGTATGCAGCGTTATCTAAGCGGCGCAATGGCGTTGATGGCGCCTTATGTGAATTCGTACCGGCGGCGAACCGGTACCGAAGATTCACCGGCCAACCTTGCCTGGGGTATGGATAACCGGACGGTTGGTTTGCGCGTGCCGCTCGGCGATCCGAAAAACCGGCGCATTGAAAACCGTATTCCGGGTGCTGATGCCAATCCCTATCTTGCGATTGCTGCAACCTTGGCGGCGGTCTGGCTTGGTTTGCAGGAAANGCGCCGACCAACCCGCCCTCGCAAGGTCAGCGGCGAAGATCTGGAAACATTGCCGCGTAACCTTGATGTCGCGCTTGATGCATTGGAACGTGCCAAGCCGCTTCATAAAGTGCTTGGCGAAGATTTTGTCACGCTATTTGTCGAGGTGAAACGCGCCGAAGCCGAGGCCTTTCTTGAGGTGATCAGCCCGTGGGAGCGNGAGTATCTGCTGCTGAATGTTTAATGTTTCTGGACGGTTGTTTGCGCGGTTTGGCAATCGGCACAAAGCCCGGTAATTTCGATCACCTTATGTGCCGCCTGAAAGCCGCGATCATTGCCAAGGCTTTGTAACCTNCTATCGATGCTGGTATCGGTGAATTCATTGGCGCGTTCGCATTGATTGCAAAGCATGAAGATGCTCACTTCACTGCCACCGCAATCATGCAATTGGCAGGCGACAAAACCATTCACACTTTCGATTCGGTGAACCGCACCACGTTCGACTAATTTGGCAAGCGCCCGATAGACCTGAAGCGGTGCGCGGATGCCCTTATCGCGAAGCGCGTCTAAAATATTATAGGCGCTTAGCGGCCGGTCAGCATCGCATAGCAATTGATAAACAAGGGTTTCATTTTGGGTCATGGCCTGCCTCGTCATGATGGTGA